>Ga0082212_10000632_pt2 | contig 49542 bp, 38 predicted proteins | sample TergutNt197P3_FD_71548 | JGI IMG/M metagenome (GOLD analysis project Ga0082212, IMG submission 71548) | Neocapritermes taracua P3 segment gut microbial communities from Petit-Saut dam, French Guiana - Nt197 P3 | ecosystem: Host-associated > Arthropoda: Insects > Digestive system > Gut ...
TTTTTGCCAGGGCAAAGGGGGGCATCTGGATAGACCTTCTCGACAAAGCACCTAAGCGGGTCAGGGGCCTGGAGGTCCATATAGAGATTGCTGGCTGCCAGGCGGAGCCAGGGTTCTTCCGGGGGGGCGGGGGACTGGGGGCGGCTGCGGTCGCAGTGCCGCTGAGGCCAGAAGCCAGGGGCATCCTTAGGTCCATGTGCGTTGAACTTAGGACAAGCTATCCTTTTGGTTTTCTTGAAAAGGCATGGCGGTTCCAAGTTGAAGCGCCCTTGGTGGTCTCCCCCAATCCAGCGGGGGCCGCGGCCCCCCAGGGGGGCAGCGGAGAATTTGCTGACCCCAGCCCAAAGTCTGGCCACTCAGGCCCCGTTGGGGCAAGACCTTTCGTTCCGGGGGACTCCATCAATCAAATCCATTGGAAGCGGACTGCCCAAAGGGGCGAGCCATGGATCAGGATTATGGAGGGAGACCAGCCCAAGGGGGTCGTCCTGGAGATCGACCTGGGGGAATGGGAGCCGGGCCCCGAATTCGAGGGAGAACTTGAAAGGCTTTCGGGCACAATCCTCCATGCTAGGCTGAACAGGACCGAAGCCTCCCTGAAAATATTTGGCAGGGACGGGCGCAGAGAAGCTGTCGGGCACACAGAGGCGTGGAAGGCGCTGGCTACGCTAGAAGGGGAAAAAGCCAGCAGTTGCCCCTGACCTGTGGACCGATCATTTGGGATCACTTGCAAAACAGAAAGTTTTGCCAACGACCGGAGGGTGCGGCGGTGCAGCAAGGTTTTGAAAATGGTCACAGTATATAGCAATTCCATAAAGCACGGACGTGCTAGGAACGAGTTTTGTGGCGTAAGCTCCTGATACTAAGAACTTATCCGTAAATAGTGGCATAATACCCTTAGGGCAAGGTGCCTGGGGGGATTATTATGGTGCAGTCTTGGGAAGTATCGGACGAGTTTTGGGCAAGGGCGGAGCCCTTGATCCCCGTGAAGGCGCGGGACGCGGGCAAGCGGTACCAAAGGCGGCCCGGGGCGGGCAGGAAGCCGATGCCGGCCCGCAGGGTGTTCGAGGCGATAGTGTATGTGCTGCGCACGGGCGTCCAATGGAAGGCGCTGCCGAAAGAAGTGTTCGGCAGCGCAAGCTCCGTCCACAAATATTTCCTTGAATGGGAGGCGGCAGGTTTTTTCCGGGGCCTCTGGCTGGCAGGGCTGGCCGAGTACGACGAGATGGAGGGGATCGCCTGGCGCTGGCAGAGCATTGACGGCGCAATGATGAAAGCGCCATTGGCATTGGAAGCGGCAGGGCCAAACCCAACCGACAGGGGAAAAAAAAGGAAGCAAAAGACACCTGCTGGTGGACGGGCGTGGGGTGTCGCTGTCAATCGTCGTTACAGGGGCGGACAGGCATGACGTGAGCCAGATAGACAGGGTATTGGACTCTATAGCCGTCGTCAGGGAGGCCCCTCCAAAGAGGCGTTCGAAGCACCTTTGCGCCGATGCGGGCTATTGGGGCAAGCGCGCCAGAGAGATCATTGTCAGCCGCGGCTACATCCCGCACGTCAGGGGCCGCGGGGAAGAAGCCAAGGCGCTGAAGCTCGACCCGCGCAAGAAGGCGAGGCGGTGGATAGTGGAGGCAGCCCACAGTTGGTTCAACAGGTTCCGAAAACTCCTGGTGCGCTACGAAAAGCTGGAAAGATCATTCATGGCGCTGCACCATTTGGCAGCCGCAATCATCGCTTACAGGAAAATCAATGCCGAGGTGAATATTATTTACGGATAAGTTCTAAGTCACTGGGATTCCTTTCTACCGCCACAAAACCGGCGTCCGAAATCAGCTTGCTCATTTGGCTGACGCTAAGCCCCCGTGACGTCTTGGTGCCTGTCGAGCGTGCGATCTGCTCATCGATTGCGGTGCCATCCAGGTCATCTGCCCCATAAGAGAGAGCTATCTGCGCAAGCCCTGGAGTAATCATCACCCAATATGCCTTAATGTGCGGGACATTATCCAATAACAACCGTGCCACGGCGATTTCACGCAAATCTCTGGCCCCGGTAGTCTCATGGATGTTATAGTTCCGGCCTAATTCGTTCTTGCCCACCTGATATGCAAGGGGGATGAATGCATGAAACCCCTTATGTCCACTTGCTAGGCTATCATCCTGTAGTTGCCTCAGACGCAACAGGTGGTCAACTCGGTGGCTTGCTTTTTCAATGTGGCCGTATAGCATCGTGCAGTTAGTAGATATGTCCTTTTGGTGGCAGGTTCGGGCAGTATTTAGCCATGTTTGGCCATTTTGTTTGCCACTACAGATTTGTTTTCGTACGTCTGAATCAAAAATTTCCGCGCCTCCGCCAGGGCAACTTGCCAATCCAGCGGCCTGACAGCGATCTAGGAATTCTTCTATTAAAATATTGGAATTTTTGGCGTAGAAATCGATTTCTAGCATTGTGAATGCTTTTATGTGAATGTATGGAAAGTGGCCCTTGATGGCTCTAAAAAGCTGTTCGAAGTATTCAATGTCGAGTTGGGGATTGTGCCCTGCAGTGATATGGAGTTCAGTTACCCCTTCATTCTGGGGCTTTTTTAGCTCGGCTATTGCATCGCCAGGACTCAACACATAGCCTTTTGGGTCACCCAACTCTGCCCGAAAAGCGCAAAACTGACATCCAGCAAGGCAAACATTTGTATAAGACATGCGCCTGCCATGGGTAAAGTAGGCTTTGTTGCCATGAAGCCGCCTTCTCGCCCAATGGGCAATCGCACCTAGCCCAGTAAGGTCAGGCGTTTCATAGAGCAACAATCCATCATCGAAACTGAACCTCCGGCCCAGCTCTACCTTGTCTGCCAAGGTCAGAAGGCGCTGATCTTGGATATGTTGCCGAAGGGTGAGCGCGTCCACTAATCAGCAACCATAGTTGTTGTAACGGTTGGGCTCGCTTTTCCGCGACTGAGGTCAGGCGGTTGGCTTAAGGATGGAGCGCACCATACCAAAACAGAATAGAACAATGCTGACAACAGGGCACTGACGGGGATGGTTAGCACCCATGCGGTGAAAATATTCCCCGCCAGGCCCCACTTAACCGCTTTGGGATTCATGCTTGCCCCGACACCCATAATTGCTCCTGAAATACTATGAGTCGTGCTGACAGGTATTCCAAAATGAGCGGTGGTGAATAGTACGGCGGCTGCGGCAGTTTCAGCAGCAAACCCGTGAATCGGTTTGAGCTTAGCTATCTTATGACCCATGGTTTTAATGATCTTCCAGCCCCCCGAGGCTGTCCCAAGACCCATCATTGAAGCACATGAAATCTTGACCCAAATTGGAACAGCTACATTTGCTCCTGGGTCGGTACCCAGGTAACCATAGGTAATGAGGCCGAGGCATATCACGCCCATGGCTTTTTGAGCGTCATTTTGTCCATGGGTAAAGGCCATAGCTGCAGCAGAAATGAGTTGTAGTTTGCGAAACGCATAATTGACCCTATGGGTCGATCTACGTCTGACAATCCAAAGGATAGCAATAATAAAGATTGCTGCTACGGAAAAGCCCATCAGCGGTGAAATCACAATAAAGGATGCAATTTCCCTTAACTTGGCCCAATTGAGGGCGTTAAGCCCTGCATGGGCTGCAACAGCACCCGCCAGGCCCCCCATAACTGTGTGGCTAGTGCTTGAGGGAATGCCGAACCACCATGTGAGCAGATCCCAGAAAATTGCCGCTAAAAGCGCGGCTATCACAACTGCAGAAACAACATGGATTGGGTCTGCCAAGCCTTTGGCAATGGTAGTAGCCACGGCAGTGCCTACCATAGCGCCAAGAAAGTTGAGGACGGCTGCCATCATAATTGCGTACTTTGCCGGCAGAACGCCGGTTGATACAACAGTGGCAATGGCATTGGCAGTATCATGGAACCCATTGATAAAATCAATGCACCAGCTCAAAAGTACAATAGCAACAAGAACAATCGGTATGTATGGTACTAATTCAAACATTTTGCTTTGACTCAGGCATTCTTGGTGACAGTAGAACCCACCAGTTTTGCTACCAGGTCAATCGAATTTGAAGCATCCTCAAGGTTTTCGATTATCCCCTTCCACTTAATCAACTCGATGGCATCGGTGCAGGTGGCGAACAACCCGGCAAGAGAAGTATTGTATATGGCGTCAATCTGGCTTTCTAACCCTTGGACTAGACGTATCCTCTTTCTGATTTCTTTGACATTTGACATATTTCGGAGGGACTGCATGAGAAACACTAGCTCTGAAGTGCCTGTAACGAGCAACTTGGTTATCTCTAGCGCAAATGACTTAATCTCTCCAATCCTGTACAAAACAATCTTTTGACTGGCAGAGTCCAGGTGGTCAACCACATCATCAAGGGCGTGGGACAACTGAAGAATGTCATCCCTCTCAATTGGCGTTACAAAGGTTTGATCCAGCTTATCGATTACCTCCTTGTTGATGGAATCTCCGGCGTGCTCATATTCTTTCATCTGGTGTTTCAAGCCATCCCACCTTTCAGGATTATTGGTTTCCAGTTCATGGTAAAAAAACTCGATGGCCTCACGCAAGTTGCCAGCCGACTTCTCTAGCAGGTCAAAGAAGACCAATTCTCTTGGCTTGAACCAGCGAATAATTGAACTAACCGACATGGCTCCCCCATTGCGAGCGGACTCTCAACAAGCGGGCCGCCTGAAGAAAGAGATGCTGACATGATACCAGAGCTAGATTGCCATACCGAAATACAATAAAATAACAGTTTTCGCTTTTTCTTGACCGCAATGAGCAAAGTCCGTATTTTCAAAAACCTCTCGGAATTCTTCGCTTTGTCCGGATGTCTGAGGCTTTCACGTCAACCGCTGGGAAAAAGCCAATATTGACGCTCGCTAATCGGCTTCTTTCCAGCTTCGCCTTCGTTTTGCGGGCACAGCTATCACGTTGCCCTCATACCAAGTTGACCTCGATTGGGTGCAACTTGATATGAAGTCACAAGCAAAACCATACGGTTTCGCGGGAAACTCAAGATATTTAGCAACCACTCTCTCTGTTTCAAAACATTCCGCACAATTTCGTCAGCCCCAACTAACCCACCCAGCTCTTCCCTCAATTTGCCTTCGGGAGACTTCTCTGGTGGGGGGCAAGCCTGCTTTCAGTGCAGGTACCCAGTCGGCGAGAGTTCGAATCTGGATTTGTCTGTCTTTCAGGCCCTGGAGGAGAGAAGCGAAAGTATCATTTTGTACACCGCCCTCAACCTCGGCGTGGAGTGCATAAACATTCAGAGCATCTTCCCTGATCAAACTCTGTATGTGAGAATTCGACTCCTTTGCCCCCAATCCGTTCAAGCCCAACAACTCATCCAAGGTTGGTAAAGTGGTGGGCACTTGTAGCGTAGCGAGGGCTTTGCCATTAACTACTGGATAAAAAGCCTCTGTGCCCCTGCAATCGCCTGCATAATCAAGCTGGTACTGCTCCTGAATTTCAAGAGTGTCGTCATTGCACCGCCAAGCTGGGCTAACTGCGGCCTTTGCCTTTGCAGAAAAGACATCTTCGAAGGCGTCGTGGGAGCGTTGAAACCAGTCCCGTAGCCACTTGATGGATTTTTTGTCCAAAAGATCATGGTATTGGACGTGATCCCAGGCATGGATTGCAACTTCATGTCCAGCCGACTGGACCGCCTGCATCTCTGCTCTTGCCTTTGGGTAGATAACGGGAGCCGGTAAAAGCGTACCATATAGCATAGTCTTTAAACCATATAATTTTGTAGCCCTAGTACGTCGCATTTTTGCAAGAAAGCCATCTCGAAAAATCCTGCGAATGGCCTTGCCCGAATTATCAGAGCCAAAAGAAAAGTAAAAACTTGCCTGTAGCTGGTATCGGTCAAATATCCGCAATAGCGTTGGAATTCCTTTCAAGCTTCCTTCCAGTGTATCCACGTCGACACGCAACAAAATTGTCTTCATGCTCCATCTTTCCAAAACCGTATTTTACGCCAAAAAGCAAATGCTGATGTAGGCTGAATTGTCATGGGGCCAACAATTCTGCCAACTCATCCGGTGACCTTCCCAATGGCAATAACGAAGGCAAAACTGACCACTTCTTCATGCGCGATCGCCATCGTTGCATAAAGGTTGCACGGTCTTTAGCCAGAGGGCGGTTCACATCCTTCCTGGCACGCTCCCATGCCGTACTCGGCACCTCAGCGAGCCACAAAATAGTCCAGCCGGATTTCTGAAGACGATCCCTGATGGTTTCTTGGTGCCAAGCGCCAGCCCCCAGGGCCACCACAGATGGATACTCTAGACATTCGGGAAGACATTCTGATTCTAGCTTTCTAAACATTGTTTCGCTATCATTAAATATTTCTGCAATTGTCTTGCCAGCTTTTTCAGAGACTATGGCATCCAAGTCCTTTGCCTTGAAACCCAGGCGCGGAGCCAAGCTATTTGATAGCGCTGTTTTTCCTGCTCCGCTACCTCCGACAATTGCGACTCCAGCTTTCCTATTAATTATTGGCTGAATCGAAAATTTAATTTTTTGGGCCTGCCATAAATAATCCGCCAATCGGGTATCGTCATTTCCAGTCGCTTGTGGAGACAGCTCATGTGCCATTGCTAAGGATTCTGCGCCAGCCAGAAAACAGGTCAGGGCATCCTCAATAGCCAATCCGCCAATTGCGATTGGGGCAATATTTTGTTGGCGCAGAGCTAGGCATCCGGCCTCTAAACCTTTTGTGCCAATGGTTGCCTCATGGTCTGGTTTGGTTGTTGTTGCCCTGAATGGTCCAACGCCTGCATGGTCGCAGGAACTGTCAACAAGTGACCATTCCTTCGGATTATGCGTGCTGGCGCCAAAATGAAACTGCATCAGCCCAGGCATCCTAATCGCGTCGGCTACAGGTATATCTCTTTGGCCCAGATGCAGGCCCCAGGGTTCGAGTCCCTCTCTGGTTGCCAAAATAGCAAAGTCGGCCCTGTCATTTACAATAATTTGTGGCCAACCTCCATTTTCTTCTGCCAGGCTGAGGGAAGTGCGCAATTCCTGCCAGTGCTCTTTTGCGGCCACACCCTTACCTCTAAACTGAACAAGTGGGAACCCTGCATCTGCGAAACGAGACACCTGCCTGGAAAGAGAAAGGTCAATTCTTGGATCGGTAATTGGGTACAAGGGCGGAATCGATAACATTTTATTCATTTGCAATTAAACTATATAGCGCAACTTCCAAGTCTATCGCAAACTCAATACATGGAAGAAGAATTTAATCTGCCCGTCAGGTTCCGTGGAGAGTCAAATCCATTTGAGGATGAAAATAGCTGTCCAACCCTTGAAGGTGCCTATGCACAGGTTCTGAAAATATTTTTAGGGCGACATCCGGATGGTAATAAAAAATTACTGGACGATGCGTTTGGTCTCGCAATGTCTGCCCATGCCCATCAACGCCGGAAGAGCGGGGAGCCCTTTTTCTTTCACCCCTTATCAGTTGCAAAAACTTTAGCAGAGTGGAATTTGGATGCGGTAAGCCTGGTATGCGGACTGCTTCACGACACTGTTGAAGATACTTCCATCACGTTAGATGAAATCACTCGTCAATTTGGCAACGAAGTTGGCGAAATAGTCGAGGGACTCACCAAACTTTCAAAATTGGAGTTTCAGGATCGTGCGTGGCTCAACGCTGAAAATGTCAGAAAGCTTTTAATTGCCGTTGGCAAAGATGTGCGAGTCCTGTTTGTAAAGCTGGCGGACAGGTTGCACAATATGAGGACTCTTGGAGCAATAAGGGAAGAAAAGCGTAGACGCGTCGCCCATGAAACTATGGAATTATATGCGCCACTGGCTAACCGACTTGGAATGGGCCAAGTATGCATTGAACTCCAGGATCTTTCTTTTGAAATTCTTGAGCCAGACAGCTATGAAATTTTGTACAACGCCGTACAAACCAAAATTAAGAATAACGGCGCGCAGGCAAAGGACATACAGATGACCTTGGAGAGTCTGCTAGCCGCAAATGGAGTTAAGGCCAAAGTATTTGGCCGAGTCAAGAGCGTATACAGTATCTGGCGAAAAATGGGCATCCAGAAAAAAGAATTGGACAGCATTTACGACTGGCTTGCATACCGGATAATCTGCCCAGATAGATCTTCTTGTTACATGGCCTTAGGTATCGTTCATGCCCTATATAAACCAATTCCTGGACGGTTCAAAGACTACATTAGCCTCCCTAAAGACAATGGATACCAAAGCATTCATACCTCAGTATTGATGCCAACCGGAGACAGCTTTGAAGTTCAAATCCGCACCGGTGAGATGCACAAGCTAGCCGAATCTGGCATTGCTTCCCACTGGACATATAAAGAAGGCCGCATAGCCAACCGCCAGGAGCTCAACCAGGCCGCATTTCTGAGACGAATGGCCGAGTTGCACCAGGATTCCAAAGATAGCAATGATTTGGTAGTCAACCTAAAGGAAGAATTAGTTTCGAAGCAAATCCAGGTTTTCACACCGAAAGGCGAATTAAAGAGCCTGCCGGAGGATAGCACTCCTATTGATTTTGCTTACACAATTCACACTGAAATTGGCCATCACTGCTTTGGCGCAAAGGTCAATGGCAGGATAGTTCAGTTGCGGCATCAGCTGAAGAGCGGCGATCGCGTCGAAATACTAACCAAAGCAGACCGAAAGCCCAGTCGTGATTGGCTAAAGTTTGTAAAAAGCGCCAGTGCGAGATCCAAGATACAGTCCTTTATTCGTGAAGAAGAGCGACACCAGGCAATAGATGTTGGAAAAGAAAGATTGCAAAAAGATGCCCGCGCAATGGGCATAGCTATTGATTCGCCAGAACACAAGTCCATCCTCAAATTGAGGCTTGAGGAGCTAAATTTTGCTGATTGGGACACTCTTTATGCGGCAATTGGTTTTAACCGTATTTCAAGCCGCCGCTTTTTAGAGCCAATCTTGCCAGATGATGTCCGAAAAAATAAAAAGGAAGCTATGGCTTTGGATATGCCTGACACCATTTTGGTTGATAAGGCCGTTGGCATCTTGTTCACTCTGGCCCACTGTTGCAAACCAATATGGGGCGACGACATTGTGGGGTATACAACAAAAGAACGTGGAATAAGCATCCACCGAACAACATGTCCGCATCTCAATTCCAACGCCATGCCCGCCGAGCGCAGGATTAGTGTCACATGGGGAATTCAGAATCGAGCGGTCTTTGACGTAGAAATATCGGTAGCTACTTTTGACCAGCCAGGAATTATAGCTTCTATTTCTGAGGTTCTGCAACAGGCTGGAATATCTATTCAACGTTTTAATGCTGCAACGACTGAAGAGGGAAGCGCATTAATTAACATAGCCATGCGCGTAAAAGACCGAAACCACCTGGTTGACATTATGGGCAGGATTCGCCACCTCAAGGGAGTCAATGGCGTTCAACGTGTAAGAGGATCTGTCTTTGGTCGCCATCGGCCTAATTAGACACAGGCATAATCAGTGAAAATTGAGGAAAAATACAAAACTAAGGGTAAATCTCGTGGGCTATTCTACAGAAAATCCCCCCTGGAAAGCCAAAACTGGGAGGGCAAAATTGAACGGCTGGCATGGGGCGGATTGGGGGTCTCGCATCTTGAAGATGGGCGCGTTTTATTACTTGAGGCCCCATTGGCCTTATTTCCACATGAAGTTGTAAGGGCTATCATTCGACAAAAGTCAAAGCATGCCGAAGGCGAGGTGATTTCGTGGATTGAGCCCTCTCCATTGCGCACGCCATCCAAATGTACCGTAGCGGATCAATGCGGCGGGTGCCAGTTGCATGAATCAGGCGATAGGTACTCAGTCTTAAAACAATCCATGGTTGAAGATTTATTCAGGCGCATGTTGCCAAACCAACCCTGGGAATGGTTGCCAGCCCCCGCGGATGCTCTTCGCCAACGCATCCAGCTCCACTGGGATGGAGAAAGTATTGGTTTTCATCAACGAAAAAAGAAAAAAATTGTGCCAATCGCTTCATGCCCTGCCGCCACATCTTGCATTTCTGAGTCCATACCACGCCTGAAGGAGGCTGTGGCAAGTAAGTTTCTGCCATCAAGACCCCAGAGGTGGGAGCTGGCTACCGGCACTCCTCCTATGGAGGTATTTGCAATTGACGACTCGCTAAGAGCATGGGCATTGGAACCAGATGGGTGGCATCGAACTGAAAAATCGGTCATTCACGACTATTGTGGCCATAGGCTTTCACATAGACCGGGCGGTTTTTTTCAGGTATCCGCGCAGTGGGCGATGAAGTCCTTCCAAGATGTCTTTACAAAATGGGGCATTCAGGGCGATACGCTGTACGACCTCTATGGTGGCGTTGGGTTGTTTTCCGCAATCATAGGAGGCAAATTCAATAGTTGCATTTTAGTGGAATCAAATAGCGATTCCATAGCTCACGCAAGACACAATCTTTCAAACGCAAGATTGAGCCACATTTGCGTCGAATCCGATGTAACAAATTGGATGCCTGATGGTTTGGGATGCGAAGGTGATGTCATATTACTTGACCCCCCCCGTGCTGGCCTGACTAACTCAGTGACCCAGAAACTACTCAAATCCAAGGCTGGAACCATAGTGATTATCGGATGCGATGGAGCGACGTTTTGCCGTGACATCCAAAGATTGGCCCATCTATGGAAAATCCAAAAAATTGCCGTAATCGATCTGTTTCCGATGACTGCCCACGTTGAGTGCGTAGGGCTAATGCAATTGCAATAGAGTAATTTCAGCCTTACTGGCTACTTCCGTTCGCTACACCAATAAAATGGACTGGCTCCTTCCTCCGCAAATTCCCTGGCCCCAATTTCTAAAACTCCTTCGCCATACCAGGCCGCCCCAGGCGTGGCTTGAGGCTGCGTCTGAAATTCCAGACGTACGCAAGAAGCCGATGCTTCTGAGGTGGATTGCTCAACACCGCAATGCACCAACACACCTTAGGGTCAGCTTGATAGCCAGGTTGCCGTGGCGCGCTCTGGCTTCCATTGCATGGGATCCAATTGCCCACCCTCAGGCTCGTACCTTGTCCATTGAGCGCCTGCAGTTGCTTTGGGTCAGCCTTACCACAGGCGAACGCCGCTCTTTTGCTACCATGGCCCCCCGACAAATGTGGCCAATGGTTTGGAAAGTGAGAGACAGTGGCGTATTATCGGCATTTTTGAAACATTCAAAACTGAGCCTTGAAATGGTCATCAGCCTTATCCAGCCCCCAATTTATCCCACACATTTAGAGGCTCTTCAGGCATCACATTTGTCTACTATTGCCCCCATTGCCAAACAAGTTATTTCGGCCATAGATCGTAGCCTCCAATTGCCTGACCACGGCCTGTCTCATAGCTCGGCGATACCTTGGATACGAAATTTGGCTACGGAGGACTTTCGGCAAGTATTTTCGGAATTGAACAATCCGCTACTAAAGAGGATGATTGAGAGAATGGTGTCTTCTGATGGCAAAAACTACTTTTACAGCCCGAAAGATATTTGAAACCTTGCTAGGAAAGCGCACGATGCCGTACTTGCTTCACTTGCGCCCTCTCGAGTGGCCCATCATGACCGCCCACTTTCTCTTTGGGACAATGCTTGCAGTAGGGCTGGAGTTAACTTGGTACGATGTCGTGCTCGGCTGGTTCATTTTCGTGATCTTGATGAATGGCGGGACGCTTGCCATCAACAGCGCGTTCGACAAGGACGAAGGCGACATTGGCTACCTGAAGTCGCCGCCCAAAACTCCAAAATATTTATTGCACGTATCAACCGCTATGCTCATTGCTGCGTTTTTGTTGGGCTACTTGCTCCCACCGCTTTTCGCCTGGGCAACGGCAATATGCGTGCTAATGAGCGTGCTTTATTCAGTTCCGCCGGCCCGATTAAAGGCCAGGGCTGGATGGGACTTGTTAATTAACATGCTTGGTTTCGGCCTTTTGACTCCCCTGGCGGGTTGGGGGCTTACAGGCAGGCCGCTTGAACCATGGTTTTGGAAAATTTGTATCGGCTTTGGATTTCTTTTTGGCGCCCTTTACCCAGCCACCCAGATATATCAAGTCGAAGAAGATACAGCTCGTGGCGACAAGACGTTGGTTATCAAGCTGGGAGTGGGCAAGAGTCTTGGTCTGGCATGGCTGTTAGCATTTTTAGCACATGCGATGTTTTATTGGGCTACTATCGAGCAGGGTGCCAATCGCCTAGCTGCTTTCGGGTCATTCGTTCCCTGGAATGCAGGATTCTCGGGATGGGGCGGCTGGCGCTCCATGTCCCAGAGCCAGCACGAAAAAATGATGTACTGGCTACTTGCTTGCTGGGCTGTGACGGATATTGTTCTTTTATGGGCATTTTGGCCGCGATGATACAGCCTGCAACAGATGAGCACATTGACACCTACTGTCCAACCGCCCTTCCCCATAGCCTGGGGTTTTTCGACGCGCCAAAGCGATTTGTCGGAGTTGCCAACCAAAACGCTTGCGCAAGTCCATGGATGCAATATTTGGGAGGCATCAGATACCTTGCGGGAGGGAGACGGGCACTGGACACAAGAACCACGCAGGCGCATTGGCGTGAGGGTCGCCGATTGCGTCCCCATACTCATGGCCGGGCTTATTGAGGCAAAACCATGGATTGCGGCCCTGCATGCTGGCTGGCGCGGAGCCACAGCAGGCATTTTGCGGAACGGGATTAAACAATTTATTGAACTCGGCGGCAAGAATCGCGACCTATTCTACGCATTCGGTCCCTGTATACAAGCCTGCCACTTTGAAGTTGGAGCAGAAGTCATAGAAGTGGCAAAGCGTGATCCCGCCTGGCATGATGGCTTGGCAACCCCAAGCTCAAAGGGCAAGTCCAATCTCGACCTTCATGGGTTGTTATCTGCCCAGGCCACAAACCAGGGACTAGACTCTAACAATGATGGCTCCATACAACTCTGTACTCTGTGTAAGCGGGACATGTTCTATTCCCATAGGGGTGGAGATTCTGGCAGGCAGTGGGGCTGGGTGGAGATACTATGAGGGCCGCTGTGGTAGTTGACAATGTTGGGACGTGGCATCATGGCCGGTCAACAAATCACTCGACAGAGATCGGTACTTCCGTTGTGTAGTCCAGAGTGACAACTTCATGTTCTTCAAAGGCAATGCGGCCTTCCTCGACCTCTTTCACGGAAACCTGCGCCCAAAAAGATGCCAGCTTGGGGGCATCCTGAGCTTGCCCTAATCGGTTAACAGGCACTACGACTTCAACCTTTGGATAGGCTCCGTGCTGTAGCTGTTCGCAACGCTTGCCAGCCACCACTACGAAGCGATACTTGTTGCCAACTTCTTCTGGCACGTGGACTACAGGTCTTTGAGTGGTGTTGGTCATAGGTCTTCCTGTCCAGTTTTTTAGGGATGTTTGCCGGGTGTCCGGCGAAGCCCGCCTGCTGGCAGGCTGGCGACTCGGTAGAGTAACACGTGGCAACCAGTTTTTCCAGCAAAGATTTTCCTGTCATAATTCCAGTATTATTCAGGATGCTGTGTATGAAAGTTCTCCTAGGTGTGACAGGCGGAATAGCGGCTTACAAGGCTGGAGACTTGATCCGAATGCTTGTAAAGTCTGGTAGTCAAGTGCGTTGTTGCCTGACCGACGCGGGTAGCAGGTTCATCACTCCTCTGACCTTGGCCACCTTGAGCGGAGAACCATGCTTTGGTGCAAACCCAGAATACAATGAATGGAGGCCAAATCCCAAAGTTGAACATGTCGACCTTGCCAGGTGGGCGGACGTACTTGCGATTGTCCCTGCGACCGCCGACATTATTGGTAAAGCGGCAAACGGCCTGGCTGATGATTTACTTTCTACAATACTCTTAGCATCCACATGTAAAATTCTTTGGGCCCCTGCTATGAACAAGTCAATGTGGGGACACGTTGCAGTTCAAAAAAACATTGAGGCTCTGTACGGCTTTGGGCACACAGTCATAGAACCGCAAACTGGACTCCTGGCTTGCGGCGAAGATGGGACTGGCAAGTTGGCTAAAGTAGAAACCATATTTGACGGTATCATCGCATTGGGTAGTGCTCCTTTGAAAGCTTTTGAGGGTAAACGTATTTTGGTTACGGCCGGTCCCACCCGTGAAGACCTAGACCCTGTCCGGACTCTGACAAACAGATCTACTGGACTAATGGGCATTGAAATGGCAAGGGCCTTCAGAAATGCGGGGGGAACTGTTCATCTGGTATTGGGCGGCGACTTACCTGCGCCATGGGGCATCTCTACAATTCGAGTGCGTAGCGCCGAAGAAATGCTGGAGGCATGCCTAGCTACATGGCCAAAGATGGATGGAATCTGCGCTGCCGCTGCCATAGCAGACCAGCGCCCCGAACAGTGTACCTCAGAAAAAATAAAAAAAACGGATGTCCCAATGGTTTTGAAGCTGACGAGGAATCCAGATATTTTGGCAACGTTGAAGAAGACCAGGGCTAATCAATGGAAGCTTGGCTTTGCTGCTGAAAGTGAACATTTTGTCAACAACGCCATGGAAAAACTAATAAAGAAGGGGCTGGACGCGATTCTTGTAAACGACGTTGCAAAAGGAAAGGGATTTGGAAATCAGACAAACTGCCTCACGCCTGTGACAAAAATTGGGGCAGAGAACATGATAGGGCCAATGTCGAAAGAAAAGTTGGCATTTGAAGCTGTCAAGTGGTTTGCGGGCTACTTAGAAGCCTAAATGCATTTGCGCTCACTTTTAATTGCTGGCACTATTTACGCCGTCGCCGATTGCCAGGCGCTACCCCAAATTGATAGACCGCTGGAAAATGAAGCTATTAACCTTATGGAAGACTTTATTTTACAACCGAAGCCGTGGTGGCTGAAAATAGCCACCAAGGAGTGGCAATGGGTGGCATTAGAGCCAAAAATCTATCACCCGCCCAAACTAAACCCACCAGATTATCCAGCAATCATTGAACACGAAAAAGTACACCTAATGCAGCAGAGAAAAATTGGTAAAAGTAAATGGTTTATTAAATATATTGCCAGCAAGAGATTCAGGCTCATTCAAGAAATGGAGCCGATTGTTGCGGAACTTTCAAATACACCGCTAGCGGCGCGTAAACAGATTGCGATTAAATATGCTCATGACTTATCAGGGCCACCTTACCACAGGGCGGCAAAGTCGTTTGAAATTGCTTGGGGGCTAATATTGTCAAAAGCGAGCGAAATGGATGTTGAATTAGAAGTGACTGAAAAACAATAACTTCTTTCCGTCCCAACTCAGCTCAGCTCGATTCTCTGTTCCAGTGCATTTTTTGTCTCAGCAACGCAAAAAATTCTGCCTTCGGCTCCTGGAGTAGCGTGACATGTCCGCCCGAGTCGTACAGCTGAATGCTATCGCCAGGCTGGATTGGACATCCCACTTGGCCATCCAGGGTCAAGTGCGCATCCTCCGCTTCGCCGAGGCAGACATTAACAGACATGCTGGACGGAATTACAGTTGGCCGCATGTTTAGGGAGTGGGGGCATATTGGAGCTAAAATCCAGGCGTTAAGGGTTGGGTGCATGATAGGTCCCCCAGCCGAAAGGGCGTAAGCGGTAGACCCAGTAGGAGTGGCAACGATTAGCCCATCTGCTCTGAGATGGGCCGCTAAGTTGCCGTCAATCGCCAATTCAAGATTGAGTATCCGCGAAAGGGCCCCTTTTGTGATTACCGCATCGTTCATCACATCGTAAGAATTCAATTCGGCCCCTCCTCTATGCAGGCTGATGTGGAGGGTGCTACGCTTATCTGCCTTTAGGCGGCCTGAAAAGTAATTCTGAACGGTCGTCAAAACCTGATCCACAGGGTGGGTCATGAAACCAAGAGATCCAAGATTTATCCCCAACAAGGGAACACCTGAATGGCCGATTTGCCTTGCGGCATGGAGCATAGTTCCATCCCCGCCCAAAACCAGCGCCAATGTAGCAGTGTCCGGAACAGAAGTGACCAATTTTTCCTGTGGCAGGCCAGCTCTTACCCAATCAGCAATATTAGAAGCATCTCCATGGATGCCCCATCCCTTCCTGAAAAATTCTGGGATGACCTGGGACAGTACTCCTGGCATCAGGCTACTGTTTGGTTTTGCTACCAAAAACAATCTGGCCGGAGTATCTGCATATCTAGTCGCAGTCATAACTTTGCACCAACTCTGATAAGTTTTGAAACCATTGGTTTTGCAAGCACTTGCAAATCTTTGCACTGAGTGTTCAATGTGTACTGAACGCAACTCAGTATAGATTAGGTTATCCTTAAAAATATATGGACAAACAAAGTTCGGGCACGCCATCCAAAAAAAGCAGGGTCGGAGGGAGGCCCCCAGACAAGAGTAGCGTGCAATCAGCGCCGTCGAGACGCAATTCAGGCAAGCAGTCCAAAAAGGGAGATGCCGCCGAAAAGAAGGCTGGGCCAATCACCAGGCATATTGCCAAAACTTCGAGGCCGAGACCGAAACCTAGCCACGCCAAAGAGCAAAATCATATTCAGCCCGCAAAAAACGAAAAGGCCCCAAAGCCAGCCCAAAAATATAGTCCAACAGATGTGACTAAGGCAGGCAGAAATAAAAAGGCAAAGAAGGGTAGCTGGCTTCGCCGAATCCTGTGGGGGCTAATAACCTGTGTACTCCTTGGGGGGATTGTAGCGGTTGGGATTGGCTGGTCAAAGCTCAATAGGGAAGCAGATCCGTACCTGTCTATGTTTCAAAATCGGGTTCCCCCGACATCGACCAAGGTTCTGGACAAGGAAGGGAACGTTCTTGGCATTTTTGCAACTCAAAAGAGAACAGTAATTCCGTACGGCGATGTTCCGCTGGCTTTCCAAGGAGCCATCGTGGCGGTAGAAGACGCAGAATTTTGGAACCATCGAGGCGTCAGCGCCAGAGGGTTTTGGGGGGCTCTTTATAGGGGCATCAAGTCCATGGGGAAAGACCGTAGCGGCTTCTCTACACTGACTATGCAACTCGTGAGGACTGTAACAGAAAAGCGAGAAAGAGACCTTTTAAAGGGTGGCATCAAGCGTAAGTTGCTAGAAATCGTCATCGCAATGCGCTTAGAAAAGGCATTTAACAAGCAGCAAATAATGGAGCAGTACGCTAACGAAGTCAACTTTGGGGCCGGACATTACGGCATCGAAGCAGCTTCGCAGTACTATTTCAGCAAAATGGCCTTGCAGCTAACCATAGAAGAGTCAGCGTTATTGGCCGCCCTAGTTCAGAGGCCATCCAGATCTCATGATAGGTTATTCAGCACCGACCCCGGGGAGCGGGAAATCGTCCGAAACCGCAGAAACTATGTCCTTGCGCGCATGGCTGCAGAGGGCTACTTGAAGGAGGGGGATGCCGAACTGCTCAAAGAACGCCCAATACGCCTGAGCCGCGAAAATGCTGGAGAGGTTGAGATTGCCGCATATGCAGTCGAAGAAGTGCGCAAACAGCTCAGCGCAGACGAGGAGCTTCGTGCCAAATTAGAACCAAAATACGGTAAAGACTGGCTATTAGAAGGTGGGCTTGAAATATACACCACCATTGATGCTGTTTGGCAACAAGCCGCCACTGATACTATCCGCAAGGGACTTCGGGAGGTAGAGAAGCGCCGCGGTTTTCGCAAGGAGGCAGTGAGGTTTTATGCAAACCCTGACACCGACAGGGATCCATCCTGGCAACGGTTTTATGAACCAGGGGATACCGCAAGGGGGATAATACTTAAGTGGGAAAACAACACGGCAACGGTGAGGATGGACAGGTCGATAATCGAAGTGCCGTCCGTTGCCTTTGAATGGGCTGGCGTAGTTGCTCGAGAAGCATTGACTCCCGGCGCCGCACCGCTCTTTGAAGTAGTCGATACAAACCCAGACGGGACTCCCAAGCATCTAGAACTAGGCCAACCGCCAGAGGTTGAAGGAGCTTTGCTGGCAATTGAGTCTGCAACCGGTGAAATTCGCGCAATGGTAGGAGGCTACGACTTCAGAAGAAGCCAATTCAATAGAGCCACCCAAGCTCTTCGCCAGGTGGGGTCAGCCATGAAGGCGTTTGTATATGGTGCCGCTCTGGCAGAAGGCTTTACTCCCGCCACGATGGTCGATGACACGCCGATACTATACCAACTTGGCATTCCAGGAGCGAGGCCTAATATTGACAGGAGAACTGGTAAAAACAATGACGAATACCAGCCAAGAAACATCGATAGAGATTTCTGGGGGCCTCTGACTTTTTGGGAATCCATTGCCCACTCCAGAAATATTCCGGCAGTAAGAACATTAGAAATGGCAGGAATCAATAATGTAATCAATTTTGCTGACAAGTGTGGGATTGATAGAAATAAAATTTCGCCTTTCCCCAGTTTGGCCCTCGGAGCGGCCGACCTCACTCTGAAGGAAATGGTTAGAGGCTATGCCACCATCGCCTCCGGCGGCTACCAGTGTCCTGATCCATTCCTGATAAAAAAAATTGTTGATCGCGATGGAAAGGTATTGTTTGAAAGAAGAGTAGCCCCAAGACCCGTCGAACCAGATATTGACTCCGTGGTGAATTTTCAGTTGACCCAACTGCTCCAAGGTGTGACCCTGTCCGGCTCAGCCGGTGGGACATCAAAAGAGCTTGACAAACCAGTTGCGGGGAAGACTGGTACCACTAATGAATATACAGATGCCTGGTTCCTAGGATTTTCTTCCAGGATTACTTGCGGAGTCTGGGTTGGTCTGGATGCCAAAAAAACTATTTATGGCCCAAGGTCTGGCCGCCCAGGTGCTACAGGAGGAACAACAGCATTGCCCATCTGGACTAGCTTCATGAGGGTAGCCCTATCAGGCAGGGCAACACCTTCAGAGGATTTCGTGCCGCCGCGTGGTTTGGAATGGATTGACATTGATTTAGACACGGGCTTAAGGGCAGGACCAGGCTCACTCCGCAATCGCATTCGCTCCTTGGCGTTCAGGCCAGGCACCGGTCCGCGTGGAGAATCTGATGCTGAGACCGCCACCAGAATGAGGGAGGGGAGGGCAAAGGCAAGGTTCTTTGAGCTGGAAGAACGACGATGGGGAGTTCCCAAAGCGGTAACCGAAGATGGGCCAGCTATTGACCCGAATGACTACTAAATTTCCATTCCAGTTGTGTTATGTTACAATTTGACATCCAATAGTAGAAACTCTCGGTTTTATGGTGTTTTATGCCTTCAGAAGACTCGTCGCTGAATTTACAGGAGCTCAAGGAATTGTCCATTGGCCGACTGGCAGAAATGGCAAAGCAATTCAGCATCGAAAACCCACTTTCCATGCGCAAACAGGAACTGATTTTTCGCCTGCTCGAAGCATATGCTTCGAAGGAAGGGTTTTTCTTTGCAGAAGGGCTACTGGAGGTATTGCCTGAGGGGTTTGGATTTTTGCGGTCTCCTGATCAAAACTACCTGGCTGGTTCTGACGATATCTATATTTCGCCTAGCCAAATAAAAAAATTTGGACTCCATACCGGTGACATTATTTCCGGAATGATACGCCCCCCCAAAGAAGATGAAAAGTTTTTTGCAATGCTCAGGATCGATGCAGTCAATTTTGATCCTCCCATGGTTGCAAAAGAGCGCATACATTTTGACGATTTAGTCCCGCTATATCCAACTCAGCACCTCAAAATGGAGAGGGATCCTCATGAACTAAGTACGCGGATTATGGATCTGATGACCCCCCTTGGCAAAGGCCAAAGAGCATTGATCGTAGCTCCCCCCAGAACTGGCAAGACAGTGTTACTCCAAAATATAGCCAACTCAATCACCGCAAACCACCCCGAAGCCTTCTTGATTGTTTTGTTAATAGATGAAAGGCCAGAAGAAGTCACTGACATGGAGAGGAATGTTAAGGGCGAAGTTGTCGCCAGCACATTTGACGAACCTGCTACTAGACATGTCCAGGTTGCCGAAATGGTTATAGAGAAGGCAAAACGCTTAGTAGAGCACAAAAAGGACGTGGTCATTTTATTAGACTCAATAACAAGGCTAGGCCGTGCGTATAACACAGTTGTGCCTCCAAGCGGTAAAGTTCTTTCGGGAGGCGTCGACAGCAATGCTCTGCAACGACCCAAAAGGTTTTTTGGGGCCGCTCGGAGCATCGAAGGCGGCGGTAGCCTGACGATCATCGCTACGGCGCTGATAGAAACCGGTAGCAGAATGGACGACGTCATATTTGAAGAATTTAAGGGCACTGGAAACAGCGAAATCATTCTTGACCGAAAACTCAGCGACCATAGAATATTTCCTGCAATGGACATCCAGAGGTCAGGAACTCGTAAAGAGGATCTATTAATAGATGCTCAAAAACTGGCAATGATTTGGGTCTTAAGAAAAATTCTTTCCACAAGCGGCCCAGCAGAATCCTTGGAACTATTGATTGACAGGCTAGGAAAAACAAAAACAAATGACGAGTTCTTGGCTAATTTGCATGATTCATCGTCAAACGGCAGGCGATAGCTATCTAGAAGGAACAGTCATGGGCGGCGGCACAATTTTTAACATCCAGCGCTATTCTACGCAAGACGGGCCTGGCATCAGGACTACCGTTTTTCTCAAAGGTTGCCCGTTGGACTGTTTTTGGTGCCACAATCCAGAGGGGTTGTCATTTGGAGCCACTCTGCTCGTTCATCAGGAGCGATGTATCCAGTGTGGAGCCTGCTCAGCGTCCTGCCCTATCCAGAGGCCATTGCCGCCAGGAGATAGCAAATGCACTTCCTGTGGATCCTGTGCGGAGAGCTGTCCTACGGCATCTCGAGTCATCATGGGTTCATCAGTGACTGCAAGCGAAGTGATGGCAAAGGTGATTCGCGATCGCATTTTTTATGAACAATCACGAGGCGGGGTCACATTCTCTGGCGGAGAACCAACGGCCCAGCCGGATTTTTTAGATGAACTTCTTACCGAGTGCGGCAGAGAGGGCATTTCTACAGCAATTGACACGTGCGGGAGCGCCGAAAGAGATGTGTTAATTGGACTGGCCAAAAAATCAGATATGGTGCTGTATGACCTGAAAGGCTATGATGATGCGCGCCACGTCTCCTATACAGGAGTCGCCGCCACACCAATACTAGAAAACCTCGATGCGTTGGCTCAAATCCACAAATCTATTTGGATTCGACTTCCCATAATCACAGGCTATACTGATGACCCAAACGAAATGGAACTATTGGCTTCCAGATACAGCACATACAAATCGATCAAGCGAGTTGTCCTCCTGCCCTATCACGCTCTGGGAGAAGCAAAATTATTAAAATTGGGCAAAAATTCAAAGTTGGCAAAAATTTCCGCGCCAAGTCAGCTATCATTGGATACACTTGCAACAGTATGGAAGCGTTATGGGTTTAACACTTACATGGGAGCACAGCAATGAACGATAGAGTAGCATCCTTGAGGAAAGAGAGCCTAGAAGCAGAACCATCAATTTCTGCTGAAAGGGCTGGCTTAATCACGGACTTCTACGGAGCAGAAGAAGGGAAGCACAGCATTCCCGTGCTTCGCGGGATGGCTTATAATTACTTGTGCGAAAATAAGACTATATACATAGGCCAGGGAGAGCTAATCGTCGGTGAGCGATGCCCGATACCAAAGGCTGTTCCTACTTATCCCGAAATTACTTGCCATAGCGTTGAGGATCTTGAAATACTCAATTCCAGACCATTGACTTGGTACCGGGTAGACAGCTCTACCATAGACCTATATAAGAATAAGATAATCCCATTTTGGCGAGGGCGCACTTTGCGGGATCGAATGTTTGCCCTTTTGCCGGAAGAATGGAAGTCTGCCTATGATGCCGGAATTTATACGGAATTTATGGAACAACGCGCACCCGGACACACCGTTTTGGATGACAAGATATACCACAAGGGGATGCTGGATTTTAAAAGCGACATTGCAGACGCCCTTTCTAAATTAGATTTTGTCAATGACTCCCTGGCATCATCTAAAAAAGAAAGCCTGCGTGGATTCGATTTTGCATGCGATGCAACCATTCGTTTTGCAGAACGGCATGCCGAACTTGCAGAATCGTTGGCATGCAAGGAGGCTGACCCAAAAAGGCGCTCAGAGCTAGAACGCATAGCTCAAGTGTGCCGCCACGTCCCGGCCAACGCCCCCAGAGATTTCCATGAAGCTCTGCAGTCCTATTGGTTCTGCCATCTAGGCGTGATTACCGAGCTCAATGGGTGGGATGCTTTTTGCCCTGGTCATTTAGATCAACATTTGTGGCCCTTTTACGAAAAAGGAATCGCAGAAGGGACTCTGACAAGGGAATCAGCCAAAGAGCTACTGGGCTGTTTCTTCATCAAGTTCAACAATCACCCAGCACCTCCAAAAGTAGGCGTAACGGCTGCTGAATCAGGAACCTATACCGACTTTGCCAATATTAACCTTGCCGGTCTGCTGTCAGATGGAAGCGATGGGAGTAACGAAGTCACACTGTTGTTGCTGGAAGTAATCGACGAAATGCACCTGCTTCAACCAAGCAACAACATACAAATTAGCAGGAAGACACCGGAAAAGATATTAAAGGCCGCTCTAAGAGTCATTCGGAAGGGCTATGGTTTCCCATCCGTGTTTAATGCTGACAGCGTTGTCGAAGAACAATTGCGCCAAGGTAAAACCCCAGAAGATGCGCGTGCCGGGGGTTGTTCAGGTTGCGTTGAAGTCGGCGCTTTTGGCAAAGAGGCCTATATACTGACTGGCTACTTTAATCTTCCAAAAGTTCTTGAATTGGCATTGCACAATGGCTTTGACCCGCGCACTAAAAAGCAACTGGGAATAAAAACAGGCGATGTTTCCTCCTTCAATTCCATCGACGATGTGCTGGTTGCCTTCCAAAAGCAACTACACCACTTTATTGACATCAAAATTCATGGAAATCAAATTATAGAAAGGCTCTACGCCGAATCCATGCCCGCACCATTCCTGTCAGTTCTCACTGATGATTGCATCATGAACGGGATGGACTACAATGCCGGCGGCGCACGCTATAACAATAGCTTTATTCAGGCCGTGGGCATTGGCTCTATCACAGATGCGCTCTCAGGCCTCGAGCAAATTACCTACAAGGAAAATTCATTAAGCATTGTCGAATTTGTAAAAATTCTGGATCAAAACTTTGAATTTAACGAACCCTTGCGCCAGAAATTAATCAACCGCATACCGAAGTACGGCAATGATGATGACAGGGCGGATGATCTTATGGTGCGCGTTTTCAACATGGCCTTCAACTACATTGACGGACGGCCAAATACCAAAGGCGGACAATATAGATTGGAGATGTTGCCTACCACATGCCATGTCTATTTTGGGAGTGTTTGCGGAGCATCCTCTGACGGGAGACTAGCGGGTCATCCCCTATCTGAAGGGATCAGCCCCGTCCAGGGGGCTGACAGGAATGGCCCAACGGCGGTCATCAAATCTGCCGGTAAAATGGATCACATTAAAACTGGTGGCACCCTCCTTAATATGAAATTCACTCCTGCTTTGCTTGAGGGAGAAGATGGCATTGACCATCTGGCAAATTTGGTTCGTTCATACTTCAAAATGGATGGGCACCATGTCCAATTTAACGTGGTAAATGCTGAAACACTAAGGAAAGCTCAACGTGAGCCGGAAGCACACCGCGACCTCATTGTCAGGGTAGCTGGATACAGCGATTACTTTTGCGATTTGAGCCTCGCGCTTCAGGAAGAGATTATTGAGCGCACCGAACACGCAGGATTCTAAACCTTTTTGCTATCCTTTTTGAGCGAAACGAGGCATCAAATATTTAACTGCACCCCGTAGTTGCGCCGCAGGTGTGGCACTTCAGACATGCGCCATTTCTGACCATAGTAAAGTGGCCGCATTCGGGGCATGGGTCACCAGTGAAGCCCTTTTCTCTGGCCGCTTGATAAGCATCAACAGTAGTTGGAACTGAATATTTTTCCTGGCAAAAATCCAATGTCCCTTGTTCAGAATAATTTTCTGGGAAGAGTGGCGTCATCTTGGTGTACTGCCCCTGAAAGACTTGGGCCTGGCTCTCCAGTTTTTTTCCTGCCAGGGCCATAAATTCTTCTTCAGGTATTTGGGCGAGTTCGTACCGCCCCAGATAGCTGATTGCCAACTCGCGGAAAATGAAATCAATGAGGCTTGTGCTGAATTTTACAGTGTCAGATCCCTGCACCATGCCCTGTGGCTCAAACTTTGTGAATAGGAATGCCTCGCAGTACTCTTCCAGTGGCACGCCGTACTGAAGCCCCATGGAGATAGCTATTGCAAAACAGTTGAGCACCGCTCGGAATCCGGCGCCTTCTTTGTGCAAATCTAAAAAGATTTCGCCTAGCGTGCCATCCTCGTACTCGCCAGTGCGCAGGTATAGCTTAGTCCCACCAATTGTTGCCGATTGGGTATAGCCTGACCGCCTATCTGGCATCTTGCGTCGGTAAATACGTACAACTTTTTGTGTCATCGCCCTTGCCAGCGCATCAGACCTTTCTATTGTTGATGACTCATCGTCCAGCAAGACTGCTACGCCTTCCAGGAGGTCTAAATTTGTAGCCATGGCCTGGCTCATTTTGGAGCCGTCCCTGTACAGAGCCACTGCCTTGAGCATCAGCTTCCAACTGGCTTCATAAATTGAGGCCACTTGATTTACCGTATATTCAGAGGGCAAATTTATGGTTTTGCTGATGGCACCGGATAGGAATGGCTGGGCGGCCGCCATCATTCTTAAGTGACCTTCGGGGGAGATATACCGTTGTCCCTTTCTTCCGCACTTGTTGGCGCAGTCAAATATTGGCAGATGCTCAGGTTTAAGGTGAGGGGCGCCTTCAACTGTCAGCGTTCCGGCCAAGGCTTCCACAAAGGCATCAATGCAGTCCGAAGGGAAGCAATCTCTGAGGCGATCCATGTCTAGGACATAAATTGGATCGAAAGCCCTTGGCAACTTTTGTTCTAAAGAAATTATTTCTGCCTCTGTCCACCCTTTGTTGAGCAGGTCGCTCCTAGTAATGCCTGGGGTCTCGTCGGTAATTTTCTGCCAGCCAACTGCATGGCGTTCTATCTCCAGTATTTGGCTCTTTGTATATCCCAAGTTGGTCAGGGCAGATGGCAAGGCGCTGTTGATGAGCTTGAAATAGCCTCCGCCGGCCAATTTCTTATACTTGACCAGGGCGAAATCGGGCTCAATACCTGTTGTGTCGCAATCCATCAACAGGCCAATAGTCCCGGTCGGGGCAAGGACAGTTACCTGAGCATTTCTGAAGCCATATCTTTGCCCTGATTCAAGTGCCTGATCCCAGCTTTGGCGGGCTACCAAGACTAGTTCCTGCGGAATGCCTACCTCGCCCAGGCCCTGTGGTTTGATGGAAAGTTGTTCGTACTCACCCTTTGGGGCATCATTGGCAGCACGGCGGTGGTTGCGAATAACGCGTAGCATGTGTTCTTTATTGCGGGCATATCCGGGGAATGGGCCCAGTTCCTTTGCCATCTCTGCGCTAGTAGCATATGCATCTCCAGTGAGTATGGCTGTGAGTGCGGCACACCATTGCGCTCCAACCTCGCTATCGTAGGGTATGCCCATGCGCATGAGCATTGCACCGAGGTTGGCATAGCCGAGGCCCAGAGTTCTGAAATCATAGCTCAACTGAGCGATCCGCTCGCTTGGGAACTGAGCCATCAGCACAGATATTTCCAGCACCACAGTCCAAATTCGTATCGCATGGCGGTAGCCTACTATGTCAAAGTTGCCGTCATGCTTTAGGAATGCGCAGAGGTTTAATGAAGCCAGGTTGCATGCAGTGTCATCCAAAAACATGTACTCGCTACATGGATTAGAAGCATTTATTCGCCCGTCTTCTGGGCATGTGTGCCACTCGTTGATAGTCGTGTCAAATTGGATGCCAGGGTCGGCACATGCCCAGGCGGCATAATTTATGCGACTCCAAAGTTCGCGGGCCTTCAGCGTCTTAATAACCTGCCCATTAGTTCTGCGCACTAAATTCCAGTCTCCGTCATTTAACAGCGAATTCATAAAAGATTCTGGGACGCGGATGCTGTTATTAGAATTCATGCCTGAAACTGTTGAATAACCTTCGCCGTCCCAGGTCGTGTCTAAGATTTTCATGTCACGTCGAAAATCTCCCATAGCTAGGCGTTGCATGCACTGTGTAATAAGTGGCCCTGGAACTCCCTCTTTGCTTGCCGTGATGAGCGCACGGCGCAACTTGTCATTTGTTTTTGGGTTTGCATCATTGGTTGCAGAGCCTTCGACGGCTTCACATAATACATTCCAATGCTTGCCAATGAGCTGAGAGCCAGCGGCCATCATGGCAACTTTGCGCTCCTCGTGGAGCTTCCAGTCCACAAAAGCTTCTATGTCCGGGTGGTCTAAATCAAGGCAAACCATTTTTGCAGCACGGCGTGTAGTCCCTCCAGACTTGATGGCCCCGGCTGCCCTGTCGCCCACGTGCAAAAAACTCATCAGCCCAGAGCTATACCCTCCTCCAGAAAGAGGTTCTTCTGCCCCCCGAAGCCTAGAAAAATTTGTACCCGTGCCCGAGCCGTACTTAAATATCCTAGCTTCCCGCTTCCAGAGATCCATTATTCCGCCACCGTTGACTAGGTCGTCTGAAACACTTTGTATAAAACATGCGTGGGGTTGGGGGCGTTCATAGGCCGAAGTGCTTTGGCGCATTTCTCCCGACTTTGGATCTACGTAGCTGTGTCCCTGAGAAGGGCCGCAAATGCCGTAGGCGTAATGCAACCCCGTATTAAACCATTGGGGGCTGTTTGGGGCGCACATTTGGTTAGCGAGCATGTACACCAGTTCATCGTAAAAGCACTGCGCATCTTCCTGAGAGCTGAAATAGCCATTGGATTCGCCCCAATGCTTCCAGCATCCAGCCAAGCGATGGAAGACTTGCCTGGAATCCCGCTCACCACGACTGTAGGAATTGACACCCTCCCTTCGAAAATATTTTTGGGCAAGGATATCAACTGCAACCTGTGACCAGGCTTCAGGAACATATACATCCTTGGCTTCAAAAACCACAGTGCCATCCAGCTTCGTAATCTTGCTGGCGCGCGGCACAAAATGGATGCTCTCCAGTGGGTCATTGCCGGCGTTGGTGAAGTGGCGAGAAAACTTCATGTTGTAACCTCGCGAAATAGCTGGAAATATGGTAAATTAGGACACAACCAGACTAGGTAAGGCTGTCTGGCCTCTTTGACTTTGGCAAAATATTTGGTAATCAATCCAAGCCACAATAGGTGGTGCAAGAATCAAAGCATAGCACAAGATGTTGTGGCGTCAATGTTTTTTTTCCTTAATTCCATGGCAGCAGAAGGTTAAACCAGATGTCTAGATGAATGGTTAATCTAAATAATCAGCAACTTGACCTACGGCAAAAAAATGCATTATGCTTCGCTGGCCTCTGGCTCTAAAGGCAACTGTCACGCTCTCAGCCATGAGGGTCGGACGTTGCTAATAGACGTCGGAATTTCATTCCTCCAGATCCGAATGAGGCTTCAGGCGCTCAACTGGCGGCTAGACCAAGTTAGGGGTATTGCCATAACCCATGAACACTCAGATCATATCAGGGCCATTCCTATGATTCTGAAAAGAACAGATTGGGCTATATTGGCCACTCCAGGTACTATTGGTGTAGCGGAGTCAGGGGGCATTAAGATACCTGAAGGGCGCATGGTGCCACTTCGCGCAGGCAACTCCACGAATTGGGATGGCTGGACAATAAAGCCATTTAGCGTATCTCACGATGCTATTGACCCTATTGCCTACAGGATTGAGGTGCCAGACTGCAATCTTGCCGTTATTACCGATCTGGGGTATGTCTCCGCTCTGGTGGTTGATTACTGCAAAGGCTTGGACATATTGGTAATTGAGTCCAACCATGACATTGAAATGCTGAGGGAGGGCCCCTATGATCCTTGGCTAAAGGCTCGTATATTTGGCCGCACTGGGCACTTAAGTAACGATGCATGTGCAGAATTGTTAAAAAAAGCCGTATCTCCTAAATTAAAACACATAGTGCTTGCTCACCTGAGCGAGCAAAACAACGAACCGGTCCTTGCCAGACTGGCTTCCCAGAGTGCGCTCAGTCAAAATGGTAGTGATGCAAGTCTGCACGTTGCTACACAGAAAACACCCCTAGAAATCTGCCTAGCCTAAGCCTGAGGTTAGCAATAACCAAAGGCAAATACAAAATTGGCAGTTTTTGTAGTCATATGAATTCTTTAAACCATTTTGAATTCGTTTGCCTATACAATGGTAACTGGCTCTGGAGAATATTGATGCGGTTGCTAGGATGGATGGCTGACCAGCACGCATGGGCGGTTTCTTTCGCCCTCGCAGCCAGCGTTCTCCTCGCATTGCCAGTGGTGGCCGCACAAAGGCCTGGGAGGGGTATTAAACCCTGGTGGGTAGCCTGCCGTTATCTTGCCTGGGCTGGGCTGGCGGCATCTGTTTTTGCACTTGTTTCAGGCCAGCTTCTTGCAAACGACATGGGGTTGCTGAACGGAGAACAGATACTCCGTGGCCAGTGGTCTGATTTAAGAATTCACCAACAGTTTGGTGGCGCGATGGTATTTTTTGGCTGTCTGTGCGTCCGATCGGCCTACCTAAAGCGGAAAGAGCATCAAGGCATCGGTATTTATGCACTGCTGACAGGGCTGGTTTGGGCAATAGCCGCGCTGGGAGCTGGGCACTATGGGATAAAAATGTCCAGGCTCCATAAAGAAGGTAAGATAGAAGCCCTTGCAGGCAACGAAGCCTCTGCGAGCGACGAGCTGGCAATTAATAGCCAGCCTTTTAAGAACCGCCTCGTCAGGATCTTAGATTATTCATCCCTTGTAGCCATGCATCCGACAGAACCAATGAGGAGCCCTGCCCACAATAACCGCTGGATTAGGGTCTGGGTGAGCCAAGATGCGTCTGGGGCCTATACATTAGGCGAACCGTTACCGGAGGGGGCGTTAGCTGTCATGAGTAGCGTCGAAGACAGATGGGGCCGCCCAACTTATGAAATCGGACCTCTATATACTTTAGAAGTTTTGCCAGGTGGCGAATCAAGGGTGGGGATGTACTGGCCTAATGTTCCCGAATCCAAGAGGGGCGAAGTCGGCGGGGCTACCTATGTTCACTGGACACAGCCTGACGAAAACCTTGCAAGTTGCCTGGAATGCCATTCGGCAGGCATGGCTCCCCAAGCCAACAGGACCCGGATCAGAATCAGGAGGCCCGCTCCTGAAACCACTGAATAGTGGGAGCTACCATCGTTGATGCGGACTTTAAGGTGGCTATGGATGCTCTATGTAGCCAATACAAGTCAGACGAAGCGCTGACTGCCGACCCAATATCCATTACGGGGGGCTATAAAAGCTCAGTTGACAAAGAATTGGCATCCTGGGTTGCCGCTCATTTGGCCTATGGCCGTGTCGGGCCAATGCTCAGGGCCATTCGCCGATTGCTGGAGCCTTTGGGGCATGAGCCAGCACTATGGCTGAGGGAACGGCCAGAGCAACGAGTCCGGGCAGAACTATCTTCTTCTTTGAGGGGCTGGGTCTGGCGCTTTCACGTTATTGAAGATATGGCAAATTGGATTCTCGCATGGAAGCAAATGGATTCATCCACAGGCTATTCTGGGATTGAGCCGTTGCTCCTACCTGGTAGTAGCCAAACTGCCGACCAACGCATTTCATCCCTGATACACAGCCTACGCAATAGCCTGCCCAAAACCCAAGGAATCAGATTCAATTTGCCAGACCCGTTAAAGGGAGCGGCGGCGAAGCGCTGGCGGATGTTTTTGCGCTGGATGGTTCGCAAGGGTTGGCCGGACTTTGGCATTTGGCGCAAGTATCCTGCTTCAGAATTAATAATCCCCTTGGATACCCACGTCCACCGCATATCAAGGCAAATTGGCCTATGCGCTAGAAGATCTCAAGACGGAAAGGCGGCACATGAAATTACTAACGCATTGAAGAAATTAGACCAAAAAGACCCACTCAAATACGACTTTGCCCTAGCCCACCTTGGGATACTGGGCGATTGCAATGGTAAACGAAGAGAGGCCTGCAAAGCCTGCCCATTAGACCGACTATGTATGGTTAGGCACTAAGCCCTTATGACTAAATACATCTGGCATACCTGCCGAACTGCCACCGACCTGGGCATAGTATGTTGCGGGGCAGTCTGATTCGCCAATATCCGCCCATCACTTTGCCCCAAACAGTCGTCCTATTTCTGCAGAGAAAAGCTCACCGAGATTTCTCAGGCTGAGGGCAAAATCAATCCTGTCCTCCCTCCTGAATGGAGACCATTCTGGCATGTATATGTGGTAGTACCTAATACTGTAAGCAACGCATCGACTGCCGTATGTCAAGTCCAGGCGGCTGTGTGTAAATGTCTTTCTTTCAAAGTCGTAGTTTACTTCAAATTGAAAACGGAGCTTGTCTTCCAGCATGCTATGCAATCCTCCTGTCCTGATGCCGCGTTGCTTAATATGTAGTCTGCTGATGCCAGAATTAAAGAATGCAAGTCTGAGCCTAGTAGATTGGCCTACGGCTACATCTGCCGATACCGAGCTATCGGCCGTACCTTCAGATATCTCTGAGGCACGCCTGAAACTCAAGCGCAGAGTCCTGTTTGGCTCAATATCTATATCCGTGTCGAAAGAACCCCACCCAAGCTTTCTCCGTCCGTCAGAGTAGAAAATTGGATCGAAATAATACTTAATAGATGTCCTTGCTCTGACAAGATCAGCATAATTTGCGTCCGAACCTGGCCTGCCAAATAAATGCTGTTTTAGCCCAAATTCGATGCTACGCTCGCCTACAGCGGTATTGCTTACTCCAGGGCGCGTATCTGCCTCATCAAATCTGGGAAAGAGGCCAGCTAACTTGTTCTTTGAATTGAATGTGATGCCAACGAAGGGCTCCAAAATGTGTTTAATGTCTCCTCTGTAGCCAGCCATCCTCAGGCCATAAAAACTTCTGCCAATCTGTGGGGCAGAAATTTGGAGGCGGCTAGAGCCTATCCAGCGTTGGGTCGATGGCCCTTCGACCCTGAATGGATCTACAAGAGGATCGTCTGATGGATCTCTGGGCATTCCCATTTCGTCCGGCGGTGATTCTGGGTCAAAATATGAATCGGTCAGGACTGCACTGTAATGCGTAAATCGCGCCCCCACTTGCAGATCGGCACGAAATGGCCCCACCTGCCCAAGGCGTCCTTGTAATCTCAACTGGTGGTCGCTCCTGTTCCAAGTGTATTTAGATATTGGATCATCATTACCAAGGTCGAGGTAATAGCCAAGGAGGCCGATTCTTGATGAGCCATCAACGTGGAAATTGCCAATCGGCATTGGAAAAAACCGCAGTTGCCCTTCAGGCATTTTGATTTTTTGCAACGAAGCAGGAAAATTTTGATTGTAAAATGGGTCGTCAGGCTGGAAAAAAGTGCGCTGGTCTGAGGCGTTTAGGCTGAAGGCGGCCCATTTATAGTTTTTGCCGACAAATACAGAACTGTCATAGATCGGAGACCCAAGAGAGCTGGAGCCTATTCTTCCAAATTCTGCATCCATTAACTGATCTGAAGCATGATTGATGTCAGCTCTGACAAACCAACCATTATCCAGATCCCAAATTTCGTGTAGGTTCATGCGGTATCTTGATTCCATAGTAGTTTTGGGCAGGATGTATTTAATCTGTATGTTTCCGCTGTGCGTGATTGTAGGGGCCCAGCGCGATTCGAGCCCCCACAGCATGCCCTCATTTGAATACCATGTGGGGGACACCGTAACATCCGCCTCTTGGCCTAATGGCTGAAAATAGGAGATTCCTATCGTGGCTCCCAATTGGTTGTTGTATCCCAGCTCGGGAGGCAACAGTCCCGGGGCCCTGTCTACTCTGGCTGGAAATAATGCCCATGGCATCCACAAAATTGGCATGGGCCCAATTTTTAGCACCACATTTTTCAGAGATGCATATCCCTGCAGGCCTGATCGATCTGAAAATGATCCTGTCTTCAGATTGAGAGAAGAAGCCCTTGCGATCCAGCTGTGCGCTTCTTCTGGGCAGGGGCTAACTGACACCTCCTCAAAATGGAATTCCATTGTGCGTTCTGCGCGGCCTCCTCCCAACACCTTGCCCAAAAAACCAAGCGTATCCCCTGGGTAGCTTACAAAATGCACATGTCGTGAATATAGAGTCCAAGATGGTGGAAGCTCAAAAGTGACTCCCCACGCTTCGCCGGATGGGATAATCTCCTCGCCTGAAATAATAATTTTTATTTCGAGGCGGTGACAGACCATCCTAAATTCAGCGTGTTCCAATACCACCGAACCGGTAGCTTTCATACTCTGATCAAGGCGGTTGTATTCAATGGAATCAGCCCTTAATTTAACAATCCCGCCTAGGTCTACGGAGCCCTTGACAAGGGTCAGCACAGAGCCTTCTTCCGCTGCGGATTCGCCTCGCCACTGAATGGTTGTCGAATTGTTAGGTGCCGACCTGCTAGGCCTCTGGGGAAACAGCTGGTCAATTTCTTTAAAACCCAGGCTCGGTATTATTACAGGCAGGTCAGGGAGCGCCTGAATTGTCTGAGAATATAGACTGGCAGATGTAACCATAAATAAAGCAATCTTTGACACCAAAGGTTTTACCAGAAATCTGCTTCTACCTTGATGCAACGCTTTGCTCAGTGATGTTGGAAGTGGGGTTCTTCGTTAGTGTGGATATGGCCATGTCCTCCATGGTCATCTTGATCCTGGCCTGTAGCGGTTGGCCGGTTCCCGTACCGAATTTGGTGATGTTCATGCGGAAGGGCAAAGTTTGTGGCAATGAACAGTAGAAATCCAGCCAGGAGGGAAACCGTGCTTTTCCAGCCCCTCTCTTTCTGTGCCTGCGGAAGCAAGTCCGCACTTGCGACATATAGCGCAAGCCCAGCAGATATAGCTAGTACCGAGCCGACCGGAATTCTGAGGATGTCCTGCAAAAATGCACCTAACAGCGCTGCAATGGCTAATGTTCCAGCAGCATATAGAGCCGCACGCGGGCCAAAGCCCCTTACCAAAAATATCGAGCTGATCGTTGCCCCTTCAGGAATCCTATGTAGCAGAACTCCAACAAACACAATTATTCCAAGGGCAGACTGTGCATGCATCGCAGCGGTAATGGACATACCATCTAAAAAGCTGTGCATGGAGAGCCCTAATAGTGCAATGATGCCAGTCGTGGGAGAACCTTCGTGCTCAACCAACTCCTCGCCATAGTGGAAATGAGGAGTGATGCCATGTTCGATAACATGTACAATCAAAAATCCCCCGAGAATCCAAAAAACCATTTTTTCCCCGCCGAAGTGCAGAGCTTCGGGCATGATGCGAACTACTGTGGCAGATACCAAATAGCCGGCTGCCATGCCTGATATGTATCTCATTATCGAGGCCCGGTTCTGCAAAAAACGCACAACGAGCCACCCCCCAAGCAATGTCGCGAGGCAGGCGATCAGAATCATCAGGTAAGCCGGGTCACGTAAAAACAGAAGCATCCTCACTTTTTGGCGCGGCTCTTAGGTGCAGATACACTCGGCGCGGGTTTGTCGGAGCTAGCTTCGTTGGGCTTCTTGGCGCTCTTTGGCAGTTGCTTAGCAGGAGTCGCCTTCGGTTTTGCAATGGTTTTTTTGGGTTTCGCGTCTGAAGCTAGAGAAATTGTATTGTCTGCATTTTCCTTTTTTTCAGGCTGAGTTTTTCTCTGGCCTTTGGCAGTCTTTTTTTTGGACTCTGAAGCTTGTTTTCTTGGCTCCGCCTTAGCCTTTAACTTAGGTGCCCGAACCGATTCTGTCCTTGTCTCAGAGGAGACTGGATCTGTCATCAGAGTACCAAGTTTTCGAGATTTTGCAGTGGGGACTGCTAGGGAAGCAATGATTTCAGCAGTGAGCCTGGGCGGTTTAGGACTCTCTTTTTCAGGCGGCTCTGGCCTAACCGGGCTGGTTTTGGCGTTCTTCTTTTTGTCTTTGCTCTTTTCCTTTACAGCCTCTTTGTCAGGCTCTGTTGCGGCCTTTTTGTCCTCAAAAAGCGCCCTTAAACGTTCTCGCTCCTCAAGAGCGGCCCTTTGGATGCCACGGCGGTCTTGTTGCCCATTTTCGATGGTTTTTGTCAGAGCTCTGTCAAAGCTGATTGGAGCATCCCCGCCCAGAACGACTGTTTCATCTTCCGAGTCGCGCTTCCGTTCAAGGGCTTCTTTCGTTTTGGCTTGTTCCGGCCTTTCATCCTTGGCGGTAGTTTCCATGGAAATATCGCCGTATGTTATCCCATGATCAGGGTTTACAAAAATTGCCGCGCCGTGGGCTACTTCTAATTCTGTCAATTCTGAACGCCTATTGTTGAGCAAATTCATCGCAATGGCAGGCGAAAGTTTGAGCTGTATTTTTGATAAGCTGTTCCTAGTCAATGCCGACTTTAAGCGACGGATAACGCTTAGGACGATTGCCTCGGAGTTCTTGACTTGTCCAGTGCCCTGGCAAACGGGACATGTTTCGTGGGTCACATGATGTATGGACGGCCTAATCCGCTGGCGAGTCATGACAAGGACTCCAAATCGGTTAATTTTCCCAACCTCCATGCGGGCCTTATCCAACCTGAGACATTCCACCAAGCGTTCCATAACGGCTTTGTTGCTGGTCTCGCGCTTGGCATCAATGAAGTCAATGACTATCAGACCTGCAAGATCCCGTAGACGCAACTGGGAGGCAATTTCCGTCGCGGCTTCCAGATTTGTGCGCAGGGCAGTATCCTCCTGATTGTCGCCGACGGTCTTTCCAGAATTTACATCAATGGCCACCAAGGCTTCCGTCTGATCCAATACAATAGCTCCACCACTGGGAAGAGGCACGCGGCGGGCATAAATCCTCTCTATTTGTTCTTCTGTTTGGAATTTGGAAAAAACAGGCTTCTTTCCTGTGTAGTGGCGTATGGCCCCAAGATGCTGGGGCATAGTCCTGCGAAAAAAGCCTTGTGCCGCCTGAAAGGTTTCCAGATCATCTATATGGACTTCCTCAATATCAGGAGCCCAGGTGTCGCGGAGAGTCCTGGTGACGACATCGTCCTCTTGCCAAACCAGGCCAACATTGGCCCTGGATTTATAGAGTGCCTGAACTTCTTTGTATGTATCTAGCAACATTTCCAGGTCGCGGGCAAACTCTTCTTGTGTGACACCAAGTGAGGCGGTTCGGACAATGACCCCCATGCCGTCTGGTATCACAAGGTCATCAACTAGTTCTTTAAAGTGTTCTCGCTCTTCTTGGCTCTCAATTTTCCTGCTGATGCCATTAATGGGGTTGTTTGGAGTCAGCACAAGGTACCTACCAGGCAGGCTAATTTGGGCAGTAACCATTGCTCCCTTTGTACCCAGTTCTTCTCTGATTACCTGCACCATGATTTCCTGATCCCTCTGGAGCAGGTCTTGGATGCGGCCGCGGCGTCCGTCCTGGCTGACCATGCTTCGCGGCAACTCGGCTATAGGCAGAAAGCCATTTTTTTGTGCACCGTAATGAACAAAAGCGGCCTGAAGACTGGGATCAACACGTATAATCCTGGCCTTGTATATGTTGCCTTTTATCTTTTCGTGGTGCAAAAACTCGATGTCAAAGTCTGAAAGGATTCCACCCTTCAGGATGGCTACGCGAATTTCTTCTGTGTCCGTAGCGTTGATGAGCATAATCTTCTTGCTCAAAAGAATCTCCCTTAATGATATTTTTCGACCAGAGTACGGCTATGGCAATAAGCTACCCTCCGTCGCATCGAAGTGTAAACACGGCAAAATTTTTGAAAACCGGGCAACCCGCATTTTTCAAAAACCAACAGACATCAGCTTCGACAGCCATATACCCAGGTTAGAATGTGTGAAAAAGAAAAAAGGGCTTTCCTCAGAAATACCCTAATAGATGAACAGATGGGCAACTAGGCGCCGGAACTATGCGAATGGCAGTACCTAGTGAATGCAGTTTACCCTACATGCCGAGTTGTATTCAAAATATTTTGGCTAGTGTCGTATGAATAATGGTACAAGGAAAAACTATCAACAGGGAGGTTGCTATAAAAACAGAGGCTGGCCTCAAATCGCAAAAAATAGAAAAATGCATGCCCCCGCTGCCATCAAAATGCCTCCAGTCAGTCTCCGCCAGTTTTGTTTATAGCCTATTTCTTTGAAAATAAAGATTCCGATGATAACCGTCCAGAACACGTTGAGCTGAGTTATGCTCCAAGGGATGGCATTGTTGGGAATCAACCTGTATGAATAAATAGTCAGCAATGTGGCGACCATGTACATTCCGCCCGCAATGACAGGCATCCATGTTTTTTTGTCCACTTTGATAATATCCCTAAATCGTTCCACGGCCTTGGAAGGTTCACTTGTCTTATTTTCGACAACCAAGCAGAGTGCCATGGGAAATATGGTAAGCGTTGCAGAATGATAAATTAGTTGCGCAAAAGTAAATTTTTCGCCAACAATTTCTACGTTTGACACAATACTATTGAGTAATGCGGAAATGCCGAAGCATATGCCCGAAAACAGCGCAAAGGCTATGCCTTGTCTCATGTTCTCTTTTTTCCACAGAGTTTCGGATATTCTTTTTTCTGCATCGGTTTCGACTTGGAAAAGCCAGGCAGAAAAAAACATCACAGTCATGCCAAGGAGCAACCAGAGCGTTTTTGCGCTTGATGTATCTTTCGTGACGATGAATAGAATGAGCAGAGAGCCCACAGGCCCTTGAATATTTTTCCACTGGTTAAACCTCGTCAGCCCAATCTTGTCTATGGCTTTGTTATACGCCATCATTCCAAACACCCACACAATGCCACGCAGAGCCGTTAGCAGATGCCACCGGCTTAATAAATTTTCTGCTGGTTCAAGGCCAAATCCCCACAAAATTCCGACAAGAATTATCGTAGCCGCACAATAAGAAATACCCATCCACATCGTGTAAAGGATTACATTTTGCTTGGAAAATTTTCTTGGAATTGCATAAGCGGCAAACAATATGCTGACGATGACTGAAAAAAAAATGCCTAAGATCATCTAGGTCTTTGTCCTACCTGCAACGGGCATAGCAACTAATCCCTTCCAAGGTCTTTTATTTTTTTTAGTATCTTTGGCAGACGATTCACTGCCGCCTGGCTCTCCATCCACTCCCTGTGGGGGCGCGCGAGGTAGCCACTCAGGTGGCTACCTTCGGGCACGTCTTTGGCCACCATGGAATTTCCGCTGATGATGCTACGGGATCCAATATTGATATGGCCTGCAGTGCCAACTTTGCCAGCCATGGTGACGTAGCTACCCAAGGTAGTTGATCCAGAAATGCCAGTCTGGCTCACTATCAGGCAATGGTTGCCAAGTTGTACGTTATGTGCTATCTGGCAAAGGTTGTCAATCTTTGTGCCAGAACCTATCCTGGTTGGCCCCAGTGCGCCTCGGTCGATCGTGGAACATGCCCCAATTTCTACATCGTCCCCTACTTCTACCCAGCCAATCTGCGGCACTTTGTCGTGGATGCCATCGTGAAAAGCATATCCAAAGCCGTCAGAGCCAATAACGCTATTGGCGTGGACTCGGACCCTGTTGCCGATTCTTGTCCTACAGTAGAGCGTTGCTCCTGGGAAAAATTCGCAGTCATCGCCAATGTAACAATCCTCCGCAATATGGACTCCCGGGTGAATGACGGCTCTGTTGCCGATGACAGAGCGCGCCCCAATGGTGGCCCTGGGTGATATAATGCACTTTGCCCCAATTTTGGCAGTGGGGTGGATGGACTGCTCGCTAAATTCCACAGCAGGCTCGGAGTACAGTCTGGCAGTACACCGCGAAGCCGCCCAATAGGGGTCTGGCACTTCTAAGACTGGCTTGCATTCAAGGCCGTTATTTGGCGATGCCAAAATCAGACCCGCGTTGCTCCGTGCCGCCCTGTCGGCATATTTAGGGTTTGTCAGAAAGCTGATGGAAGAAGGCCCTGCCTCGTCCAGGGGCAATACTTCTGAAAAGCATCTGTCAGGAGGGCAGTGTTTAAGCACGCCGCCAAATAAGTCTGCCAGTGCCTGCGCCGTAATTTCATTTTGAGACATCTCGCCCCCTATGCACTTGCCACATGAACATTTTACGCTTGAGAGGTGCGTTGGTAGTTGGTAGTTTGTATTTATAGCAAATTTTAGCCACTTCTGGCCAAATTAACTTCCGAGTTCTCAATGTATCCAATCCTGTTTCGCATCGGCTCTTTTGAAATCGGCACGTACGGCCTTTTGCTGGCCATCGGCTTTCTGGCCGCACTGTGGCATGCAAAGCGGCTTGCCAGGCAGGATGGGATAGCGCCTGATGCTGTTGTTGACATCAGCATTACGCTCCTGATAGCTGGCATCCTCGGCTCAAAAGCGCTAATGGCCATAGTTGACCTATTTAATGGAGAGCCTCTTACCAGAGTATTCAGTCTGGATACCCTGAGGGCCGGCGGTGCTGTGCATGGCGGTATTTTGCTTGCAGTTGCGGCATTTTTATGGAGAGTCCGTTCCCTCAAATTGCCTCTACTGAAGACATTGGATTCCCTATCCGCCTCTGTACCATTGGGCCAGGCCATCGGCCGGATCGGATGCATCGCTGCAGGTTGTTGCTATGGCACTTGGTGCGAAATGCCGTGGGCAATAGTTTTTCACAACCACGAAGCGGCGCGTTTTGGCACACCCATCGACCTTCCGTTGCATCCCGTCCAGGTGTATTTCGGATCCTCTAACCTGATTATCTTTATAATCCTTATCTGGTTCAGGCGCTTCAGAAAATACCCAGGTCAGATTTCAGCGCTGTACTTCATTCTTGAGGGGGCGTTTCGCATGGTGCTTGAAACATGGAGGGGTGATGTTGACCGGGGCTTATGGTTCGATGCCTCATGGCTTTCCACTGGCCGCCTGACAGCGTTGATATTTATCTTAATTGGCGGCGGTATATGGGTTTGGTCTGGCAAGGCAATCAAAAGGACTGGGGCATAAAATTCAGAAAATGTTTTTTGTCGGCAGATGTGGCTTCAAGTATTCCCATGTTCTATCCGTGCATCCCTTGAGATCATCTGGAATTTTGCGTTGGCCCTGATTGGTGCCTATTTGTGGGAGCAGTCGCCTGATGCTGTCTCCAAGTTCTGCCTCCTCAACAGCCTCCAGACAGCCAGCTTCCAATAGCGGCGTGACAAGGTCTTCAAAATTTGTATAAGAAGGGCCTATAAGCGTTGGCAGGCCCCAATACAGCGGCTCCATAGGGTTGTGTCCCCCATGCCACCGCCACCCGCCGCCAATGATAGCAATTTGGCCCAGGCTGTAAACAGAAGCGAGTTCCCCTAGTGTGTCCAGCAACAATACCTGAATGTCTTTCCATGCTGTAACCAAGGGCCAGGGGTTTGCCGCCCTTAGATATACAATGCCGCGCTTGCCCAAGTGTTTCGCCACCAGATCGAAACGCCCAGGCTGGCGGGGCGCAATAATGAGGCGCAGACCAGCGCAATCCTCCTTTGCATGCTTCCAAGCATCAATTACCAGCTCTTCTTCACCATCGACAGTATTTCCTGCAACGACTATAGGGTTCCCGCTCCACTCAGCTCTGAGTGTCTCCCAACCGTCGTGCAGAGCAGGCGGGGCTGCCTGGTCGGCCTTCAGATTGCCACCCAGCACCACATTTGATGCACCCAAAACGCCAAAATTGTTGGCTGATTCCGCATCCCTGGCGACCACGAGCGACAACCGCGATGCCGCATTGCGTAGCCAGGGCTTGAACATGCTACCCATCGTGCGGGCGGTTAGTCTTCCATTCACTATGCAGGCAGGGATATTTCTCGATTCCAGCTCTACAAATAAATTGGGCCAAATCTCTGTTTCAAGCGCGATGAATGCTCCAGGAGGAGATTCAAAAAAAAACTTTAGGCCAATAGGGTCATCAATGGGGAACCCTCCCCCAGTGATACGCCCAGAGCCGTCATCCCATTTTGAAAGCCGCTTTCTGAGCAACTCCAGGCCAGCCTGAGTGCTGGTGGTAACATGTACTCTATATCCATCTTCCAGCAACCTGCCCAGCAATCCAGTGGCCAAAATCAACTCGCCGACACTGACCGCGTGGAGCCATATCCATCCGGGCTTCAAGTTTGGCGGCCTAGCCTCCAGGCGTACCCGCATGGCCTTGGGTATTCCCTTAGAGACGGCCCTGGCAACCGAGCCTGCTAGGCCGATGCAAACAAAATATATCCCGCTTAACAGATCCATTGGACGGCATCAATTAGTTTTGCAACTTGTCATACGAGGCACGAGACAAAAACTGCTGTACTGAATGGTCAGCGTTTATTGCATTAGAAAAGGGAAACGGTATAACTCTAAAGGGGGCCGCGGCCCCCTCTTGAATTTCCGACAGGAGCTAGTTGCTATCTACCTTTCGACAATCAGTCTGCCTTCCATTGATGGCGTTGGAATGACTCTGTACCTAGTACTTCCAACGCTCACTTCGGCACGGCGATCCCGGGCTAGGCCTTCTGGAGTCTCGTTTCCGGCGAGGGGCTGACTAAAACTACGGCCGATAATATTGCCTGCTGGAATATTGATTCCTTCTGCCCTAAGTAGCCCAGCCAGTGCCCTTGCGCGTTGCATAGAAAGTTGCTGGTTGTGCTCGGGAAGCCCACGAATATCGCAATGGCCAACAATAAGTATCCCGCTAGCATCAATTCCTTTATATTTTTCTGCCCAGCTTTTTACAAGGGCCCTATCTGCGGCAGTGGTGCCAAAGCCGTCTGTGCGGAAGTGTATTCTGAGGCCGTCAACGTCGACGACTTGTGTTTCAACGCGCCGTCTGGCTTCTTCTTCAGCACGTCGTCGGGCATCTTCGGCAAGGCGTGCATCTTCTGCGGCCTTGCGGCGTGCTTCCTCTTCGGCTCTAATGCGGGCGGAGTCATCGACTGGCTGCACGGGCCGTTGCGGTTGGGCTTCAACTGCAATAGATGGAGTAGCTGGAGAAGAGGGAGTTACCTTGGCGGGCTTTGGAGTGCCAATGCCGTGCCTTCCGAAGCGGATTCCACCGACTACCGCCACTTCCCAGGCAGGAAAGTGCCCCTTGGTAAAGCTCTCTGTGGACTTAGTGCGGTCTGGGGTTCCATCTTCGTAAACAAGGTTGCCAAGCTCGAACAGGCCCGAATTGATGGCGTAGTCTCGATAGTGGTTGTAGTTGTTTACCGCAGGGGAGGAAAGGGCAAAGGCGGCTTCCAATCCTACAAAGGGAGTTGCATTTGTCCCCTTATCAAACATGTACCTTGCATTGGCACGCACCCATGGGCGCCAGGCAGTGTCTTGGGTTTCGGTGCCGCGGAGCCTGGGAACTTTCATCCAATCGCGCCTAGTGTCTGCCCCAACCCCAAACTCAAAGTTGCTACTCGTTTCAAACCTCAGCAAAGCTCCAAATTGGGTTTGCTCTTTATGGGACAAATCTGACCAGTGATTGAGCGGCACATCATTTTGAGTTCTATAGCCAGCGCTAAACAGGATCGAACCAAAGGGAAGGCGGATGGGGTCTATAGAAAATCTTACAGAAGGGGCCAATCGTGGATTTTTCGGCGAAAAACTTGCCGTTCCATTGGGCCCTGAGGAATCGTGGGAGTTATACCCCATGAAGCTGGCGCCGAGTTGGATCTCGAATGGCCAGTATTTAGACTTCTCCGGTTGCCCCTGGGCAATCAAGCTTGCGGAAGTTGCCAGAGTGGCCAGCAAAATAGATAACTTTGTCAAGAGAACCTCCAGTCAAGTAGTTCTCATCAATACTAGTCATCAATAATAAAAATGTCAAATTTGTTAATTTTTTGAGGCCATGCCGAGTTGCGCCCAACGAGTCCAACTTGGCGTGGCAGACAAGAGACTATCTCAATATCAGAAGCTCTACCTGAGGATCGCTTAACCACTCTGCGCCATTATTGGTGACAACGACCATTTCTTCTATAGAAATTATCCCATGCTCGGGCACCGTCAGGCGGGGCTCTATCGTAAAGACCATGCCCGACTCCAGCGGTTTGAATGGCTTTTGCGCATACTTTTCCCATGCAGGGCCCAAAAGGGCCGTGCCGTCGTGTGCGAAGCGCCCAACCTGATGTCCGAGGGCAAAGGGAAACTCGTCGTAACCCTCGGCAACCACAATATTCCGTGTAGCCGCATCGACATCAATGCCCTTGGCTCCAGGTTTTATAACGGCCTTGGCGGCTTCGATGGATCTCTTCAGGGTATCGAAGCCCTTTTTTACTGCCTCCGGCAACTCTGTTTCTCCCAGTCTCGGCACATAGAAAGTACGTTGCAGGTCGGAGCAGTAACCATCTACCCGCACCCCAAAGTCCATCGTCACCAAATGTCCAGGCTCAACCGCGCGCTTGGTGGGCGTGTAGTGTGCCTCGGCAGTTTCAGGTCCTGTGAATACCGATGGGCACGTGGCAGGGTTCCATGCAAAGAAAAGCTTTCTGCGCTCGACCTCTGCCTGCATAAAAGTAGCAATGTCCTGCTCAGTGCGCCCTGGCTTTATTTCATTTTGCACTAGGACAAATATTTCGAGGGTGTGGCGTATAGCCTCCTGCATAGATTTTAGCTCGCCATCGGACTTGCGCTCCCTGAGGGCCGAGACAATGGCCTCGGCAGACGTCAGGCGGTCTGCCATTCCCAGTTCTCCAAGTAGCTTCTGCAGGGTCAGGAACATGCCGTGGGTAATTCCATCGCAGATTTCGCTGCCCTCCGAATAATTGACGGCAATGCTCTTGGGAGCGATTTTTTTCATACATTCCAGAAAAGGCTCGCGGAAGCTGGACACAAAATCAAAAACCTCGTCATAAGCCCCAGTCTCTTCAACCGTTGCGCGGTCGTAGCGCCCCACGATGGCCCTGGACTTGCCGTCAGCGGTGACGATGATGGCAGAGTGCCAGGTTACTGGCCCAAGGAGAAGAAGCGGCAATATGGGATCGCCATTAATCTCGCTCTCGCGCGTAAAGGTAATCCAGCAATCTATTCCGAACTCTTTTAACAGGCTGGCGGCCTGCTTGATTTTTTCCTTAATCATATCCTTGCCCTCCGTATAAAAAGCGTGAACCAGTTACTATTTGCCGCTAACTATTAGCTACTGAATCACACCTTTCTGACAGCTTCCACTTCTTCGACAGTCCTAGGCTTGGGAGAGCCTAGTCGGCGGCTACCGTTGGCGGTAATTACAAAGTCTTCCTCGATGCGCACTCCACTGAAGTTTCTGTAAGCATCCACAGCGTCATAGTTGATAAAGTCTTTGTGACGGCCCTCGGCCTTCCACATGTCTGTCAGCTCTGGCATAAAGTAGATGCCAGGCTCCACGGTTATGACAAAGCCCTCTTGTAGCTCGCGGCCCAGGCGCAACGACTTCAGGCCGAACTGCGTGCTCTTTGGCCTGCCCTCATAGCCAAAATAGACTTCGCCATAATTTTCCATGTCATGGACGTCCATCCCCATCAAGTGGCCAAGGCCGCAGGGGAAAAATAGCGCGTGAGCCCCTTGGGCCACGGCCTCATCGACGTCGCCCTTCATCAGTCCCATGCCTTTTAGCCCCTCGGCGATAATCTTAGCGGACGCGAGGTGAATATCCTTAAAGTTGATTCCCGGCTTGAGGGCATCGACAGCCGCAAGGAAGGAACTCAACATGAGATTGTAAATATCCTTTTGCCTCTGGGTAAAGGTTGGATCGACGGGGAAGGTGCTGGAGAGGTCTCCAGCGTAGTGGGTCTCGGTTTCAGCTCCTGCGTCCAGCAAGAACAGCTGGCCTGATTTCAGCACGTTTTCATAGTGGTGGTTGTGTAGCACATGGCCATTGATGGTGGCAATTACGGGAAAGGCCAGGCCCCCGCCTGCCAGCCCAATTTCGGACACCTTCGCCATTATCTGGGCCTCCGTCATGCCAGGCTTTGCCATGGACATAGCTGCCAGGTGCATCTGTAGAGAAGTCTCTACCGCCTTTTCTATCTCGGCGACTTCATAGGCCGACTTTCGGATGCGTAGCTCGGACACGGCCATGATTAGCGGGACTGATGCGCTATTTCCCTTGATGCCCAGGTGGCACAGTTTCCTGTGGTGTTCGTCTCTGTATGGGGGTAGAAAATGTATTTCGCGTCCCGCCTTAACCCCGCCCTCTATTGCGCCCTTCAGGTCGCCCAATTTGGCGGTCTTGCCTATGCCAGCGCAGTTGGCAAATTCCTTGATAGTTGGTAGCGAGCCCATCCACACAATATCATCAGGGGTTAGGTCATCTCCAAATAGAGTCCACTCTCCGCTCTCAAAATCGGCTACCAGCGCAACGCCGGCTCGGTCAATGCCAGAAAAGTACAAAAGCGTGCTGTCCTGCCGAAACCGATAAGTATTATCGGCATAGTTCATGGGGCTTTCTTCATTCCCAAGGAAGAGGGCAAGGCCCTTCAGCGGCTGGCTGGCAAGTTTTTGCCGCCTTTCGGAATAGATGTTTGACATAGGGAACTCCTGTATTTGTGGGTTGAGACAGTGGACAAAGAAACAGTATAATATAAAAAAGGGATGGAGACAAAATCTCCATCCCAAGGCGTCGCTGAGCTTTGAGCTCTAAATTCTTAAGATTTAAAACTTATATCGCACCCCAAACTGAATCCAAGAGGGGTTTACGGTCTTTTTGCCGACAAAGTCGGTCAGATAGCTGGTCACGACCTCGTTGTCGGCATTGACAGTATCTGTCCTCTTGTTTTCTTTAGCCAAAAACTCTCCGTCTGTCCCTAACTCCACGACTTGCAACATTGCTACGAGGATGATTTTTTCGTTGAGGGCGTACTCGAGTCCGAACCTGAGGCCGAACTTGCCGAACACGTTGTCCACCATCCCCGAGACGCTGTTGTCGCGAGTCCCTGCGGGATGAACTACTAAATTTGGCCTCCCCGCCTCGTTCTTAGTGCCGTCCCATAGGGTCTGGGCGAAGCCGCTCTTGCCGGACACACTCTTGAACCATGTATTTAAGGACACGCCTGTCAGCACCGAAAAAGAAGTTGCGCCAACGGGATAGACAATATCCCCGCTGATTTGTAGTCCAGTTAGGTCGATAGTTCTGGGAACGAAAGGGGCAAAGTAACTAAAGCTCCCCTCTTTGCCCGGGAACACATTTAGGCCCGCGCTGAGCCTTATGGACGCCTTTGACTCCGATATGGGTAACTGGTAGGCCCCATCCAAACAGATTCCCCAGAGAGGCTGGTTCGTCCATTGTTCCAATGTTTGCATGGCATGGGGCAGGGCGATGCCGCCCTGCCAGCCTCTTTCCTGCTGTGCTGATGCCTGGCTTCCCATTCCGATGAGAAGCAGGCCCACGAAACTGCTAATTAATTGTTTTCGCATGACTTGTTCCTCCAATTCTAGAATTTAAGGCCAGCGCTGAGGGCGAATCGGCGCTCAGTAAGGGCAACCTGTGTCTGAAGTCCAGCTGCTGTCCTGTTTCTGCCGAACCTGTTAGCCTCCCATTGTACGACGTTAGTTGTAGCACCGTTGACATAGCCTGCCGTGTCTACCGTATCATACCAATAATTGTAATAGTTCATGTTGAACACGTTTTGGATGTTCAGAGTCCCCATGGTCTTTACCTTTTTCCAAACGGGCATTTCCCAACCAAGGATCAGGTTTGCGCTATAGTCGTCATTTCTGTGGTACGCATTTCTGCGGGAGTAATACTTATTCCAAGTTCCTGGAGGGTCAAATACCGTAGGCGCCGTAGGATCATTTGTAGATATTGCGGCGTACCTGTCGCGAATGTCAGTTAGGTATGTGCCGAAGGAAGCTGGGCGGGTAATACTAAAGCCGCGGCCGCTGGTATAGGTCATGTCCAACGCGTAGCTAATCCATCCACCCCTCTTGATAGGAGTAACTATGTGAAGGTTCGCGCTCAGACGGTGGGGTCTGTCGCTATTCAAAAATCCGCTTGGAGCGTAATCATTCTCTGTATAGCCCAGTGCATCCAGGGCGATTGTCTGCCAGTAATTATTTGAATAGACATCGACATCGCCACCTCCTGCATTAAAAGCGCCAGTGGTTTCACCTCCCTCATTATTGCCCCTGATCTGTGAGAAGGTGTAGTTGATGGTCAAGTTTACATAAGAATTTATCCTTGTCCTAGTCTCAAACTCAAAGCCGTGGTAGTCACGCCACAAGTCGTTAGTGTTGAACCAATAAGTCCCTCTGGAGTACCTTGTACTTAAGCCCAAATCCTGGCCTGCGACTTGTTCGCTCGTTAGCGTGACCCATTCTTCAGGGCGATAGTTCTCCCGTGCCACCATGAAGTTGCTCAGAACTCTGTATGCATAGGCCGTTCGGAAGTAAGACCCTCCTCCATAGTTGCGGCGATATTCGAGGGCAAACTCTGTATTTTTGGGAGGAGTCAGGCCATCGGCCTTTGAATGACGCACAAAGCCGCTGGTAAATGACCTGGGGTTATCGATGTAGTTGTTTATATCCATTAGCTGATTGAGAGTAACAAAGCGCAAGCCATACATCTCTTGGCCAGTGATTGGATCAAAGTCTCCCAAGGTACCTGGATCAGGCTGACCCCCAGGCAGGGCATTGCCAGTCCAAGCATAGGAGATGCCCCTGCCTCGCGGATCCCAGTCAACAAACAATTCTGTGAACCCTGTATGGAATTCTTGTTGCAATTCCATATAGTTGAACTTGAATACGTGGGAGCTGTCGCCCTTGGGGTCATAGGTCAGGACAAACCTTGGGCTCAAGTGGTTTGAGCTGAGCACCGTTTGGCCCTGGAGGTTAATCACGCTGTTATCGTCGTAGCGCAGGCCTACCATTACGTTCCAATGGTCGTTAATGGTCATCTGGTCGTTAAAGTAGTAGGCTAAGTGCCTGTTCTTTCTCACACCAACGGTGGAATAGTTTTGGGACATCCATGGCGCCAAACCGTTGCTTCCGGTGCCACTGCTCTGTCCGAACAGATCGGGCCCCATCCACTTGATGACGGGGAATAACCAGTCGCCTTGGGCATTTTCAAAGAGACCGCCTACGCTACGGCTATTATTTCCCTCGCCATTTATGTAGCCAGCCCTTCCGTCGCCCTGGAAGTAGTCGATGCCCACGTCGATGTTGTGGTTGATGTCCCAGAAATTTCTGTACATTGTGAGGTTGGCGCCTCCGCTTTCGCTGTTGCGCTCCTCCAAGCCCATGTTCCACCCGATAAAAGAGGCAGTGTTGGTTGTCCGGCCTCCTTCATAGGAATCCATGTATAGAGTTACGAGAGGGTACCTAGTTGGGTACTTGCCAGCGCCCTCTTCGCCATGAGGCCATTGGCTCCAGCCCTTGGCGCGGCTATATTTGACTGATCCAAAAGTGGAGGGCCCTAAAATCGCGTCATAGGAAAAAGTTATGGTCTGGTCATTATGGCTTGAGTCGCTGTCCTGTTCAGGCCTCCAGCTACTACCTTCGTTGAAAGTGTCTGAACCCCACCTGTGACCGCTAACCGTGAGTTTGTGGTCCTGCGTGATGGCACCGGTGACCTTAAAGGTGACATGTTTGTAATCCCGCGTAATATTTTGCCGCATTGAGTTTTCCGGCCACTGGGGGAAGGTGTAGCCCCCTGAGAGCAATACCCCATAGGCCGTAGAGGCCGGCGTTGCAATAGTTCGATTGTCTTCCAGTCGGGCAAGGTTTGTGAGGGTCAGGGCATCGATGCCTTCATGGCCTGTGCGCATTACCCTCTTGCGCTCACCGCTGTTGGGAAACACTGAGTAATTTGGTGTACTCGGGGTTGTGGGTTCCAAGATATAGCCGATGGAAAACCAGATGCGATCCTTGATGATGGGGCCACCTAAATTTAACTGACGTTGCCTACTGGACTGAGCGTCTGAAAACATGGTTTGCTGAAGGCCCGTTTGGGCCACATTGTAAGCTGGCGCTACGCCTCGCCATGAACCCCTTGCTACATTGACTCTGACTGAGCCGCTGAAGTCGTTACCGCCACTCCTTGTTACCACGTCTATACCGCCGCTTAGTACACGTCCGAACCTGGCATTTGTAGGGGATAACACCACGGCCATGTCTTCAATCTGGTCTGACATGAAGGCGTTGCTGAAGGGAGTATTTGCCCATGGGTTGTATGTCTCGGCTCCGTTCAAACGGTATGAAAAACTGAGTGCGCTACTGCCCCTGACGGATGGCTGACCGCTAGCACCCGCGCCAGCACCTGCCGTACGTGCAATCAGAGTAGCAAAGTCTCTGCCGCCGGTCATTTGGAGCAGAGTATCTGCGGAGACGTTGGTTGCCGTTCTGGTGTCGGCCTTGTCGACGATGGTGGTGTCCGAACCTACAATGTCGACGGTTTCAGTGGCGGCAGTCACAGACCTCAAGACCCTATCCTGTCGCAGCTGGGAACCAACTCCAACGCGGATGTTGCTAACCGTGGTGCCAACATAGCCGCTAGCGGAAAACCTGATTGTGTAGTCGCCTGGCGGCAACAGGGCGGCGAGCCATTGGCCGTTTTCGTCAGCGGCTATTTGTCGCTGGCCCATGAGCTGGGGCGCTGTTAGTACTATGGTGGCCCTAGAGATGGGCCTTCCGTCACTATCCGTCACCCTGCCAGTAATTTGCCCCGTGGTTACTTGGGACACGAGGGCGGGGGACGCTACCAAGAATAGCCCCAGGGTGGTCATGGAAGAGATATTGAATCGTTTTGTCATAGTAATACCTCTCTAAAAACGGAAGCCGAAGGCTATTTCGATGTGGGGGATTAGTCGGCCGTTTTCTTTGATGTAGTCCTTCTTGCTCTGGCCTGGCCCCCTGCCTTCTTCTGTACCGGCTACGTGGATATAGTTGCCTGCCGTGTAGTTGAGCAACACAAAGTTGGTCTCAATGAAGTGGTTGGACAGGACAGGAACAGAAATGCCAAAAAATGGGCTGATGCTCAGCCCGCCTGTGTCATTGACGCCGTTATAGGTGTCTCGCCAAAGGGGGAAAGTGCCATTTGGTGGTGCATCCATGGCGGTAGACCTAACGTCGCCAATCATTTCTTGCCTGAACTTCAGGGCACCGAATTGGAGGCCGCTCCTAAGGGAAAACTTTTCCATGGGCTTTTCGTAGGCAACCCTCAAGGTCATGCCGTTGAGCCAATTTTTTTTGCCTTCAACGGAATGTTCAATGCTGTTAATCGTTTGGTTGCCAACGGTATGCTGAGTGTTGATAGGGCGCTCGGTTTCCATTTTATTCAGGTCGGTGATGTAGGACTTGCCCGGCTTGTAGAGTATCCCTAACTCTGCGCTCATCTTGCCAAACGCAAAGTTGTAGCCTAGCTCGTAGCCTGCGCCCAGATAAAACATCCTGAGATTGTCATCCTCTAAGGGGACGAGCTGGTTACCGTACCTCATCTTGACCCCCCCAAAGAAGCCTTCCTCCTGCGCCTGGGCGTGGGCGCCCAGCATCGCAAATGCGGCTCCGGCGCATAGTAGTTTATGGGCTTTCATTCAAG
>Ga0082212_10000678_pt1 | contig 49496 bp, 41 predicted proteins | sample TergutNt197P3_FD_71548 | JGI IMG/M metagenome (GOLD analysis project Ga0082212, IMG submission 71548) | Neocapritermes taracua P3 segment gut microbial communities from Petit-Saut dam, French Guiana - Nt197 P3 | ecosystem: Host-associated > Arthropoda: Insects > Digestive system > Gut ...
ACCCCGGAACATTTGTAGAAGCCTCAAAAAAGCATCTCCCGGACACCCCTCTGAAGTGTAACACCGCTATGTTACTATTCAGATACCCTCTCAGGACCGGTGAGGAAGACGTTTATTCTGCTTCCGAAAACGGAGGCATGGATGCCGGAGCGCGCGAATTGGCACATGGATGTGCCACTGAGCGGAAAGGAAGCAGAAAAACGTCTTCTGAGCGCAAGGTCCTGAACTGTTACACCGCTATATGTGTCACAGCCCGGACGTTACTCTGCCGCGAGGATTTCCCGGCTATAGCGATAGACATGCGACCAGAGGCTCGCAGGCGCGCCGAAGCCGGACATAACGACAGGCTTTGAGCTCAAGTTTGGCGCATACTTCTCCGCAAAGGCTTTCGCGGCAGCTTCAGCTTCCTCGGGAGACGCATCCATTGCTACTCCCGCGCTGACGCCGAGTATTATCTTGTCGCCATAACACTCATATAGCATATCCGTGTCGTTCATCATCTGGGGGCTCCACATATCGACGTTAGCGGCGATCATGCAGGGTACGAGAGGCTCATTCTTGCCGCAGCAATGGTGTTCGAACCACAAGCCTTTGGAGTGGCAAAAGTCAGCAATGCGCTTGAGATAGGGCACTATCATCTCAAAGCATGTATCCGGTGAGAAAAATGGCGCGCGCTGGGAACCCCAGTCGTCGTGGAACATTATCCCGTCTATATCGAGAATTTCCGTATACTTTACTATCATTGCCTCATAGAGGTCGCAGAGCTTTGCCATCAGCGCATGAACAGCGTCTTTCTGATCCTCGTCGAAAATCGCTAGAGCCGCTCCTTCAAAGTCCATAAAAGAAATCAGCCGCTCGAAAAGACCATTCTGGAAAGATGCTTTGAAAGCGCGCTCCGTATCATTCATCTTCACGTTCAACGCTTTGGCGGCTGCCCAATCCATTGCTTCAACATCCGGGAACTTAATTATCTTCTCCCAGTCATTCGCATCAGTCAGAACAGGCGCGCCCGGCTTGACCATGGAGCCGCCTACCTGCGGCACATAGACCCATTCAATGCCAAACATGTCGGCTCCGCCTTTTTCCTCATCGGGATAAGGCGGTCCCATATCTATCACTTCCGCGCGCGCGATATGGTCCGCGTTGACTCTGGATTCAATGTTCAGGAAGTCGGAGGATGAAGGTATCCACATGACGCTTCCGTCCCTGCGAAGGGCTGCGTTGAAGTTTTCCTTCAGCGTTACCGGCGTGTTGTACTTCGGGTTCGGCATCGGAGTTAAAAAGGCCCACGAAGTAATGTTTACATGCTCGCCAACTATATCGAGCTCATTCGGGGAAAATGGGATTTTTTTCATTGTTCTTTCTCCTTATTTAAATTTCAGTTTCTTCTCTGTAATGGCTGGCCTGCGCTTCCCACAGCTCGTAATATCGCCCGCCGGCGTCAGCCACAAGCCCGTCATGCGTGCCGAGCTGTACGAGCCGCCCGCCGTCGAACACTGCGACGCGCTGGCAGAAGCGGCATGACGACAGCCTGTGCGAGATGAACACTGCCGTTCTGGCGCCGATAGTCTCGTCAAACGTTGCGTACACCTCATATTCAGCGATCGGATCAAGCGCGGCGGTCGGTTCGTCGAGGACCACGACAGGAGCGTTTTTGTACAGCGCGCGCGCAAGGGCTATCTTCTGCGCTTCGCCGCCGGAAATCTGCGCGCCGTCTTCGTCGAAAGTCTTGTAAAGTACAGCGTCCAGGCCGTCCGGCATTTTCTCGAGCCGTTCTCTGAATCCGGCCCCGTCCAGGCATGCGTTGGCTCGCTCCGCGTCGTATGATTCGCTGACAGCTACATTCTGCCCGAGCCACAGCGGGAACACGACGAAATCCTGAAACACAACCGAAAACAGCGCGATATACTGCTCGTAATTATACTCTTTTATATTGACCCCGTCGAGCATTATCTCGCCCTCAGTCGGATCATAAAGGCGGCACAGCAGTTTTACCATAGTCGTTTTCCCGCTCCCGTTGAGCCCCACCACGGCAAGGCGCTCTCCGGGCGTGAGTTTTAGATTGAGATTTTGCAGGGCGAAAATATCTGTTCCCGGATACTTAAACGAGACGTTGCGGAACTCTATCCCGTAATCATGCCCATCCGGGCGCGCGACTTGCCTTTCCCCTTTGACAAGTAAATCCGGCAGCGTCATGAACTCTTTCATCGGCTTGAGGAAGACTGCGTTGTTCCAAAGTTTCCCGAATACGTTTATCAGCATGCCGACTGCGCCAGCGAGCGCCAGCATGGCTCCGACGTTCTGGACGATGCTGCCGACCGGGACAGCGCCCCCGAGCGCGCCGTATCCGGCAACCAGGTAGAACCCGCCGCTCAGGACGGCGAGAGTTCCTGCGGTAAATCCCTGAGTTCGCCCCCTGAAGTAGAAGAATGGCACCCACTCCTTAAGGTCAAAGCTCTCCCCCACGATTTTCATTATGATACCGCTCTGGTCATACAAGCGGACGTCTTTCGCCGCCTGACCTGAATCGATGTAATTTCCGTAATAATTGAGCGCAGTATTCACTTTCGCGTTGGTGACGTCAATAACCTCGATCATTTTGATTTCACGTTTGCTAAACAAGAATGACAGCAACAAGCTCAGCGCAAACAGGAAGTAAAGTGCTGCGACCGGCAAACCGGACAAAGCGCCCCCTGCGGACAGGGCTGTCAGCAAAAGCACTGAAAACACAAGCGAAAACAGGTTTTCGGATATCGTTACCGTGAAAAGGTACATGTCGAGAAGCCCGATCCCGCTTCCCCGCGCCTGAACGTCCATGCGCGCCAGGATTTCGCTGACGCCTGCGTCCTCAGCGTAGGCGTAGTCCATCTTTGTGAACTGTCCGGCCTGCATCAGTTGGAGTTCCGGATAGAGGTGCTCTATTGACGTGTGTAATTCCACCTCGCGCGTCAGTATGGCGTTCAGCGCGGACAGAACGAACGTCAGTCCCACTGCAAGCGAGACATACGTGATTATCGTTCGCGTGTCCCGCGCGCCGTCAAGCTCGTTGAGAACCCGGGCGGAGAAGAAAAGGATCAGCAGCGGCTGCGCGGATTTGCAAAGCGAACGCAGCGAAATGAATGGCAGAAACTTTGGCGTCATCTTATGTACAAGCCCGAACCCGTAGCGCAGCAAACCAGCCTTCGCACGAATCGACTGCTCTGTTTTCGCATCGGTCATTTCGTCGCACCTCCTCTCGCACAAGGGGACGGTTCTCTTGTGTTGTTTTTTATCAGACAACCCTGTTGGCACAAGGGAACACAAGGGGACGGTTCTCTTGTGTTATTTTTTAATCAGGTAACTCCGTCTGCTGACAACACAAGAGAACCGTCCCCTTGTGTTCCTTGCGTTCGATAGTAGCTCGCCTGCACGGTGAACATGTTCGCGTACACGCCGCCGAGCTCCATCAGTTCGTCGTGCGTGCCCTGCTCGGCAATCACGCTGCCGTCTATCAGCAGGATCCGGTCGCAGAAGCGCGTGCTGGCGAGGCGGTGAGAAATATAGACTGATGTTTTCCCTTCCGTCAGTTCCGCGTATTTCTGATATACTTCGTTCTCCGCCAGCGGGTCAAGCGCGGCGGTCGGTTCGTCAAGGATCAGGACTGGAGCGTCCTTGTACAGCGCTCGCGCCATCGCGAGTTTTTGCTTCTCTCCGCCCGAAAGCTCCGTCGCATCAGGGTGCACCGTGCGCACGAGCATCGTGTATTCTTTATCCGGTAACGCATCTGTTTTTGCCTTTAGCCCGGACAGGCCGAGGCACCTCTGCAGACGTTCGGGGTCTGTTTCGCCGGGAGGTTTCTGAGAGATGTTCTCCGCTATACTCGCGGAAAGCAGGTAAATATCCTGAAATACAGCGGATATGAGAGAGTAGTACTCGTCGCGGTTATACGCGCCGACCGGAAGCCCGTTAAGGAGCACCTCTCCCTCCGTCGGTGCGAACAGCCCGCAAATAAGCTTGACCAGAGTTGTCTTACCGGCCCCGTTGGCTCCTACGACAGCTATCCGTTCGCCCGCGCGAATTTTTACGTCGACATTGCTCAGTGTCGGTTTCTCAGCCTCCGGGTATATGAACGTGACCCCGCGCAGCTCAATCTCCGGCGGAAGCCCGCCGCCCGCGGGAAGCGCGGCGCCCGCACCTGTATTCATCCGGTTGGGATAAGCGAACAGCGCCCGGATATCGCTCATTTCATAGCAGGCTTTAGTAATGTCGCTTGCTCCGGTCAAGATGCCGGACACCCATCCCGAGAGCGCGCCGATGGCGGCAAATACGAAAACAAAGTCGCCCAACGCCATTCTGCCGTCGATGACGAGCCATATCAAGAACGCGTATGACGCGCCGTCGCGCAGCAGTATCATCAGAGCGTCGGCAAGCTGCGCGTGAAGATTTTTCGTCAACACGCCGCGTTCCTCGGCGCGGTACGACTTGAATTGCGACTTATATACGGCGTTCAACCATCCGAAAGCTCCGTACATCCTGATGTCCTTAGCGGCTTCAGGCCTGCGCATCACTTCGTTAAGGGCATCCAGGCGCTTATACGCTTTGCTGCGTTTTTCGCGCGTAGACTCCATGTAGCGCCTCGCTCGCGACAGCATCAGCCAGTTTACCGCCGCCGAAGCAAGCAGCAGGACAAGGATAAGCGGATGGATGACCGCAATAGTGCCGGCATATAATAAAAACCCGAGGCAGTTAGAGATCAGTTCTACGGAATATTTCGGAATGTTCATCGCAGGCGCGTGATTGCTTGTTATCGCCTTGCTTGCCTTATCGCTGACCGCCTTATATCCCGGATCGTCCAAAAGCTGGTAGTCCCTCGACATCGTTTCCGAATACATGAAATTGAAGATTTTTGATATAGTGATCGTCCCAATAGAGGCGTTCACTATATTGTCGGTGAATGATTTGATATAGTTTATCGCAACCAGAGCAAGCGCGATACCGCCGGTAACAACAAGATATTTCTCAGGCGGAGCCCTGTTTGCGATTTGGTCCAGCACTACTTTAGGCATAAGGATGCTGAGATACGGCAGCGCGACGCGCATAACGACAGCCACCCCGCACAGTAACGGGATAGCTTTTCGTACATTCCAGCATAGTGAAAATGAGAATCGAATGCCGGACAGTATCTTCTTTCTTGTCGTCGTCTTCTCCAAGTATTATCCTTTTTACTCCTGTTGGGAGCGCCGCTGTGTTTATATAACGGCACAGCCGTTCCTATGGAAGTATCGCATGAGTTATATCAACATTTCAATACTCATTTTCACTCAGCTCAATCAACTTCCTGATCTTTTGTTACACTTCAGAGGGGTATCCGGGAGACTGCCTTTTTTGAGGCTGAACTTATAGCAGGAGGCGTTAGCCACTGCTCATGTACCCTGGAACATTCGTAGAAGCCTCAAAAAAGCATCTCCCGGATACCCCTCTGAAGTGTAACGATCTTTTCTGCTGCGACTGACAACGCCGTTTTCTCTTCTTCAGTGAGGTCGACTTTGACTATCTCGCGCACGCCTGCCCTGCCCAAGCGTACCGGCAGGCCTATACTCAACCTGTCAAGCCCGTACTCCCCGTCAGGTATCACCGAGCATGGCAGAATCTCGTCTCTGTCAGCGGTTATCGCTTTAATGATGTTGCACAGTCCTACTCCGGAGGTCCATCCGCTCGATCTGCCGGAGTTCAGCTTTTGGTATTCGCCGAACCATGTTTTCACTCTGTTTTGAATACGCAGCTTTGCTTCACTGTCTATTTTAACGAAAGTATCGTCAACATTGTTTTTTAAGCAACTGAAAAGCGGGACTTGCCCATCGCCGTGCTCGCCAATGACGAGCGCGTCAAGCCGCGAAACCGGTATCCCGGTTTCCTTTGAAACAGCCCATTTGAATCTCAGCGTGTCGTTCGCCGAAAAGCCGACGAACCTTTCGCGCGGCAGCCCTGTAAGTTTGAAAAGAGCGTAGTTTAACACATCTATAGGGTTCGTCGCGCTCAGGATGACCGGCGCTGTTCCCCATCGCCTTATGCTTTCCGCCAACTCGCGGCATATGATAATGTTTCCGCTCAAATAGTCGTCGCGCGAGGCTGTGCTCATTTCAGGTATTCCCGCGGCGTTGAGTATAATGTCGCAGCTTCCGGCGTCGTCGATACTGCCCGTCGTTACTTTGACTGAGGAAAACTCACATACAGCCTGCTCTATGTCCATCGCGTGGCTTCGGGCGACATTTTCGCGTATGTCCGTCAGTACGATCTCTTCCGCCAGCCCCTCTTGCGCAACGCAAAACGCGGTCGTGGCCCCGAGCAGCCCCGCGCCGCCGATGATCCCAAGTTTCATATTAGTGTCCTCACAGCCTGATCTGCTTTACCAAATCGTCAGGCGACTTCCCGTAGTTCCATTCCCCGGTATCGTATCTGGCGCGTTTGATCGCAACGACAGCATGCAAGTCATGTTCGTTCAGCGTGTACACCTGCATTTTTGCCGCAATCGAATTCCGCATCGAAGTAATGAAATCATCCATTGTCATATCTTCGCGCAGATGCTCCCTGATGTTCGTCACACGGGCGCGGACCGATTTTATGCCTTTTGACGCGAGTTTTTCCCCGCTCACATTAAGGGCTTCATTCATTTTTTCCAAATCGGTATCGAACAGCAGCGTCCCGTGATGCATCAGTTTCCCGTCCCTGAGGTACTGCGCGCTGCCGGAAATCTTCATTCCGCCGAGCGTCATATCATTGCGTCCGATGAGCTCTACGGCAAGGCCAAGCCCGGTCAGCGCGTCCGCGACCGGACGCATGGATACTTCAAAGCCGGTTGCGTTATCCGCCGTGCGGGTAATAAACGTAAAGTTAAGGTTGCCTAAATCATGGAACACAGCCCCGCCGCCTGATAGACGCCTGATAACCATGATACCATTGGCGTCAAGATACTCACGGTTGATTTCATTTTCTGTGTTCTGGTTAAGGCCCACAACAACGCAGTCACGGTTCCGCCACAGCATAAAAAACCCGTCGTCATGAGACAACGTATCGAACGCATATTGCTCCAGCGCAAGGTTGAACGCCGGATCGGTCGATGTGCTTTCCAGATAGCGCAATAGTTACTCCTTCCGCAGAGCAGGACACGGGGACGGTTCTCTTGTCTTGTTTATCAGCGAGACCGGGAGTCGAATATTTGCAAGACAAGAGAACCGTCCCCGTGTCCTGCTACTCTTCAGGCATGAACGGGCACAGGTTGATTATTTCAAACACCATACCGCCGGACTCTATATAGCACGGATGTTCATCGCCGTGCTTTGCCTCCCAGACGATATGCCCGCCCGATGCGATAAACCCTGCGACCGTCTCGTCGAAATCGCCTTCGCAATAGTACGCGCAATGATGGACCCCGGCGCCGCGCTCTTCCAGTTGACGCGCATGGTACGAGGTTTCATCCAGCGGCTGCAGAAGTTCGCAAACGACGCCGCCGACGCGCCCGACCGCTACCCTGAGCCGTCCTCCGGCGCCTGTTATCATCTCACCGGGCGGGAACTCTACCTCGAAAACAGACCACTTCGACCGGTCGGACGCCGACGTTGAGCACAGGAAGCTCAACGTTTTTTCTGTATCTCCTGTCAACAACCCAATATGCCAGAATTTCATGTCATCAACCTCTTTTAACTCAACAATGCGATCTATATATACATACGCCTGTCAGGATTTCAGCTGAGCAATGCGCGCGCGGGGTTATCCATCAGCGCCATCAGTAACTTGATGAACTCCGCCGCAGTCGCACCGTCGATTATCCTGTGATCGTATGTCAGTGAGAGTCCCAGCATCGGGCGGATCTTAATCTCGCTGTCTATCGGAACCGCTGTGTCCGCGATCCGACCTATCCCCAGAATAGCCGCCTGCGGAGGGTTGATAATCGGAGTAAAAAAGTCAACGGAACCATACCCGCCGAGGTTCGATACTGTGAACGTTGCTCCGTGGACGTCATCGGGCGTAAGAGCCCCGTCCCGGGCGCGCGTCGACAAGTCCTTCGCCTCCCTGCTGACAGTCAGAAGACCCTTTTTGTCAGCGTCCGGTATGACGGGAACAATTAGCCCATCGTCAAGCGCTGTCGCCATTCCAATGTTAACATGCAGATGAAGAAAAATGCCTTCTTCTGTAAGTGATGAGTTCATTATGGGCATCGACGCTAAAGCTGCCGCTGTCAGTTTAAGCATGAGTTCGCCGACCGTCACCCTTGCGGCGCTGTCTTCAACTCCTGCATTAAGCATCCTGCGGAAGTCCTGTATCGCGCCCGCGTCGGCGCTCACATGATGCGTGACCATTGGTATTGTCTCCCATGCCCGTTTCATCGTCTCGCCGACCGCACGGCGAAGTCCGGCATATGGAATGACAGGCCCGCGGACTGCCTGGCCGGGGATTGAGGCTGCAAGCCCTTTATGGTTCCGCGCAAGCCGTCCTGCGCTCAAGCTGTCAGCAGCCTGAGCTACCGGTTGATAATTCATTACGTCTGCTTTCACAATGCGCCCGTTCGGCCCCGTTCCTCTTATTTGCCTGATGTCGATGCGCTGCTCTACCGCAAGTTTTTTTGCGACAGGCGATATGAAAATGCGATCGCTATCTTCTGCTTTACCGGGGAGTCCAATCGCCGCTGCTGATGCGGATGCGGATGCGGATGCGGATGCTGATGCGGATGCGGAAAACGTATTTGCTTTGGCGAATGTATCGGCACTTGCCGGACTTTCTTTTGCCGCAGCACGAGCCGGCGTTTCAGGCGCCTTCTCGCCGGGTTCTCCAATATACCCGAGTACAGCGGAGACAGGGTATTTCTCGCCCTCGTCAGCAAGCCTTTTTAATATGACTCCGCTCGCGGGCGCTTCAACGCTGTAGCTGAGCTTTTCCGTCTCAATATCCAGCACATTCTCTTTCTCTGCTATGCTCTCGCCCTCCCGCTTGAGCCAACTGACGATAGTACCTTCTTTCATCGTCAAGCCCAGTTTCGGCATCAATATTTCAGTCGCCATAACCTAATACTCCTTGTAAATAAAACTCCGGCACAGGGGAACGGCAGGACGGGAGCAAGACGAGGGGACGGTTCTCTTGTCTTGCAGCAGTGCAGCAGTGCAGCAGGACGGGGGGACGGTTCTCTTGTCTTGTCGACATTAGATGACTTTCTATCGCGATGGCAAGCAAGACAAGAGAACCGTCCTCCCGTCCTGCTCGTTCTGCCCCGCCCTTCTACCAAAGCGATTTTACCGCCGCTATGATCTTGTCTTCATTCGGCACATACTCCTGTTCGAGCGGCGGCGAAAACGGGCAGTGCGTGAAAGGCGCGGTCACACGTTTTATCGGAGCGTCAAGATAATCCAGCGCTTCCTCGGCGACGATAGCCGCGATCTCGGCGCCATAACCTGTGCAGCCTATCGCCTCGTGTACAATGATAAGCCTGTTTGTCTTCGCGAGCGATCTGAAAATCGCATCCTTGTCCAGCGGAATAAGGCTGCGGATATCTATGACTTCTGCGCTGATCCCTTCTGACGCCATAATGCCTGCTGCGTGCAGGCACTTATTCACCATCATACCGTAGGATACTATCGTTACGTCTGCGCCTTCACGGACGACATTCGCTTCGCCTATTGGTATAAGGTATTCGCCTTCCGGAACGTCGCCTTCCATGCCGAGCAGCGTTTTGTTCTCAATGACGACGACGGGGTTGTCATCCCGGATCGCGGATTCAAGCAACCCTTTCATGTCGGCAGGATTAGACGACGCGACAACTTTTATGCCCGGCATATGCGTAAAAAACGACTCGATGCTCTGCGAATGCTGCGCCGCAGCGCTTATCCCGGCGCCTGCCTGCGCGCGGATAACCATTGAGAGCTTCGTCTGTCCGCCCACCATCCACGCAAGCTTTGACACCTGATTGAGCATCTCGTCCATGCATACGCCCATAAAGTCCATGAAGTCATGCACGACTATAGGACGAAGCCCCACTGCAGCCGCTCCCACGCCAAGGCTCGTGATCGCGGTCTCGCTCAGAGGCGTGTCGAGAACGCGCATCGGCCCGTATTTTTTCATCAGGCCCGCGGTCTGTCCGAAAGCAGAACCGTACGCTCCGACGTCCTCCCCGCATATAAAGACGTTCGGGTCACGCGCCATTTCAATATCCTGCGCTTCGCGTATTGCCTGCGTATATGTGATCACTCTTGACATAGTGAAGTCAATTCCTTTCTGATTTCTGCTGCAACAGACTTCTTCCTCTCATCACCAACGCGAGCAGACCCGCGTCGGATTACGATGACCAACTCTCTGCTTTTAAAAAACAAGATCCTCGTACATTACCGCTATCTCAGGGTACGGGCTCTGCTCCGCAAACCTGACCGCTGCCATAACTTCTGCCTTGGCTTCGGCGACTATCAGGTCAAGCTGATCTTTTTTCGCAACCTCGTCGCGAATCAAGCGCGACTCGAACCCCGGTATCGGGTCTTTCTCACGCCAGAGTTTCTCGTATTCCGGCTCTTTATACGCCGCTGAGTCTCCGATAAAATGACCGTGATGCCTCCATGTGAGGCACTCTATAAGGGCGGGACCTCCGCCCTTTCTCGCGGCGCCTACCGCTTTTGCCGCAGCGTCCATCACCGCTACAGGGTCGTTCCCGTCGACGGTCACCCCGGGTATATCATATGCTGCTGCGCGCTGTGAAATCGTCTTGTTTTTTGAGTGGTACGAAAACGGCGTAGACATACCAAACTGGTTATTCTCACACACAAACACCGCAGGAAGGTTCAGCGCTGCCGCCATGTTCAAAGACTCATGAAACGTCCCCCGGTTCGACGCGGCATCTCCGAAGAACGCGACTGTTACCGCATCCTGCTCCCTGTATTTCTGCGCATAAGCTGCGCCGACCGCGATCGGTATCCCCGCTCCGACTATACCGTTTGCGCCGATTATCCCCTTGGAAATGTCCGCTATGTGCATAGAGCCGCCTTTCCCTTTTGAGTAACCGTCGGCCTTTCCGTAAAGCTCAGCCATCATGCGGTTCATGTTCGCGCCTTTCGCGATACAGTGCCCGTGGCCTCTATGCGTACTTGTTATGCAGTCGTCTTCACGCAGGCACGCGCACACTCCCGCGGCTACTGCTTCTTCTCCGCTGTACAGATGGAGGAAACCTATGAGTTTACCATCAAGAAAAAGCTTTGCAGCTGTCTCTTCAAACTCGCGGATCCTCACCATCGTCCTGAAAAGCGACAGCATTTTATCTCTTTTCTCTTTCTTTATAGATCGCATACGCTCTCCTTCATCATCCCGGCTTCGATATATCTCGCATTAACTGCTGTAGCTCTCTCCATACTCCGCTCACAATTCGCTCATACTCCGCTCATACTCCGCTCACAATCCGCTCACAATCCGCTCATACTTCGCTCATACTCCGCTCATACCCTTCTCACAATCCGCTCATACTTCGCTTAGATCCCATGTAGCGGTTTTCCGAACACAGACATTGCGGATTCCCGCATCGCTTCGCTCACAGTCGGGTGCGCGTGCACAGTGCTCACGATATCTTCGACCGTTCCCTCCATGTTCATACACATAGCCGCTTCAGCTATCAGTTCCGTCGCACCCGGGCCGACGATGTGCACTCCAAGAATTTCACCGAGTCTTCGGTCAGCAAGAATTTTAACAAACCCTCCGCTGCCTTCGATGATCGACTTCGAGTTCCCCGCAAGGTCGAACCGCCCCACGCTGAACTCCACACCGCCCGATTTTAACTGTTCTTCTGTCATGCCAATATATGCGATTTCCGGATATGAGTAGATACAAGCGGGTATCAACCTGGTGCTGACACAAGGGTTCATGCCCATAATATGCTCTGCTGCTGTCTCTCCCTGGGCCATAGCAGCGTGAGCGAGCATCACTTTGCCGTTGCAGTCTCCAACAGCGTAGATCCCGCTTACGTTTGTCTGAAAGTTATCATCCGTGATTATTGCTCCTCGCGAAATTTTTATCCCAGCTCCCTCGAACCCGAGTCCGGCAGTGTTCGGGCTTCGTCCAGCCGCTGCCAGCAGCGTCCGGGCAGCAACAGTCCCGGTTTGGCTGTCAGACATAATGGTGAGCGTTACCATGTTTTTGCTTTCAACAGACTGAACAATATTCGCGTTAGTATATACGTCCACGCCATCTGCTTCAAGCGTCATTTTCAAATACTCTGCAACCTCAGCGTCCGCAGACGGCAGAAGCCGGGGAGCCTGTTCTATAATCGCGGTTTTAATGCCAAGCTTCCTGAACATCACGGCAAATTCAACACCTACGACTCCGCCACCGACGATTACGATCGACTCGGGTAAACGCTCCAGCGAAAGCGCTGCGGCGCTGTCAACGGTGAATAGCCTGCTTGACTTTTTCCCGGGCAAGCTGAGCGGCGCGCTAATTGAACCTGCTGCTATAATGATTGCGTCAGCCTGCAGAGTTTCATTACCGACCCTGACCTGAGTCGGTGACAGCATCAGTGCTTTCTCATTGTACACTGTTACGCCGTTACGCTTGAGAAGCATACTTACGCCGTTCGACAGCTGGCTGACGATCGTTTCTTTGTTTTTTTGCGCCCCATCCCAGTCAAGCGATACGTTTTTCGCAACGACTCCGGGTATTGCGTTTAAAGAAGCATTGTGATAAAACACTGCCGTACGCAGAAGTGTCTTAGCCGGTACGCATCCGCAGTTAAGGCAAGTCCCGCCGATTTTATGTTCTTCCGCTAGAATAACGCTCGCGCCGAGTTGAGCAGCTTTAATAGCTGCGGCATATCCTGCGGGGCCTCCCCCGATAACGATTATTCTCTTTTCCACAGCGATTCCTCTTCATCCTACACAGGTATTTGCATTTGCACCGGTACTGATATTACAGTTCAGAGGGGTATCCCTGGACCTGCTTTAAGGTTTTTGCATGTAGTATGCGCGTTTTACGCTGCATTTTGCTTATGAGATTTGCACATGAAGTTGCATAATGGCGCACTTTTTGCTTCGGTACAATGCCTGAATACGTTGCAGTTACAGCGTTTTGTAACATTCCCGGAAAAAACATTAAAAAAAATCGTGAAAAATCAAAAAAAGTGCTTGAGTCTGGAGTAGCTTTATAGATTATAATACAAACAATGAATGGTGAAAGTCATTCAGTCTCCCTCCAAAATATTGGTAAAGTACCATAGTTGCAAAACAGCTATGGTATTTTACTATCTGCGGGGACCGTAGGGCCGCATGGGCCGCAGAACCGCAGGGGCCGCAGGACCGCAGGACCGCAGGAGCCGCAGAACCGCAGGAGCCGCAGAACCGCAGGAGCCGCAGAACCGCAGGGGCCGCAGGACCGCAGGGGCCGCAGGACCGCAGGGGCCGCAGGACCGCAGGGGCCGCAGGACCGCAGGGGCCGCAGGACCGCAGGGGCCGCAGCGCCGCAGGGGCCGCAGCGCCGCATGTTTGACACAACGGCTGCTGCCTAACTGAAGTAGCCTGTGCGAAACCTCCTCGGAGACACACCGGTTTCCTTTTTAAAGACCTTCGTGAAGTAGCTCTGATCTTTAAACCCGCATTGGCTGGAAATATACGCAAGGCTTGCATTGTTCTCAAGCAGCAGCTTCTTGCTCTTTTCCACGCGGACCTTCGTAATATATGCAGTCAGGCTCATTCCTGTTTCCCGTTTAAAAATACTGCTCAGGTACGACTTGCTCAGGAACACTTCCCTTGCCAGCGAATCAAGCGAGAGTTTCTCTGCACAGTTTCTTTTAATATAGTTTGTTGTCTTGAACACGACGTCCGAATGCTTGATCTGCGCAAGATCGAAAGCCTGAAGCACAAACCTGCGTACGATATCCGAGATCCACAGCGCAAGCTGATCGACGTCCGTATATTGCTCTATCTGCGAGAAGAAGTCCTCGGAAAGCCTGAACGTTTCCGCAGGATCGGCGCCCGCTTCGATCGTAGCCCTCGAAAGGATCACAAGCAGTTCAAGGAGACGCGCCTTGATCGCACCGAGGTCGAAATTGCTGTAAACGTGAATGTGGGCAAGCATCTCGTTTATTACTGTCAGCGCGGAACTCTTCTCACCATGCATAACCGCGTACTGCAGTTCGCGTTCAAATCTGAGCAGCAGTTCGGCGTTCTTCTCGTCGCCGTCCGCGTAAGTCTCCTTCGCGGCGTTGATCTCATGCAGGAACCGCTCATGGTTCAGCGGCATGCTTTCTCTTTTCTGCCTGTCATAGTCCGATATCAGCTCGGTAACTGCAGAAAGTATCTCTGACGTATGCCTGACCTTATTTGTCGTGAAAACGCTGACCTGCGATACCGCCCAGACCATATCCGGCGCCGGCAGATCGTAGAGCACGTCCTGCATGTCTCCCATAACAATAGGCCCCAGCACGAGCCCTCCCGCTACAGTCCCGGAGTTATCCGAAATGGAGGACGCAATGAACGTAAGCCCCAGAGGGCAGTAGTATATATACGGCCCGTTCCAGCGATGAGCTTCGTGGCAGCCGTACTGGTGCGTAGTCAGGCCATTGTTCTTTCCGTAAGTGCAGATAGAACAGAACGTTGCCTTGTCGTTTTTCGGAATAAGCTGTGCCTGCGCGTTTTCGGGAAGGTCGATGATTTTGCAGTTAATGTCGAGCAAATCCGAAAAATGCTCACGGAATTTCATGCATTTATCAAGGAAATCAGTTCTCATAATTTCTCCAGTAGAATTCTAGTTCAAAAAATCTTTCAGCTTCTTGCTGCGGCTCGGATGACGGAGCTTCCTGAGCGCTTTCGCTTCGATCTGCCTTATCCTCTCGCGCGTAACATTGAACTCTTTCCCAACTTCCTCCAGCGTCCGCGTCCTGCCGTCTTCGATGCCGAACCGGAGACGCAGGACCTTTTCTTCCCGCGGCGTCAATGTACCCAGAACCTCCGACAACTGTTCTTTCAGCAATGTGAACGACGCCGCTTCAGCAGGTTCAGACGCGTCCTCGTCAGGAATAAAATCACCGAGGTGACTGTCCTCTTCCTCGCCGATAGGCGTCTCCAGTGAAACAGGCTCCTGCGCGATCTTCAGTATCTCGCGCACTTTCTCGACCGGAAGGCCCATGTCATACGCTATCTCTTCCGGCGTCGGGTCGTGGCCAAGCTCCTGCAAAAGCTGCCGGGAGATCCTCATAACCTTGTTTATCGTTTCAACCATATGGACGGGGATGCGGATCGTGCGCGCCTGATCCGCAATCGCGCGCGTGATCGCCTGCCTTATCCACCAGGTTGCGTATGTCGAAAACTTGTAACCCTTTGTATAGTCAAACTTCTCCACGGCTTTGATCAGCCCCAGGTTTCCTTCCTGGATCAGGTCCAAAAAGAGCATACCCCTGCCGACATAGCGCTTTGCAATACTTACAACGAGTCTCAGGTTCGCTTCGGCCATCATCCTCTTTGCTTCCTTGTCCCCCTCAGCCATACGCATTGCGAGCTCAATTTCCTCGTCTGTCGAGAGAAGATTTACCTTCCCTATTTCTTTAAGGTACATACGGACAGGGTCGTCAATGCTGAAGTTGTCTACAAGCGTCTCAGGGTCTATGAGCTCGTCTTCGGCAAGGGTCTCTATCTCCTGAAGCTCCTCAATTTCAGGCGCAAGGTCATCCACAGGCTGAAACGCGACGTCTTCAGTATCTGAAGCGTCGATGTTCAGGTTCTCCAGCGTATCGTAAAACCTGTCGATCTGTTCCTGTTCGAGATTCATATCCTCCAGCACATCGAGCAGATCCTTTGAACTGAGGCTGCCGCGGCGCTTTCCCTCTTCCACAAGCGCGTTCAGCCTCTCCTCGTTATATTGCTCGCGGGTCTTTTCCGTGTACTCATCGGTACTCTCGCCCTCGTTCTGGTACTCCGGTTCGAGTTCGTCGATATCCTTGACCATCTTTTCGATATCATTTCCCATTTCTTCGATATTTTTTCCCATCGCAGCCCAATCCAATCTGTAAGTAGTTATCAGGTATCTGTCTTTTCCCGAAGCCTTTTGATTTCCATAAGCGTATCCATATCGGGACTGATTGATTTAAGTCTTTCCATCCTGATTTTTTCGATATAGTCTCCAAGAGTTACGCCGCCCTGCGCAAGGTCGGCAGGTTTTTGCAGGATCGTCGTCAGCAGCGCCGCCTCATTAGGCTCAAGGTTTGCGAGGATATGCGGGGCAGAAGTATCCCTGCCGCTTGTTATCCTGTCTGTAATCGCAGTGAAAACCTTTGCCAGAAACGGTGATGTGAACTCTTCAGCGGAAAACCCTGCTTTCTCCGCTACTTTTATGTATGACGCTTCGTTGATCAGGCTCCTTATTAGACCTTCTTCAGCCGCAGCGGAGTACTCGTTTTCATATCTCAGCGTTCTGTCGGAAGGCTGTATCGCCGCTGCAGGCCTGCTCACTTGCCTTTCAAACTCTTTTTTCTGCTTTGATCTCCTGATTCTGATTGCCTTTTTCACTTCATTCGCGACAGACTCAGCCGATACGCCCGCTACTTCAGCGACGCGCGCGCCGTAGACTTCGCGCTCAGGGTCGCTCGCGAGCTCCGAAAGCAGAGCCACCGCTTCCGCCAGATACCTCAGCCGCCCTTCGTCAGACGTCAGATCGGAATTTCTTCTGATCATCATAAGCCGGTACTCAATATGGTTATCACTGCTCTCAACAAGTATACGAAACGCGTCTGCGCCTTTCTTCATCAGGAACTCGTCCGGGTCTTTTGAGTCCCCCATGTCGATCACTTTTACTCTCATATCCGTTTTTTCAAGCAGAGAGATTGCCCGCATCGAAGCATTGCGCCCGGCTTCATCCGAGTCATAGGCCAGTACGACCTTATCGGTATACCGTGACATCAGCCGCACCTGATCCTGAGTCAGCGCAGTTCCGAGCGAAGCAACCGCGCAGTCAAACCCTGCTCCGTGCAGTGTTACGACGTCGACATTACCCTCGGCGAGGATCAACATGCCCGACTTTGATTTTTTCGATAAATTAAGTGCAAAAAGGTTTCTGCTTTTGCTGAACACAAGCGTGTCAGGCGAGTTGAGGTACTTAGGTTCGCCTTCTCCGAGTATCCGCCCGGAAAATCCGATCACGCTGCCGCGCACATCGATAACGGGAAACATGAGCCTGTTTCTGAAAATATCATACGCGGAGCTTTCTTCACGCCCGCGCCTGGCGAGCCCGGCGTCAATGAGTTCCTGCCTCGAGTATCCTTTCAGTTTCATCGCGTCAAGAAGGGAGCTCCATGCGTCGGGAGCAGCGCCGATCCCGAACTTTGTGACCATGGCCTTGTGGATTTTTCGCCTGGCAATATAACTGACCGCTGCTTCGCCGGCTTGCGTGTACAGCATCTGATGAAAATGCCTCGCCGCGTCGCGGTTCAGTTCAAGCATTCTCTTGCGCTTTGCCGCTATCTCAACTTCTCCGTCGTCGTCAGGGACAGTCATACCTGCGCGATTTGCCAGAAACTCGACAGCGTCGCGGAATGGGAGGTTTTCAATCTCCATGACAAAATTGATTATGCCGCCGCCCTTACCGCAGCCAAAACAGTAATACATCTGTTTATCCGCGTTTACGGAAAACGACGCTGTTTTTTCGCTGTGAAAGGGGCATAAGGCAGACATGTTCGCGCCGCTTTTTTTAGTGAAGCGCACGTACCCGCCGGCAAGATCGACTATATCGCTCCTGCTGACAAGTTCGTCTAAAAAGCTTCCGGAAACAGGCATTTACCATTCACTCCGCTATATCGTTTCTCCGAGGGTAAACCCTTTCGGGACATAAATCTGTCCATATTGATATATCGCATATTTATCTGTCATACCTGATACATAATCGCAGACAGCCTGCTTCAGGCCATCCCTGGCTGAGGCGCGGCGGTAGTCTTCGGGCAGTTTATCAGGATTTTTCATGTAGAAACGGAAAATCCCTTCCACGATGCCAAGGACCTTTACTTCCTCACCCTTAGCTTTTGGATTCCTGTAGACGCTTTTGTTCATAAAGTCCCGGAAAGACTCAAAAACGAACGTGACCTGAGGACTGAGGGTTATATCGCCCGTTCTCGCGCTTTCCTCTATCAGATCGCGGATGAGCGAGTTTATTCTTTCGCTGAGTCTGGACCCCAAAGCGCATGTTATCTCTTCCGGGATGTCGGACTCTCTGAGGATACCTGCCCGAATAGCGTCGTCGACGTCGTGGTTTATGTAAGCAATCCTGTCGGCAATACGGATGATCCTGCCTTCCATTGTTACGGGAAGCGTATCTCCCGTATGACACAGGATTCCGTCTTTCACTTCAAGCGTCAGATTCAGTCCGCGCCCGTCTTTTTCCATCCTCTCGACGACCCTCAGGCTCTGTTCGTTGTGCCTGAAGCTCCCTTCCGGGCTGAGTATATCGTTCAGCGCGCGCTCGCCCGCGTGGCCGAAAGGAGTGTGCCCCAGATCATGACCAAGGGCTATCGCCTCCGTGAGGTCCTCGTTCAGTCTGAGCGCCCTGGCGGCAGTCCGCGCAATGCGCGCTACCTCCAGCGTATGCGTCAACCGCGTTCTGTAATGGTCACCTTCAGGCTGAAGGAATACTTGAGTTTTATGTTTCAAACGCCGAAACGCTTTGCTGTACGTTATCCTGTCGATGTCCCTCTGATAGCACGTCCTCACATCGCATTCGGTCTCAGCGATGTTTCTGCCTTCCGAAAGCTCAGCAAATGACGCGAGCGGCGACAGCATTTGCCGCTCAAGAAGCTCCCTGTCCTGTCTGAGATTACTCATTCCTTTATTGTCCTGTCTGAGATTACTCATTCCAACGCCGGTTTACGGCGATTACTCATTCCAACGCCGGTGCATTCGTTACAGTGTTCTGAACCTCGACGTTTTGGGCCTTATTTTGATTCCGGAAACAATTCCGGCAGCTGCAAAAATAGTTACGATCATAGAACCGCCGTAACTGAAAAACGGCAGTGAAATTCCGATAACCGGCAGAATTCCAAGGCACATCCCTATATTCTCCAATGTGTGCGCTATCAGCATGGCGGCGATTCCCGTACACACGAGCATTCCCAGAGAGTTGTTTGACTTCACTCCGACATATATACATCTGATTATCACCGCTGTTAGCAGCAGCACAATGAATATACAGCCTACGAAGCCAAGCTCCTCGCCGGCAGCCGAGAATATGAAGTCCGTGCTTTGAGCCGGAATGGCTCCGCCCTGAGTCATCCTGCCGTTGCCAAGTCCCTGCCCCAGAAAACCGCCCGACATAATTGCCTGAACGCTTCTGTCAGATTGCCACAGGACGCCCATCTTATAAGGATCGATCGTTTCCGGCATAAACGGCGCAAGAATTCTGTCTCTGTACTGCTGTGTAAACAAATTATAGAAAACCAGCGGCGACACAGCCGCTACGACAGCGGCGCCGAGGGCAAACCAGCGAAGCTTGACTCCGCCGATAAACAGCATTACGACAAAGATAAACAGGTATACAAGCGCAGACCCTACGTCATATGAAATAACGATTATGAGCCCGAAAAACAGCATAAAGATTAGTAATATCTGAACAAGCGACATAAAGGAGTTGAGCGTTTTTCTCTCTTTATGATTCGCGATCATTTTTGCGAGGATGATTATGAACGTAATTTTCGTTACTTCAGCAGGCTGTATGCCTATGTCAAAGAAGCGCAGCCAGGCTTTGTTGCCTGTCTCTTCCTTTCCGACGCCCCATACCAGCAGCGTCATAATAAACAACGCGCTGAACACTATCAGGAATACAGACTTATCAGCGATAATGTCTATGTCGATATAGGAAAACAGAATGAACAGAAAAACACCGATCACCAGGGCAATGATCTGTACTCTGGTTTCCCTGCTGCCCTGAGTACCCATGACGCTTGAAATCAGCATCAGCCCGTATATTGAGCTTGTCAGGCACAACAGCAGCAGAAATACATCCGCCTCGCGCAGGAATCTCAGAATAGCTCTGAAAAACTCTCTCATTAAATACCCATACCCTACATTAAACAAACTGTGTTCATTTTAGCACTAATCGCTTCATCAGTAAATAACAACTCTTCCATATATCTTTCGTATTCCGATATATGTCTATCATATTTATACAAAGAGTGCTACAATGCTCAGAATAGAACCGCGGAGCTATGATATGGTAACTTATACAAAAAGTGAAGATGAAACGATCCGTGAAGGAGAGCGCCTCGGCAGGACTCTCCGGTCAGGAGATATAGTCGCCATAAGCGGCGGTCTCGGCGCGGGAAAAACAGCTTTCGCAAAAGGGCTTGCCGCAGGGCTCGGCGTCACATCCCCGGTGACGAGCCCTACGTTCACTATTGTGAACGAACACACGGGCGAAATACCTCTTTATCATTTCGACATGTTCCGCCTGGAGAATGAGAGCGATCTGTACGACATAGGCTGGGACGATTACATTGCGGGAGAAGGCGTCTGCGTGGTGGAGTGGAGCGAGAAAATCAAGAACGCGCTGCCGCCCGGCGTCGTCTCCGTCGTTATTGAAAACCTCGGCGGCGACTTGCGCCGTCTGGAAATATGCAGGTAATCCGGGCGCCACTGCGTACAATAGCTAGTGGCCCGTAACACCTAAATCATCAAGATCATTATGAAAACCGGGGAGGGGCCGCGTTGCTTATACTCGCTCTTGAATCGTCCGCAAAAAGCGTATCCTGCGCTGTCTGCGACGACGCCGAACTGCTCGGGCAGTATTATCAGAACAGCAAGCTGACTCACAGCAGGACTCTGCTCTCGATGGCTGAGGCGCTTCTAAAAAACCTGGACGTCGCTTTGAAGGACATAGGGCTCATAGCCGTATCTCATGGGCCCGGATCGTTTACGGGAGTAAGAATCGGTGTAGCAGCCGCAAAAGGGCTCGCCTGGGGGCTCGGGATCCCGGTTTGCGGAGTTTCCCCGCTGCACGCCATGGCGTTTCAGACTCCGGATCCGGATAACATCCTGTGCTGCGTCATGGACGCGCGCCGCGGGCAGGTTTACAACGCCCTGTTCAAATGGAAAGACGGCATGCCCGTCCGTTTATGCGATGACCGCGCGATCTCGCTTGACGCGCTTGCCGCTGAACTGCGCGGGACTCAAAGCCCCTGCCTGTTGCTTGGCGACGGAGCGGCTTTGAGCTACGAGAGCCTGCATCCGGCGGGCGTACAGTGCCGCATGGCTCCCGGCCTGTTGAGATGGCAGACTGCTTATGGCATTGCGCTGGCAGCCATGCATGTCGAGCAAACGGATCCCGCGGAACTCGCTCCTGTCTATCTGCGTCCATCGCAGGCGGAAAGAGTTCGAAATGAAACAGAGATATGACGTCAGCTTCTGAGCCGGAGGCTGCCGCGTTCAGATGACGTCCGGGTTGTTATGCTCCCATAGCTCGTACAGCGTTCAGATGACGTCCGGGTTGTTATGCTCCCATAGCTCGTACAGCTCGTTCAGCTGTTCCAGAACCCCCTGCTCGCGCTCGTCAAGCGACATTAGCTTTTCGTAATCGGCGGAAAACTCTTCTTTCTGCTGTTTCACCTCGTCCAGAAGCGACTCCTGCTTTTCGATCTCCCGCTCCAGCCTTCGGAGCTCTTTTTGCACGTCTGCTTCCCGTATTCTGACACTCTGCCGGCGTCTGCCGTTTTCCGTATTTTTTCCGGCCGCACCCTGAATTTGCCCGCCGGCTCCGGAAGCCTGTTCTTTGAACTTCCTGTATTCGGAGTAAGTACCATTGAAATCTGTCAATACACCGTCCTCGATATCCCAAACGCGCGTTGCGAACCTGTTGATAAAGTATCTGTCGTGCGAAATGAATATCAGTGTCTCGCCATAGCCGCTAAGAGCGTCTTCTATCCATTCGCGCGACGGCAGGTCCAGATGGTTTGTCGGCTCATCCAGGATCAGCAGGTTGATCTTACCGTTCATAAGCATGCAAAGCCTGAGTCTGCTTTTCTCTCCCCCGGACAGATCCCCAACCAGTTTAAACACGTCTTCTCCCGAAAACATAAAAGCGCCGAGCCTGTTTCTTGCCATCTGCGGACTCAGGTCCTGTTCGTAGATAAGCGTATCGATTATAGAGCGGCGCGGATGGTCGAACGCAACTATTTGGGGCAGATACGCCGGTTTTACTGCCGGGCCCTGCCTGACGATCCCGGAATCGGCTTTTTCCTCGCCGGTTATCAGTTTCGCGAGCGTCGTCTTGCCGGTTCCGTTATCGCCAATGACCGCAATCCGCTCTCCGCCGTGTACGTCGATTTCCTGAATATCAAAGAGTTTTTTGCTCCCGTATGACTTTACGAGGTTGCGTATAACAATTACCTCGTCTCCCCGAAACTCTCGCTCGCTGAACTTCGAGTTCATCGTCTTGTCTTTCACCGGCTTTTCAGTTTGCACGGCGCGCTCTGCGCGCTTGAGCACGGAACGCGACTTCTTCATCAGCATTTCGTTGCCGGTCCCCCACTGATGCAGTCTTGCGGCAGCGTCGCGCAAGCGTTTCGCTTCTGCTTGTTCACGCTCATACCTCTCGAGCTGTTCGTCATAACGACGCTGTTTCTCCGTAACGTAGAAACTGTAATTCCCGCTATAGAAATCCGCTTTTCCCGAGTTGATTTCAATAGCTCTGCTTATGGTCCTGTCGAGAAAATACCTGTCGTGCGATATTATCAGAGCGGTGCCCTTGTACTTCGCAAGGAACTCCTCGAGCCATTCCGTTGCACGCATATCGAGGTGGTTTGTCGGTTCGTCCAGCAGCAGAATATCAGTATTTTCAAGTATCAGGCGCGCCAGGTTTATGCGCGTCTTTTCACCGCCGGAAAGCGAGTCGAACCTTTGCGTTCTTTGCGAGTCCGGTATGCGCAAGCCGTTTGCGACCCTGTTCATCTCATAGTCGGTGCTATATCCGCCCAGGCGGTCATACTCATACGCAAGGCTGTCATACTCCCTGAGCAAGCCGGAAGACGTTCCCTGGACTGCTGAACCCGCCTGCTCTCCGGGCATACCGGCCATACCGGCCATACCGGCTTCCAGCTTCTCCATTTCCGCTTTGATAGTTTTCAGATTGTCAAACGCGGCCTGCATAACGTCTTCCGCCGTGAAATGAGCGGGATAGACAGGTATTTGCGAAATCAATCCTGTTTTTTTGAAAGCAGGGAGCGTGATCGTGCCTTCATCGGGAGACATCTCATTGGTGATCAAACGCAGCAGCGTAGTCTTCCCGGCGCCGTTTTTCCCCAGCAGCCCTATTTTCTCACCTTCGTTGACGTCAAAAGACAAATCGTCAAGGATATCATTACCCTCTTCAAATGCCTTCTTTATGTTCTTAATCGATATATCGATCATATATATTCCTTGTTACAGATAACTGTGTACGATTTTTTGCCTATTGGATTTAATTGTACCATAATTTTGTTGTTAAGTAAAATCGGCTATGTTAGAATGGGTAATTAATGCTCAGAAGCAACTGATAGGAGGTCTGCGGATGCGGCCCCTTGTAAAAATGTTTTTGATCTATGCGCGTATCGGAGTGCTCACATTCGGAGGCGGATACTCGATGCTGCCGATGTTCCAGCGTGAGCTTGTTGAGAAGAATGGCTGGCTTACGCAGGAGGAACTGACTGATTACTATTCAGTGAGCCAGTGCATACCCGGAATTATAGCCGTCAATACCTCGGCGCTTGCGGGATACAGACACAAGGGCCGCGCCGGCGGGATAGCGGCCGCTCTGGGGGTTATAACCCCTTCGATACTGATCATCCTTGTGATCGCAGCGTTTATCTCGAACTTCTCGGAGATACCCGCAGTCAAAAACGCGTTTGCGGGAATCCGCGTATGCGTTTGCGTGCTGATCATAAATACAGTCATAAAGCTATGGAAGAACGCAGTTACCGGCAAAATCACGCTCGCGATCTTCCTTGCTGTTTTCTGCGTAACAATATTTACGAGCATTCCTGCGGCGCTGCTCGTGGTTTCGGCCGGACTCGTCGGGATCGCATCCGGCCTGTGGAGTAAAAAAGCCTCATGATATACCTTCAGCTCTTTTATGAGTTCCTTAAAACAGGGCTGTTCACGATTGGCGGCGCACTTGCCGCGATACCGTTTTTACAGGAGATTTCCGACAAAACCGGTTGGTTTACGCAGGCACAGCTGGCGGACATGATCGCAATTTCGGAATCGACTCCGGGTCCGATCGGAATAAACATGGCCACATATGTCGGCTTTACGACAGCGGGGGTAACCGGCGGGATAATAGCGTCGATCGGTCTCATTCTGCCATCGCTGATCATCGTCATGATAATCGCAGGACTGCTGCGAAAATTCAGGGAAAATCAGTACGTCGACTCAGCGTTTAAAGGGCTGCGCCCGGCGTCTACGGGGCTGATAGCCGCTGCCGGGCTCAGCGTACTGAGATTGTCGCTGCTGCATACCGGGTTGTGGGAACAGTCCGGGTTGCTGACCGACTTGTTTGACATTAAAGCCATTGTTCTCGCTGCAGTGCTTTTCTTCCTCACGAACAAGTTCAAAGCGCATCCTGTTGTTTTCATTGCAGGCTCCGCGGCGGTCGGAGTGATTCTGAAATTTTAGGTAAGCATCGATTACCTGAGTATTTACGATTACATAAACTACCACACAGACTTCGGTAGATTTTAGTTATACTTGGAAGATATTATCTTTCATCAGGGAAAGGGATTGATTCTGCTTGAGATACGCGATAAGCGGAGAAACAAAAATCGGAAGCTCATATGATTACGACGTCGTTATAGTAGGCGCAGGCCTTGCGGGGCTCTACACAGCGCTTAACATCGATGAGGATCTGAGCTGCGTCATCCTTGCTAAGGAAAACGTTGATATGTCAAGCTCCTGGCTTGCTCAGGGAGGTATCGCCGCCGCTGTCAGCAGGGACGACGCCCCTCAGTTTCACTTAGAGGATACCGTGATCGCCGGCGCCGGGCTCTGCAACATGGAAGCTGTTGAGGTGCTCGTCAACGAAGGCCCGTCCGATATAGCTAATCTGATGGCTCTGCATGTTCCTTTCGACCTGGACGAGTACGGCGAGCTCCAGATTTCGCGTGAAGGCGGCCACCACAAGAACCGCGTCGTTCACGCCGGCGGCGACGCAACAGGGCGCGAGACTGTAAAAGCGCTTTCACAACTCGTAGCAAAGCGCAGTAATATATCGTTCGAGGGCCACACATTTCTGTATGATGTGCTTGACGACGGCAACTGTATTACCGGGCTGGTCGTCAGGTATAACGACTCTGAGTTTCGCCTGATACGTACAAAAAACGTGGTTATTGCGACAGGCGGCATAGGGCAGGTGTACAAGTCGAGTACAAACCCGTCGATCTCAACAGGCGACGGACTAGCTGCTGCAATGCGGGCCGGCGCCCGTTTGACGAACATAGAGTTCATCCAGTTTCATCCCACCGGCTTGTGGGACGAATCGAGCAAGGGCAGCGAATTCCTTATCTCTGAGGCTGTGCGCGGAGAAGGCGGAATACTGGTCAACAGCGAAGGCGTGCGCTTTATGGTCGGGGAGCATGAACTTGCGGAGCTTGCCCCGCGCGACGTAGTGGCGCGAGGCGTCATAAAGGAGTTGAAGCGAAGCGGCGAGACGCACGTGTTTCTTGACATTACATCAAAATCGGAGGACTTTCTGAGAAACAGATTCCCGACGATATACAATGAATGCCTCCGCCACGGGATAAACATAGCGCATGACAAGATTCCGGTCTGCCCCGTACAACACTATATGATGGGCGGCATTGAGACAGATATTGACGGTCTGACCAGTATCGACGGCCTGTACGCCTGCGGCGAGTCCGCTAACACGGGAGTCCACGGGGCGAACCGCCTTGCTTCAAACTCTATGCTGGAATGCCTTGTGTTCGGCAGGCGCGCGGCGCAGCATATAAGCCGCGCAAAAAGATCTGCTGCGCCTGAACCTCTCATCCGCATGGAGGATATTCCGGTCAGAGCTCGCAGGGATATTGACTACGCTGCGCTGAGAAACACCGTAAGGCAGCTCATGAGCGACCATTGCTATGTAGTGCGGAATGTGCATGATCTGACATTCGCGCTCAGTGAAGTGAGCAGAATAAACGAGCAGCTGGAGAACGTATATGACGATTGCGTCGAATACGCCGAAGCTCTGAACATATCTGCTGTCGCAAAGGCGATACTCGAAGCCGCCCTGAACCGGCGGGAGAGTATCGGCTCTCATTATATAGAAAAAATGCGTTAACTGAACAGGGCGCCTGAACAGTTTGCAATATGTGAAGAATACTCTGCAGCAGAAATGGGGGGAGTCTGAATGACAGGCCAATATATGGATCTTGATTACACAGGTTTGGATGAAATCCTGCACAACGCGCTTCGTGAGGACGCCGGCTCAGGCGATATAACCACCGCAAGCTGTGTGCCTGTGAAATCACTGTCGATCGGGGAATTTACCGCAAAAGAACCCGGTGTGATCTGCGGTTTGGGCGTCGCGGCCAGGGTGTTCGAACTTCTGGATAAAACAGTCATCATCACGCCGCTGGTCAGCGACGGGAGCCATGTCAGTCCGGGAGCCGCAGTAGCCGAAATAGAAGGGCCGTCCCGCAGCATCCTCACAGGTGAACGAACTGCTCTTAACCTGCTTCAGCATATGTCCGGTATTGCCACAAGAACAGCCGCCGCAGTTCTGGCTGTCTCGGGTACCGGCGCGATGATCACGGATACGCGTAAGACGACGCCGGGTCTGCGAATACTCGAAAAATACGCCGTCAGATGCGGCGGAGGTTCGAATCACAGGTTCAACCTCGCAGACGGCGTACTTATTAAAGATAATCATATCAAAGCGGCCGGAGGCATAACTCAGGCTGTCAACCTTGCCCGCGGCAGGCGCCCTCATACACTGAAAATCGAAGTCGAAGCCGAAACGCTTGCCCAGGTCGAAGAAGCCGTAGCAGCAGGCGCTGATATTATCATGCTGGACAACATGACTCCCAAAGCCATGGCTGCGGCTGTAGCCCTCATCGGCGGCCGCGCGCTTACTGAAGCATCGGGAAACATGGGCGATCTCGACAATCGCGCTCTGAAGGCTGTCGCTGAAACCGGTGTGGACTATATCTCTATCGGCGCTTTGACACACTCGGTGAAAGCTCTGGACATCAGCCTGAAGTTCTCCTAAAGAGGATTCTGAACTCTCATGTCTAAAGAGGATTCTGAACTCTCATGTTTTCGACATACTCATCATATGTCATGGCGCGGTCGGTAATACCTCCGTCTTTGAACTCGATTATACGGTTTGCGGCAGTTTGTATAAGCTGATGGTCATGCGTTGTGAATACGATATTACCCTTGAAGTCAATAAGGCCGTTATTGAGCGCGGCAATACTTTCCAGATCAAGATGGTTCGTCGGCTGATCCAGCAGCAGTACGCTTGCGCCTGAAAGCATCAGCCTGGACAGCATACACCGGACCTTTTCTCCTCCGGACAGCACTCTGACTTTTTTGTAGACGTCGTCGCCGGTGAAGAGCATGCGCCCCAGAAATGTCCTCAGATAGCTCTCGCGCTTATCTTCTGAGAACTGGCGAATCCAGTCCATCAGGTCGAGTTCGCTGCCATCGAAGTAAGCGGAGTTATCCGTCGGGAAATACGCCTGTGTGGTCGATACGCCCCACTTGATTTCTCCTTCATCCGGTTCGAGTTCTCCTGCGAGCATCCTGAACATTGTCGTTATGGCGATCTCATTATCACCGATGAAAGCGATCTTATCATCACGCGCCATAATGAAGCTTACTCTGTCAAGCACCTTTACCCCGTCGATAGTCTTGGAAACGTCTGTCACAAACAGCCTGTCTTTGCCCGGCTCCCTGTCCATTTTGAAGCCCACCCACGGATACCTTCGCGACGACGCGGGAATATCTTCAATAGATATTTTCTCGATGAGTTTCCGCCGTGACGTCGCTTGCCGGGATTTTGACTTGTTCGCCGAAAACCTTCGTATGAACTCCTCCAGTTCGCGTATCTTGTCTTCGCTCTTCTTGTTTTGCTCTTTGACGAGCTTCTGCATCAACTGACTTGCATCGAACCAGAAGTCATAGTTACCTACATACATTTTTATTTTACCGAAGTCGATATCCACTATATGTGTGCATACCGTATTAAGGAAATACCTGTCGTGCGATACGACGATAACCGTGCCCGCATAGTCCATCAGGAAGTCTTCGAGCCAGACGACTGAATTGACGTCGAGATTATTCGTCGGTTCGTCGAGAAGTATGATATCGGGAGATCCGAACAGAGCCTGTGCCAAAAGCGCCTTTACTTTTTGCCTGGGTTCCAGTTCGCTCATCAGTACCCCGTGTAATAATGTCGGGATCCCCAAGCCCTGCAGAAGCTGTGACGCGTTCGAGTCCGCTTCCCATCCCCCCAGTTCCGCGTATTCTTCTTCAAGTTCTGCAGCGCGGATCCCGTCCTCGTCGTTGAAATCCTCCTTCAGATAGATAGCATCTTTCTCCCTGCCGCATTCAAACAGCCTCTGATTACCCATAATTACTGTTTCCGCTACGGTGAAACTGTCGTACATGTTCTGATCCTGCTTAAGCACGGACATTCTTGTTTTTGCACTGACCTCTACACTTCCGGTAGAGTAGTCCATCTCACCGGCAAGTATTTTCAGAAACGTTGATTTTCCGGCGCCATTCGCGCCGATGACCCCATAGCAGTTACCTGCGACAAACTGGAGATCTACTCTTGAGAACAATACTGTTCCGCCGAACTGCAGGCTCAGGTTATTTACATTTATCATGACATTATCCATTCCGTCCGCAAAACGCGGACACCATTAAAGGCGGTGAAATGATGAAATACTTTTTGATGATTATAGCGATGGTGGTTGTGGTTAACTTTTACTTTTTCTACACACGCCGCAAGAAGAGCCGTGATTTCACGAAAAAGCTTAAAGATGAGCGCATCGCTTCCGAAAAGCAAGTAAACGATATGAGGCTGAAACTGGATCACGAGCAGTCCAGGTTCGCAAGACGCGCCGAGCTGCAGAACAACACGCTCAGGATGTATGAACAAGTGCGGATGCAGGGGAAGCCTTCTTCCGCCGCCGATGGCGATGACAACCCGGCAGTTCCCGCTGCCGCCGCCGCCGATGGCGATGACGACCAGGCAGTTTCCGCTCCCGCCGCCGCCGATGGCGATGACGCCCCGGCAGTTCCCGCTCCCGCTGCCGCCGATGGCGATGACGACCAGGCAGTTCCCGCTTCCGCCGCCGCCGATGGCGATGACAGCCCGGTAGTTTCCGCTGCCGCTCCCGCCGATGGCGTCAGATCTGCTGAAGAGACTCCTGCTGAAGAGACTCCTGCTGAAGAGACTCCTGTTGAAAATACTCGTCAGCAAGAATAGCATAGTGACTCCTGTCTATAAGTTCCCCCTTCAGGAGCCTCTCACTGCGCATTGTCCCCTCAAGACGCATACCGCACTTCAGCATTACAGCCCCGGAGTGCGGGTTTCTTGTATCATGGACGCCTGTGACCCTGTTAAGCCTTTTCACGTTGAACAGGTATTTAAGCAGAACCCCGAGGGCTTCCGTCGCGAACCCCTGCCGCCACCATTGCCTGCCGAACTCGTAACCTATCTCAGCAGAGCGCGCGTCTGTGTTTGTGTGCGCATAGAAAACTGCTCCGATCTGGCAGTTCCCGTCTTTGAGCATAACAGCGAGATAGTTCCAAATGCTCACTTCATCTGAACCGCAGGTAAGCATCCATCCCCTTATACGCGATCGCGCATCGCTGACCGACGCTGCCGCGTCATGGAACATGAACCTTGTAACTTCCGGGTCTCCGCCCCAGTTGCAGAACATATCATCAGCATCAGCAACCGAGAACGGGCGAAGTACCAACCTTTTGGATTCCAGTCTGATCGGCGCTTTTCTCATTTCAAAAACGGATTTTCCGTAGGATATGGTAAAGCGCGCGGCTGATTATATGATATCTTCGGCACGCCAAGCCATGAAAACACGTCAAATAGAGCCTTCCCAATGTGCCCGAACGCTACGGCTCCGTGATGCGGATAGTGATCCGCAATTAGCACATGCCTGTAGAATCGGCCCATTTCACGGATAGCAAACACGCCGATCCCGCCAAAAGATCGCGTCGGAACCGGCAGGACTTCTCCCTGCGCTATATATGCGCAGAGCCCGCCTTCAGCAGTACCCTGCAGGCGGTAGAAAGTTATGTCGCCGGCTGCGATATCGCCCTCCAGCGTCCCCCTCGTGATATCCGGTTCCGTGTCCGGCTCAAGAGAACGTTTCATGATCAATTGATACTTCATCTCACCTTTGACAAGCCGGCACATTGGCGTGTTACCGCAATGAAACCCCATAAAAGTGTCAGTAAGAGAGTAGTCATACTTCCCTTTTATCTCATCGTCGTACATGTCCGCCGGAACAGAGTTGTTAATGTCCAGCAGTGTGACCTCCGCGCCTGTCACGCATGAGCCGATGTATTCTGAAAGAGCGCCGTAGATGTCAACTTCGCACGAGACCGGCATACCGCGTGAGGCCATCCTGCTATTCACATAACATGGTACAAACCCGAACTCAGTCTGAAACGCCGGCCAGCATTTTATAGCAAGCGCAGCATAATCACGGCAGCCTTTATTCTGTTCGACCCAATCCAGCAGTGTCAGTTCATACTGAGCAAGCTTCGGCAGTATTCCGGGCATCTTGTTCCCGCCTCCAAGCTCGCGCTCCATGTCCGCTGTGACCTCCGGGATCCGCGGATCATTTTTATGTGCGTTGAAAGCAGCGAAAAGATCCAGTTCCGAGTTCTCCTGGATCTCAACTCCCAAATCGAACAGCTGCTTTATCGGTGCGTTACACGCAAGGAAATCCTGAGGCCTCGGACCAAATGTGATGATCTTAAGCTTGGAAATTCCTATAAGTGCGCGCGCAACAGGGATAAAGTCAGAAATCATTTTTGCGATATCGTCCGCCGTGCCGACAGGGTATTGGGGAATATACGCCCTGATATTCCGAAGACCAAGATTGTATGAGCAGTTGAGCATACCGCAGTACGCGTCTCCACGCCCGTTTATGAGTTTATCCGATGCATCTTCCGCAGCTGCGACGAACATTACCGGCCCGTCGAAATACTTCGCAAGCAGCACCTCGGGCGTTTCCGGACCGAAATTACCCAAAAACACTACCAGAGCATTTACTCCTGCTGCCTTTATGTCGTCCAGAGCTTTGAGCATATCAGTTTCATTTTCTACAGTAACTTTACTTTCGTAAATATCACCGTACGCTGCGGCAACTGCGTTTCTTCTCGCCTCCGACAGCGCAATGGGAAAACAGTCTCGCGAAACAGAAACAATACCCGGGACCACCTCCGGAACATTCGCCATTTTGATTTCCTCCTTTGAATGAGAGTCTTTGATATTGGATTCAATACGTACTAAACTCAACTATAACGTAATTGTATCATGGTTCCGAAAAACACGCAATTTACCTTTGCCCGTAATACGCGCCGGGCCCGTGCTTTCTGTAGTAGTGCTTGTCCATCAGTTCCTGTTGGATCTGTTTTGCTTCCGGATTCAACGCAAGCGTGTGCCAAGCCATGAACGCGATCTCCTCTAGGACGACAGCGTTGTGCAGCGCTTCTTCTGCATCGGCGCCCCACACAAACGGTCCGTGGCCGTGGACAAGCGCAGCCTGAACGGCGCCTGCACTTACGCGGTCGGCACGGCTGTAACATTCGGCGCGGTCGGCACGGCTGTCGCATTCGGCACGGTCGGCACGATCGGCACGGTTGTCGCATTCGGCGCGTTTTGTGCACTCGTCGCGTTCGGCGCGTTCGGCACACTCCGCGACGTCCGCATTTCGGAAGCACTCGGCAATAACCTTTCCGGTGTTCGCCTCATAGTCCCCGGTGATTTCGTCCTCCGTCATTCTTCGCGTACATGGTATTTCACCGTGAAAATAGTCCGCGTGAGTCGTACCGAGCAGTGGTATCCCTGCGCCCGCCTGTGCGAAAACAGTCGCCCAGCGGCTGTGCGTATGGACAACGCCTCCGGCATCCGGGAATTCTTTGTAAAGAGCCAAGTGAGTCGGCGTGTCTGACGACGGAGCGAGCCTCCCTTCCGCAATCTTCCCAGTATCAAGCTCAACGACGACCATCTGCTCCGCTTCCATGTCCTCATATGCAACGCCCGAAGGTTTTATAACGACCAGCCCGCGCTCTCTGTCGAGTTCGGAAACGTTCCCCCATGTGAACGTAACAAGGCTGAACTTTGGCAGCAGCAGATTCGCCGCCAGCACTTTCCTCTTGAGTTCTTCAAGCATTACTGTCTGCGCTCCTGTTCCGCAGCGCGCGGACTGCTTCATGTTCAACGTCAAGAGCGGCTTTATAGCGTTCCAGATAAGTCTCAAACCCACTGACGTCGAATGGATCCGGCTCTATGGTCATCACCCGGGAGCCTGCAAAAATCCGCCTTCCAAGAAAGTCCTCCAAAGACTCGCCTGAGTCCCTGCACACCGCATAGGCGGCAAGGAGCGCAATACCCCACGCGCCGCCTTCTCCCGCCGACTCCATGACAGATACAGGAGTGTTCAGCGCGCCTGCCATGAGCTTCTGCGCTACGACGGCGGTCTTGAACAGCCCTCCATGGCCCAGCATCCTGCTTACTTTTATCCCTTCTCCGTCCGCCAGAATATCTATACCTATCTTAAGAGTTGCCATCGACGAGAACAGCAGCGACCTGATAAAGTTTGCCAGCGTGAAGCTGCTGTCCTGCGTGCGCATCATGAGAGGCCTCCCCTCATGAAATCCGGTCGTATGCTCACCTGAGAGATAATTCACCGAGACCAGCCCGCCGCAATCAGCGTCGCCGCCCAGCGCCGCCTGATACAGCGACTCATACAGATCGGACTTCTCAGGCCTTGTGCCGGTACGCTCCGCGGCTTCGCCGAACACTCCGATCCACGCGTCAATATCAGACGTACAGTTGTTACAATGCACCATGGCGACAGGCTTCCCCGTCGGCGTCGTCACCATGTCGATCTCCTTATACAGCTTTGACAGCCCGCGCTCCAGCACAAGCATGGCAAAAACCGAAGTGCCTGCTGATACGTTACCGGTTCGCGGCGCTACGCTGTTTGTAGCAGTCATACCCGTACCCGCATCTCCTTCCGGCGGGCAGAAAGGGATCCCCGGGCGCAGAAGAGCCCCGGTAGGATCGAGCAGCTTTGCGCCAACTTCCGTCAGGAACCCTGCAGGCTCGCCTGCGCTGAGTACTTTCGGGAGAATATCTGTCAGCCGCCACGTAACTCCGCTTTCCGAAATCAGCCCGGAGAACCGGCTGACCATATCTGCGTTATAGTTGTTGTTCAAGCTGTCGATCGGAAACATCCCCGACGCGTCCCCGACGCCGATCACCTTTTCTCCTGTGAGCGCGTAATGCACATACCCCGCCAGCGTTGTCATAAACGCAATATCTCTGACATGCTCCTCTCCGCCGCTTATCGCCCGGAACAGGTGCGCTATGCTCCATCTCTGCGGGATGTTGAAGCTGAACGCTTCCGAGAGAACGGCAGCCGCTTCTTCAGTGATCGTATTGCGCCATGTTCGGAACTCAGCCAGTTGGCTGTCGTTCCTGTCAAGGGCAAGATAACCGTGCATCATGGCCGAAACGCCGGCGCCTGAAATCTCCGGGAGAAACGATCCGTTCTGAGCGCTGTTTGTGTTGAAATCCGCATAAAGCGCCGTGATGCTCTCACGGAGCCCTGCCCATACGTCTTCAAGCCGGTATGTCCATATCCCGTTCTCTAACCGGTTCTCCCAATCATGTGCTCCGGACGCCAGAAGCTTTCCATGTTCATCGATAAGCACAGATTTTATTCTCGTTGAGCCAAGCTCAATTCCCAAAAATGATCTCATATACAAACCTTTCGTTTAGTCAGCCTCAAGTAACAGTTCAGAAGGGTATCCCCTTTAAACGGTAACCGCCTCTACCATGATCTCCATTACCGCACAAGGCGGTATGATGAAGCTAAAACCATCACCGCTGACAGTGAACTTGTCAAATGGCTGCGGCGTGACCCTGGCAGGAGCGTCAAATTCATTATATGCGTCCATTTTTTCCGTGAGCAGGCGCGCCCTGACAGATTTTACACGCTTATCGCTCAAAATGCAGCTGATGTCCTGCGCTTTGTCATGCGAAAGATTCACAAGCGTCGCGAGTATGGCGCCTTCCTCACTTTGAGAAGCCGAAACGTGTAAATCAGGTACCGAATGCTCCCCGGTACAAATATCCTGCGCCTCCACATAGCTGTCAAGCAGCACAGAGTCCTGATGCCCTTTATATAAGTCGAACACATGATATGTGGGAGTCAGGAGCATCTTCTCCTCCCGGGTCAGAATGACTGCCTGCAGCACATTCACCGTCTGCGCAATATTCGCCATTGTGACCCTGCCGCAGTGCGAGTTGAATATGTTAAGTGTGATTGCAGCGACGACAGCGTCCCTCATAGTGTTCTGCTGGTAGAGGAAGCCCGGGTTTGTGCCCTCTTCGACGTCGTACCAGGCGCCCCATTCGTCGACTACGAGCCCGACGCGCTTCTCGGGATCGTATTTATCCATAATGAAGCAGTGGCCGTTCAGAAGAGTATCGATCCGAAGAGCTTCCCCAAGCGTCTGATAATACTTCGCCTCATCGAAAACCGTCGCTTTTCCGCGTTCTTTCGCGCCTCCGGGGAATGTGTAAAAATGAAGAGACAATCCGTCCATGCGGAAGCTCTGCCCTCCGCCGAGAGCTTCGCGGCTGTGGCAGAGGTCCATCATTGTCTCTGTCCATTCATAATCGTCGGAGTTCGGGCCGCAGGCGATTTTTGCGATTTTGTTACCGTCGTACTCGCGGACATATGTCTGATAATGACGATATGTCTGTGCGTACTTTTGCACGCACATGTTCCCGCCGCAACCCCAGCTTTCATTTCCGACGCCAAAGTACGGCAGCTTCCACGGCTTATCCCGCCCGTTTTCCCTTCGAAGTTCAGCCATAGGCGAAACTCCGTCAAAGGAAATGTACTCGACCCACTCGCTCATCTCACGGACAGAGCCGCTGCCTACATTTCCGGTTATATACGGATCGCAGCCTATTTGATCGCATAGCTCAAGAAACTCATGCGTACCGAAGGAGTTATCCTCCACAACGCCTCCCCAGTGGGTGTTTATCATCTTTTTCCGCTGCTCCCGCGGGCCTATGCCGTCCATCCAGTGGTATTCGTCCGCAAAGCAGCCTCCCGGCCAGCGCAGCACAGGGACTTTTATTCCCTTCAGCGCATCAACAACATCTTTCCGCATGCCGTTTATATGGGGAATCTTCAAGTCGGAGCCGACGAACATTCCTTCATAAATACATCTGCCCAGATGCTCGGAGAAATGGCCGTAAATGTTCTTGTTGATCCTGTCTCCCTTTTTTCCGGCGTTGATAATCAGTCTGCGCATTACTTTCATCCTTTCCGATCATGAAACACTGACTGCTGCTCAATCATTGTTTACTTCATTTAGCCTATCTAAACACTATAACCGGTAGACAACGTCGCCCCTCCATGTCCGGTCCAGTCTGTATGAAACATCTCGCCGCGAGGCTTGTCAATGCGTTCATATGTATGAGCTCCGAAGTAGTCGCGCATGGCCTGCAGCAGATTCGCCGGCAGGCAGGCTGTACGGTATCCGTCATAGTATGTAAGAGCGCTGGTAAAAGCCGGAATGGCAATACCGTTTTTCAGCGCCGCCGCGCACACCCTGCGCCAGCTATCCTGCGCTTCTGCAAGCGTGCCGCGGAAAAACGGATCCAGCATGAGATTTTCCAGCTTCGGGTCTTCTTCGAACGCCGTTTTGATGTTCGACAGAAACGCCGAGCGAATTATACACCCCTCGCGCCAGAGCATCGCAATGCTCCCGTAGTTCAGGTTCCAGCCGTATGAGTCCGACGCGGCTCGAAGAAGCGCAAATCCCTGCGCGTAAGAAACTATCTTTGAAGCCAGTAATGCCTTCCGTATATCTTCTATGAAACCAGCCTCGTCACCCTGATACCCGCTTGAAGCGCCCGGACCCTCAAGGATCAGAGAGGCGCGCACTCGTTCCTCTTTCATCGCGGATAAGCAGCGCGCATACACAGCTTCGCCTATCAGCGTGAGAGGAACTCCCTCGTCAAGCGATGCGACGGACGCCCATTTCCCCGTGCCCTTCTGCCCTGCAGTATCGAGGATACTGTCTATTACAGGGTTTCCATGTTCATCATTGCATGCAAGGATATCTCCGGTGATTCCTATAAGGTAGCTGTCAAGGAGCCCGGAGTTCCAGGCGCGGAACACGGCCTGCATCGCGCTTGTATCCATACCGGCATATGTTTTCATGATTTGGTATGCCTCGCAAATGAGCTGAATATCTCCGTATTCGATTCCGTTGTGGACCATCTTGACAAAGTGCCCGGCGCCATCGCCTCCAACCCACTCGCAGCATGGAACATCATCATCAGTCTTTGCCGCGATGGCTTTAAAAACAGGCGCGATATACTGCCACGCATCTCCGGAACCGCCCGGCATTATACTCGGCCCGTTCAGCGCGCCCTCTTCCCCGCCCGACACGCCCGTTCCAACGTACAGCAGACCCTTCGACTCGACATATCTCGTGCGGCGTATCGTATCTGCAAAATGCGAGTTGCCCCCGTCGATGATAATATCTCCAGGTGAAAGCAGCGGTATAATCGCTTCGATATACTCATCAACGGGCGTTCCCGCCTTAACCATTAGCATGACTTTTCTCGGAACAGTCAGCCTTTCAATGAGTTCCGAAAGAGAAAACGCCCCAAAAATGCTTTTCCCTTTTGCCCGGCCTTCTGTAAACGCCCTGACCTTATCCGTCGACCGGTTATATACACAGACAGAGAAACCTTTGCTCTCCATGTTCATCGCAAGATTCTCGCCCATTACTGCAAGCCCAATAAGCCCAATGTCATATAGCTTCATGCTTTATCACCGCTTTCTGCGCTCTGCGCCCTGCGCTTTGCGCTCTGCGCCCTACCTTTTGACCCTTGCGTTTCCTTCAAAGATACTCCAAATCATCTCTTCATCCGCAGGCGTCGCGTAGTCCTCAAGCACTGTAGTCGCAAGCGCTCCGGAAGCCCAGGCAAACTGTGTCGCCTTTTCCGGCAGCATTCCCGACAGGACTCCGTAGAGTAAGCCTCCCGTGAAGGCGTCGCCTCCACCGATCCTGTCCAGTACGCGAATCGGTTTCGGTTCAATGACGGTCCATGTGTCCCCGAACAATGTCAACGCTCCCCACATATGCTCGTTTGCGGATACAACCTGCCTCAGAGTATTACCGAAAACCTGCACGTCGGGAAAAAAATCCTTTACGCGCGTGACCATTTCCCTGAATGAATCAAGCTGAGAGGCAATGTTGTCTCCGCCTTCGCGAGGTCCCTCAATGCCAAAGCAGAGCTGATAATCCTCTTCGTTCCCGATCAGGATATCCGCCATGCCTGCTATTTCGTTAAAGGATGCCCTGAGCTCGCTCTCCCTGCCTTTCCAAAAAGAAGCGCGGTAGTTCAGATCGAATGATATAAGCGAGCCGCTTTCTTTTGCCGCCCGGACTACTTCAATGCAAAAGCGCGTCGAGTCAGCAGACAGCGCGCCGACCAAGCCGGAAAGATGAAGTATCTGCGCGCCGTCTTTGGTGAATATCTTCCTGAGGTCAAAATCCTTTGAGCTGAGAATTCGACCGACTTCTCCGGCACGGTCATTGTGCACGCGCGGGCCTCTTGCGCCATAGCCGCTGTCAGCGATGTTGAACTGGTGGCGATACCCCCACGGGCCTCCTTGCGGGACGTCCGGGCCCAGATAGTCAATGTTTCTGCGGCGAAGTTCGCTTTTTATGTAGTATGAGATCGGACTCCCCTGAACGAAGTTAGTGAGAGCAAGACACTTGAAACCGAGCGACGACGATATATTACACGCATTGGTTTCAGCGCTTGTAGCCTGCATTTGATACGTACCGCTCGTATGCACAGGCGCGCCATTTAGCGGGGTAATGCGCACTCCCATGCTTGTGGGTACCGCAATCCCGTATTTGCAGTTTTCGCGAAATTTCAATTCCATCTTAGTCACTCCCCGCTTCCGTCAGCGACTAATACCCTGATGATATAATGCGTCATCTTTCGCGGTTCTCGCGCAGCGAGGAGCGAAAGGACTAAAATCATTATATCATAAGCGTAGCGCATGATATAATGTGCCATGTGGCGCGTCCCGCGCCACGGCTAAAATCAAGCATATAATGATTGCGCAGCAATCATTATATCATAAGCGCAGCGCAGGTTTCAAGCAATGAATCACTGCCCGTATAATCGGACAGTGATTCATGTTGCAGTTCAGGAGTATCCGGGGGTATCCGGGGGTATCCGGGGTCATGCTGCGCTATACCGGGCTGTTCCTGCTATTCTTCGTTGTACCATCCATGGTTATTACCGTGACTGTCACTATTGTCTTCATTATGATTCCTATGTTCCCCATGTTCCCCATGTTCCCCATGATCCCCATGATCCGCATGATCTTCATGGTCTTCATACTCTCTGCCGGTATAATGGTGATTGCCGCGGAAGTCTTCGTGCCTGTGCTGATCGTCCCTGTGACCTGAACGTGTTCCGTGAGAGTGCCCCCGCCAGCCGAAGAAATCGCGCCCCTGTTCCTCGAAAAACGCGCCGATGTCGCCAAGTTTTTCTCTGATATCATCCATTTTCTCATGCAGTTCATCGTCGCTCATGTTTGCCTGAATCTCATCTATGATCCGGTCCAGATACTCTCCGAATGCCGCTTGTTCATCTTCCGACAGACAAGAAAATATATCATCAAACGCAAACGGCTTCGGTTGCTGTTCATTTCTGCCTTTTTCCGTTAGCTTAACCAGCATAATACGTTTATCCTGTTCCGACGGTTCACGCGTTACATAGCCGCCCTTTTCCATTTTCATAAGCAGCTCATTAAGTGAAGACACACGTATCCCGAGCAGATATGACAAATCGCGTGTACTTATCCCGTCCCGCAGCTTTAAAACAGCGAGTATGCGCCCTTGTCCGCGTGTTGTGTCCGCCAGAGGGCCTCTCACGACCCAGCCTCTCATCTGCCGCCTGTGCAGCAGCCATTGCAGCTTCGTCAGCTTTTTGTAAAGTTCGTTCATTGAAGAATTACCTCCGAAATAAAATATAACGGTACCGTTAGATAGATATTAACAGGTACCGTTATATTTGTCAAGTGTTTTTTACAGGTACAGTAAATATTTTTTTTACTGAGCAAACAACATGTCTTAGTAGGAGTTCCATAATGATTTTCACATTTAGTGTTTATTTTCATTTGATTTTTACACATTTCGCGTATATAATCAACATGCTTAAAAAATGCATAATGCATATTGGAGGGGATTCTATGGCAATCAAAATTGGAATTAACGGATTCGGCAGGATAGGCCGGCTGGTTTTCAGGGCGTCGCTTGACAAGCCGGATATCGAGATACTGGGGATAAACGATCCGTTCATGTCTCCGGATTACGTCGCGTATATGCTCAAGTATGACACAATACACGGCCCGTTCAACGGTGAAATAGCGCATGACGACAGTTCGATCACCGTCAACGGTAAGAAAATTGCGTTCTATGACAAGAAAGACCCGAAGGATATACCATGGGGAGCGATCGGCGCGGAGTATATCGCCGACGCTACAGGCATTTTCCACTCAAAGGAGACAGCGCAAGCGCATCTTGACGGAGGCGCCAGGAAAGTAATCTACACAGGCCCGTCAAAGGACGATACTCCGATGTTTGTCTGCGGAGTCAATCTGGATAAGTATACGAAAGATATGAACTTCGTATCAAACGCGTCCTGCACGACGAACTGCCTCGCGCCTCTGGCTAAAGTTGTAAACGACAAATTCGGCATAGCGGACGGGCTTATGACGACGGTACATTCAACGACGGCTACGCAGCTAACGGTTGACGGCGCCTCGAAGAAGGACTGGAGAGGCGGCCGCGCGGCTTCGATGAACATTATCCCGTCTTCGACCGGCGCAGCAAAGGCTGTGGGGAAGGTTATCCCTGAGCTAAACGGAAAACTGACAGGAATGGCGTTCAGAGTGCCGACGCTGAATGTCTCCGTCGTTGACTTGACCGTAAACCTGAAAACAGCCGCAAAATACGACGCGATATGCGCCGAGCTGAAACGGGCGTCCGAAAACGAACTCAAGGGCATTCTGGGCTACACCGAAGAGGACGTCGTTTCTTCGGACTTCAACGGCTGCCCGCTGACGTCCATTTTTGACGCCAAAGCGGGTATCGCCCTCACGGATAACTTCGTTAAGCTCGTTTCCTGGTATGACAATGAATGGGGTTATTCAAACAAGGTGCTTGACCTTATAAAGCATATGTATGCGGTTGATAAAGGTTAGTCGTCAAACCCGTTCAAGTACTCATCCATTCGTATTTTGTCTTTGATCTCCAGACTGCGTTCGCCTGACAGCGACTCCAGATGATGAGTGAGTTCGTGACTGAGGAGCTTCCGAAGGTTCTCCCGGAGCTCCTCAGGCGTATCGTTTCCGTGGACTGCACAGATAGACCCGTAGTATATCACGATATACCTCCCCATCTGGTCACGACGGTACTCGCCTAAAGTGAACAGCCTGTTATACGGGTCAGCTTCGCTTCTTTTGGCTTCCGTCAGCAGGCATACTCCGCCGTTGAGATCGCGGAACAGTTCGGCAGGCAGTTCCGACGCTATCTCATCGAGCATATCATTGATCTGATTTATGGAATACATGTAATATTTCCCCTTTATGGAGGCAGCGTGAAAGAATGTTGAACTTGTTGAGCAGTTTGCGCGAGCCTCCATCCTTTCATGCCTGTTTGTACCAAAAATGCTTGAGATGGAGGTTTTTATGAGAAAAACTAAAATAGTAGCTACAATGGGCCCAGCTACCGATGATCCGGAGGTTCTTCGCGCTCTGCTCAAGGCGGGCCTCGATGTTGCGCGCTTCAACTTTTCGCACGGTACCCACGAAGAGCAAAAAGTGAGACTGGACACGTTCCGGAGCGTCTGTGCGGAGTCGGGAAAAATCATCGGGATTCTTGCCGACACAAAGGGACCGGAAATTAGGCTTGGAGTCTTCAGCGAGGGCAAGGTCGAGCTGATCGCAGGCAACACGTTTACTTTGACGTCTGAGAACATAGAGGGCGACGCGTCGCGGGCAAGCGTATCGTATGAAGGCCTTCCGCACGAGCTTACGCCCGGTACGCGCGTGTTGATAGACGACGGTTTGATAGAACTCAGCGTTGAATCGATTACCGGAAACGAGATCGTCACCCGGATAATCAACGGCGGATTCGTTTCAAACAGGAAAAGCATAAATGTTCCGGGCGTGAAACTGAACCTGCCATATATCAGCAGTACAGACCGCGCAGATTTGCGTTTCATCGCTGAGAACGGCTTCGACATACTTGCGGCTTCTTTCGTCCGCAGTGTTGAAGACATCAAAGAGATTCACGCCGAGCTTGACCGTGTCTCAAGCAACAACCGGATCCGTATCATCGCGAAAATTGAGAATGCTGAAGGTCTGAAGAATATCGACTCTATCCTCGACGTAGCCGACGGTCTGATGGTCGCGCGGGGAGATCTTGGCGTAGAAGTGGCGTACGAAGAGTTGCCGATCATTCAAAAGGATCTGATCTCGAAAGCTCTTTACCGGGGCAAGGAGGTCATCACAGCGACACAGATGCTGGAATCTATGATAAATAACCCGCGCCCCACGCGCGCCGAGACGTCCGACGTCGCAAACGCGATATACGACGGAACAAGCGCTATCATGCTGTCGGGCGAGACTGCCATGGGTAAATACCCCGTAGCCGCGCTGACTGTTATGGCTAAGATCGCCGAGAGGATAGAGGGCAGCATAGATTACCGCGAACGCTTCAGAGGCGGGATACACAGCCCCGAGAAATCGATAACAAACGCTATCTCGCACGCTACAGTTACGGCGGCTCACGAGCTGGACGCAGCGGCGATCCTTACAGTCACAATGGCCGGTACGACAGCGAGGAGTACCGCCAAATACCGCCCTCTGTGCCCTGTCATTGCGTGCACGCCCGACCCTCTGTCCGCCAGGCAGTTGAAACTGGAGTGGGGCGTTATTCCGATAATGACGCAACAGGAGACGGACACCTCAGACCTGTTTGTACACGCCCTTGAGCAGGGTGTAAACGCGGGATACTTCCGCGACGGCGATCTGGTCGTTCTCACCGCGGGAGTGCCTTTAGGCAGAACGGGCAACACAAATCTTCTAAAAGTACACGTTGTGGGCGAGAAAGTGTTCATCTACTGATGCCTGACGCAGGCTGCTGAACAGCGACGCTGAGCGACATGCGCACTTCAAAACGCATACCTCCGCCGATAAGCCTTTTTGCGGCTACCTTGCCGCCCTGTTCGCGCACCGCGTCCCATACGATAGACAAGCCAAGGCCGCTCCCTCCTGCCTCGCGCGAGCGGGCTTTGTCCACCCGATAGAACCGGTCAAAGATATACGGCATGTCCTCATCCGGCACGCCCACGCCGGAATCATCGACCGTTAGTACGACAAACAATCCATCGATTTCAAGCCTGACGGACACAGATCCGTCAGGCTTGTTGTATTTTATCGCGTTCTCAATCAAGTTAAAGACGACCTGATGCATAGAATCCTCAGTCGCGAGAATATAACACTGATCCTCAAGCGTCGACTCAATGGTCAGCGCGCGGCTCTCCGCCAGCGGCTTGAGCATCCTGAGCGCGACAATGACGACGTCTTTCATGTCAATGATTGTGTTCTCGACAGATAACTGGCTGTCAAGCCGGTTAAGGGTCATAAGCTTCTCGGTCGTCCGCGAAAGGCGCTCAGCCTCCGCGCCTATGTCGCTGATGAACTCCTGCACAGTCCCGCGCTCGATATCTTCGTTCTGAAGTATGCTGTCGCTGAGCAGCCTTATCGAAGCAAGCGGCGTTTTCAGCTCATGCGACGCGTTGGCTACGAATCGCCGCCTTATCTCATCAGTCTCGCGCAGCCTGTCCGTCAGTCTGTTGAACTCATCTCCGAGCAAAGCGAGTTCATCCCTGCCATGCATGCTTACGTGATAGTTGTACTCGCCTTCGCGTACATATTTGATCGCCTTGAAAATACTCGTGATCCTGCGCAGCACCGACCAAATGATAAACACGACCATTGCGACCGAAATACACGCGACAATAATGGATATGTTCTTCAGCGTGCTTTGCATATCGATAAGGAGCGTACCCATCTCGACGTCTTCGTCACTGATGTAGACCGCCCCGATAACTTCCCCCTGGCTCATTACCGGGGTTATCGCGCTGTTGAAAAACGAGCCGTTGCTGAACCTTGCGTAGAATATATCATATCCTTCCAGCGCTCTTTTGATATTGCTTTCGGGAAAGTCCTCTTTTTCATGACAGCCGGTAGGATCGTAAAGCACGACTCCCGATGCGTCCGTTACAACAGTGTCCGTTACATTTGCTATTTCGGGCATCGACGCTATAACCTTGAGTACATCGTCCTCTGTGAGCGCGTCAAACGACTCTTCCAGGCTGGTAGCGATCGCTGCAGCCTGATTCTGCGCAAAAGGCTGCTTGGATGTGAATATCATGTCGCGCGACGATCGCAGAAAATATGTGTTCATGAGCAGAAGAACGATTGCCACAACCGCGAAAAAGGAAACGGCGAACTTTGTGCGGATACTGCTGATAAACCTAAGTTTTACCGGTCTTGCCGAGTTAGCCCCTGATATAGTACCCCACCCCCCATTTCGTCATAATATGCTCCGGTTCCGCGGGGTTCTGCTCGAGCTTTTCGCGCAGTCTGCGTATGTGCACGTCTACGGTCCTTATATCGCCCTGATACTCATAACCCCAGACAATATTGAGCAGCGTGTCCCTGCTGAACACCCGCCCCGGGTTTTTTGCGAGCAGCTCAAAGACGTCAAACTCCTTGACCGTCAGTTCTACAGGCTCTCCGTTCTTACGGGCGACACGCTTTTCCGAGTCGATGACGATGCTTCCGACAGTCAGCACCGCAGCGGAAACGCTGCTTACAAGCGCAGAACGCCTGAGCAGCGCGCGAACCCTGGCTTTGAGCTCGATTATATTGAACGGCTTTGTTATGTAGTCGTCAGCGCCATATTCAAAACCTATGACTTTATCCATATCTTCGCCGCGCGCCGTAAGTATAATGATCGGAACTGTGGAGAACTCGCGGATTCTCATGCAAGCCTCCAGTCCGTCAAGTTCGGGCATCATTACGTCAAGAATTATGAGGTCGTATGCTCCGCTTCTCGCGAGTTCGACTGCTTCAAGGCCGTCGTAACCGGCGTCAACCTGATAACCTTCGTTCTCAAGATTGAACTTGATCCCTTTGACCAATAATTTCTCGTCATCAACAACTAAAATTTTCATTTTCCATCCTCATAACACAGTCTGTTTCAGTTTCGCAGCGCCGACAGCAGCGGGTATCCGGAAAAGCCAACTGTCACGGCGGTGTTCAGGCTATCCTACCGTGATTCTTTCCCTGATCGCCTCGAACCGTTTTGCGCCTATCCCGGACACTTTCATAAGATCATCTATCTGCGAAAACGGACCGTTTGCGGTCCTGTAATTGATTATTCGTTCGGCAAGGACCTGCCCTATGCCTGATAAGTCCATCAACTCTGCGCGCGACGCCGTATTGATGTTGATCCTCCCGTCGTCATCTCTCAGCGAACCGGCTTGCTCCGGCGTTTCATCTGACAAGCCGCCATCCGCGTTTGCAGCAGGCTGACTATCCTGAGCGCCGCCTGCCGCGCCGCCCTGCGCTCCTCCGCCGCTTACGCCGGGCTCAGTGCTCTGAAGGCTTCCTGAGCCGCCCGCAGTCTCCTGTGAACCACCGGCGCTGCTTGTCTCGCCGCCTGCCGCGGCGGACGGGACCGGCAGAACGCTGACAGCGCCCTTACGCCCCGCAAAGTAGCCGCCCATAAAGCACGCAAACATAAGCGTTACCGCTATAATGGCAAGTTCGCCTCTTCTTAATCTTATTCTCATAAACCTGCCACCCCGCCGTTCGGTTGACGCACGGTTTATCCGGCGTCTTGTATTTCGTCAAAATCGTGATATACTATGTTTGCGCCGAATCGGCATACCCTATTGTACCATAACAATCGGGAGATTAACATGCTTAATATTGTTAAGATTAAGAAAATCGCAACTTGTTCCATTCTCATCGCATCATTGTTGCTTTTCCCGATATTGACAGCGGCGGCTGCTACGCCGTTCACCAATCTTGAGGCGGAGTGCGCCTTTCTCGCGGAAATAGATTCAGGAATTGAACTATACGGGAAAAACGCCGATAAGCGCCACCCCGCGGACGCTCTTGCCCGGGCGATGACGTTGCTTCTCGCGGTTTCAGCATGTGAAAACGATGAGGTTGACATGAGCGGACTTGTGGAGATGACAGAGTCCGCCCTGTTCGATATCGGCTCAAGAAGCACGACTCAGCACATATCACCAGGCGAGGAGATGACGCTTCTTGATCTTATGTACTGCGCTTTCATCGGCAGCGCAAATGAAGCCTGTAATCTGGTCGCAGAGTTCATTGCCGGAAGCGTAAGCAGGTTCGTCGCGCTGATGAACGAACAGGCTCTTGCTATCGGCTGCGAGAGGACAAGGTTTACAAACACTCACGGACAGTACAGCGAAACGCAGTATACGACCGCGCACGATCAGTTTCTGATATACCGTGAGGCAATTAGCCACCCCCTCTTCCTTGAGATTTCCGGCACATACAGGTATACGACAGCGGAGACTAACATGTCGGAACCGCGAAGACTTACAAATCCCAACTCTCTGTTAAACTCCACGAGCAAGTACTATTACAGGCACTGCATTTCGGGGCTCACAAGCGAGACATACGAAGGCGGGTACTCATTCGTTGCGTATGCGGAGTCGGATGATTTGAAGCTCATTTCCGTCGTCCTCGGTTCCGACGTGATAATGTTCGAGGATCAATCCGCCCTCATGCGCAATCTTTCCGAGTCCAGCCGTCTGCTCGAATGGGGGTTTTCGTCATTCAGGTGGAGAACCATCCTTTCCGCGGGTGATCTTGTCGCGAAGGCGCCTGTCATACACGGAGACGGTTCCGATTCTGTGAACTTGCGCCCGGAAACGCCTCTGAAACTGCTGCTCGATAATGAAATTCCGGATGAGGAGTTTGTCAGGTCCGTTACAATATACTCCGAGAAAAGCGGCGAACCGCTCTACGCTCCCATTGAGTCCGGAGTCGTTCTGGGAGAAATCACGATAACCAGGGCAGGCGAAAAGTACGGGCCTATCCCGCTTCTGGCAAACACAAACATCGAACTACACCGTTTTCAGTATATAAAAACTCAGATTCTGGAAGTACTTTCAAGTAAAACAGCGCGCGCAATACTTGCAATTCTGTTCATCCTGTTTCTTGGATACATGGCGCTCGTGATCAGATATAACGTATTGCGGCGCAGACGGCTGCGCAGGATAGCGGAAAGAAAAAGAAAGCTTATTGAAGAGGCCCGGAGCAAACCGCAGGACTGATCCTCCATTCCCGGCCTCCGGCGCGCATTTGCGCCTCTGAGTATCCCAGCACATAAAAATCGGTCGCCGCAGCTTCTTTTCTGAATAGATCGCCGGCTCTCCCTGCAAGCTTCTTTGCGGAGGCCGGTTTTGTTATTACGGGCAGTCTTGCGCTTTTCGCGATCTCCCTGAGCAAACCGGCGCCTGCGCCGTTCATTGCAAGCACTCTGATATACGGAGGCGGTTCTGAAGTATCGTCCGCGGTAATTCCGAGGCAGGCACAGATAAGCGTCCTGCGGAGCCTGGACATGGCGTAGCGTTTTGTCTTTACTTTATTCAGTATTCCGGCGACAGTAGCCTCCGACGCAATGTGTTTGAGGAATCTGCTGTCGAGCCCTTCAGAGATCCCGGGCAGGTTTGAAAGGTCATCCAGTCTCCGCAGCCTTGACAGAATCGCAAGTTCGTATGTCTGAACAGATACAGGTCCCCGGCCTGCCTCTGTTTCTTCTTTGTATATCGGGCACAAGCCGTCTGTGCCGCGTCCTGCCGCCAGGTGCTCCCTTATTGCAGACGCAGACCAGCCGGTTCGGCCGTCGTGCTCACCTCCGGCCCGTTTGACCGTCATCGGCTGCATCGTCGATCCCGTCGCCCCGATCGCTTTGAGATATTCGATCCCGAGCAGGTTGTTGGGCGACCTGAAAACATCCGCCTCAACGCCGAGCACAGCGCGCGCGGCCTTTTGCTGCGCCAGAGCGTATGGATACCCCCTGTCCAGCCATTCTCTGAGAGTGGCTTCAGCTTCCGGCGACACAATAGCCTCAGCGGCACGGGCAAGCGCGGCGGAGTCGCCCGATTCGCTGCCGAAAGATATACTGCCGCAAACGCCGAGGCTTTCAAGCAAGCTCACTCCGGCAAGGGCAAAGCCTTCCGCGGACAATAGCGCGTATGGCGACGGAAGTTCCAAAACCAGATCCGCGCCTCCATACACAGCGGCTTTTGCGCGAGCGTGTTTCTCGAACACCGCAAAGTCGCCGCGCTGCACATAATTCCCACTCATTACGCACACAACAGCGCATTCGCCGCCCGCCAGCCTCCTTGTTTCTCTGATGTGGTGCGCGTGCCCCGCGTGAAATGGATTATACTCTGCGATGATACCGATCGTTTTCATATATGTCCCTTTCCACATGAGTACGATATAGATGTACACTGAATACTTACGTAATGAAAATGTTACAGTTCAGAGGGGTATCCGGGAGACTGCCTTTTTTGAGGCTGAACTTATAGCAGGAGGCGGCAGCCACTGCTCATGTACCCTGGAACATTCGTAGAAGCCTCAAAAAAGCATCTCCCGGATACCCCTCTGAAGTGTAACATGAAAATTGTAAAATTCATCACAATATTAAAATAATATTGCTATTTTCACTGCGTTGTAATAGAATTATGCAGTAAAAGCAGCCGCAGCGCTCAATTATATTGCAAGGGGTATTATGAATGAATGTTTTAGTCATTAACGCAGGAAGCTCATCACTGAAATACCAGTTGTTTGAGATGGACACTGAATCGATTCTCGCAAAGGGCGTTTGCGAACGTATCGGCGCGGAGGGTCATATGAAACACACGCCTGTTTCCAACGGTAAGCCGGTGTTTGAAAGCGACGTCCCCCTCCCTACGCACGCAGAGGCGATAAACGCTGTCATAGAAAAGCTGACAAGCGCTGAATACGGAGTTATCGGGAGTCTGTCCGAGATCAAAGCGGTCGGGCACCGCATCGTTCACGGCGGTCCCAAGTTTACCGAAAGCGTCCTGATAAACGAAGACGTCATCAAAGCCATTGAGGAATGCACGCTTCTCGCCCCCCTGCATACTCCGGCAAATCTCACCGGAATTGAAGCATGCACGAAAGTCATGCCGGGCGTTCCGCAGGTCGCGGTGTTTGACACGGCATTCCACCATACTATTCCAGAGTATGCGTTCATTTATCCAATACCCTATAAATATTACGTCGACAACGATATTCGCCGTTATGGTTTCCATGGCACATCGCATCGCTATGTGTCGTCAAAAGCAGCTGAACTTCTGGGGAAGAACGCGAGCGGCACGCGGATCATTACATGTCATCTTGGTAACGGTTCTTCGCTGGCCGCGGTTAAAGACGGCGTTTGCATCGACACTTCCATGGGCGTAACTCCGCTTGAGGGCGTCCCAATGGGCACCCGGTCCGGGAGCGTCGATCCTTCAATTGTCGACCTTATTTCAACAATTGAGGGGGGCCTTTCTCTCAATGATACTATGGACGTTTTAAACAAAAAGTCCGGCGTGCTGGGGGTTTCCGGAGTGTCCTCAGACTTCCGCGATCTCGAGAACGCAAAGCTTGAAGGTAATGCCAGAGCGGAACTTGCGCTTGATATTTTCAACTATCAGGTAGCCAAGATCATTGGTTCATATATCGCCGTAATGGGCGGAGCGGACGCTATTGTATTCACGGCAGGGATCGGAGAAAACGGCCCGAACACTCGCAGAGGGATATGCAACTTCCTGAATGGGCTTGGTATTTGCATCGATGAGGTGAAGAACGACGTCAGAGGAGAGTTCCGCGAGATCACGGGCGCAGGTTCAAAGGCTCGCGTGTTCGTTATCCCGACAGATGAGGAGCTCGTTATCGCGCGCGACACAAACCTGATTGTCGGCGTTACACTTTAGAGGGGTATCCGGGAGATGCTTTTTTGAGGCTTCTACGAATGTTCCGGGGTACATGAGCAGTGGCTACCGCCTCCTGCTATAAGTTCAGCCTCAAAAAAGGCAGT
>Ga0082212_10000679_pt1 | contig 49473 bp, 43 predicted proteins | sample TergutNt197P3_FD_71548 | JGI IMG/M metagenome (GOLD analysis project Ga0082212, IMG submission 71548) | Neocapritermes taracua P3 segment gut microbial communities from Petit-Saut dam, French Guiana - Nt197 P3 | ecosystem: Host-associated > Arthropoda: Insects > Digestive system > Gut ...
GCGTCGAGCCGTCCTGCAAAAAAGCCGTGACCAGCCGCCGCAGGGCTGTCAACACAGGGAAAGTTGGTGCGGCGGGTTTTCACCCAAAAACCTTCCTACCCACACTAAAGGGCGAATAGCCAAATATCATTGCCCATATGCCATATCACGAATCGGGAGGTAACATCACTTGGGCAGACTGCACCCTGCGCAGCTGGTTGCATCATAATTTCTACAAGAGCCTGCCTGAACAGATTAAATCTCGTGTTGCCGAGGTCGTCAACCAGAATCAAAACAACGCAGAGTACGGCACAGCTGGCGGCAAGCCCACCAAGGACAAGGTGTTCCTCCTTTCTCTTGATGAAGTGAATAAATACTTTTCAAGCGGCCAAGAGCGTATAGCAAAATATGAAGGCTCGGACTTCTGGTGGTGGTTGCGCTCGCCAGGCGGCTACGCCGGCCACGCGGCGCTCGTCATCGGTGGCGGCGGCGTCTACGCCAGCGGCTACGACGTCGACTACGACTCCGGCGGCGTCCGTCCTGCTTTATGGCTGAATCTGTAGTCTGAGAATCTTTGAATCTGTTCGGAGGGTTGCGAGTGGCAACGGGCCTAGCAAATGGGGAGCTTTGCGTTGAAGAGGCCAGGCCAATTGTTGCATCATATTCAGGACACGTAAGGCACGGCCACTGCCATGGGTTGGAGGTGTGTCTTGCCCGGGTTGGGAAATAGACTAAAAGGCAGCCGGTTTCGGGAACAGCACAGTTTTTTGAAACAGGGGGATTTGAGCAGGGTGGTTGGCTTGGATATAATGCTTCAATAGTGAAGTGGTTTCAACCGAAAGGATATTTATGGTTACCCAAGCGATAATATCTAACTTTTTGGCTATTATTTCTGTGTTGTTGACTGTAGGGAAAATAGTTTCCAAGCTCTGGCCATGGATAAGCGACAATAGCAACACCTTTCCTGTTCCCTTTTCTAAAACCATTAAACCTGATCTAAAGGAAGCACGTGCGCTTTCGCAAGAGGGCTTTGAGCTGTTGGGCAAAGGGATCAAAAATCAAGCAGCGAAAGAAAAAGCGAGAATCCTTGCTAGGAAAGAAACAGAGCTCTACTTTAGCCCCATGATGAGGATGCTCGTTCTGATGTTGGTTCTTTTGGTTGGTCTGTTTTTTCTTGCGGCAACCACAAAGATTCATACCGTAGAGGTTTCAGAATTTTACTTGCTGGTTCTCTCGATTTACCTGCTGGTATTTCTTGTCTTCATGGTCATTGCCGTCCCTCCTCTCATGTACGATGTCAGCAATTATCCCGATATGGCACATAAGCTCAAAGATCGCAAAGAGCGGAAAGAATCACAAAAAGGGCAGTTGGGGCTTTCATGTGAAAAGCTGATCACGTATGTTGAGCGCCATGGCTCGTACGTTTTGATTGACGCAAGGCCGCAAGAAACCCGAAAGAGATCGCCAATAAGAAATGCCGAAGTTATTCCCGATAGTGAGCTGCGAGAGTTTGCCCGCTCACTGTTGGCTGATACCGCTTCAGGTGATACCGTTGTTTTCGCCTGTTCTGACTTTGGGAAAGAGAGCTATTCGACAATAAAAGGGCTACGGGGGTTGGGTGTAAAGAATAGCTACGACCTGGGGAGTATCAAAGGGCGGGAGATTCTGGTTGATAGGGCGATGAGAGAGCTTTCCTATCGCAATCTGGCACCATTGAACTGGAGAGCGACAGCCAAAGAAACCCCTCAGTGATAACTGGGTTGGTAGAATGCTTTCAACCGCAATATCTGCGTGCGGGTGCGGATGCAGCCGGGCCGCTCAGAACTCCCCGCGGAGGTATTCGCCGAGGTAGGGGACGGCAAACGACAGCCTGCCTCGGGCGACAGGTGCGATGACCCCGGCATCGACGAGGCGTGTGCGGTAGGTTTGCGCATACCCCCGGCTCACCCCCATGCGCGCCTGGATGTCGGCGATGTTGCTTTCGTCCCTGTCCTCCGACATCGCCTTCAGGAAGGTCCTGTCGCGCGCAGACAGGGGCTTGAGCGCTGCGGTGAAGATACCCTCGACCATCTCACGCTTGGAGGTTTCGATGGCTTGCTCGACAAGCTCGGCGGTGATGACGTCGGCGTTCTGCGCGAAGCTGAGGACGTAGTACCCGATAAGCTGGTACAGGTAGGGGTAGCCCTTTGTGGCCGAGGCGGCTCTCTCTAGCACATCGGGTGCTATGGTCTTTCCCTGTCCCCTGAACTCAGCTGCATAGGCGACGCTGACCTCGCCAAAGGGAAGCGGTTCAAGAAATATCTTGTACGCCCTGTTCAAAAAGGTGAGGATGTCGTCATTGAGCACCGCGGACATCGAGGCGGGCAGCCCGGCCATCACCATGGCGATATCTTTGCCTTCCCCCACGAGATGCTGGTAGGTTGTTGCCAGGGTTCGTATAGCGGCAGTGTTGGGCTGCACCTCGTCCACGAGGATAAGGACACCCTTGTCGTGCTTCTTCAGTTCGTCGCAGAGCAGCCCGAGCTTGATCCTGTGCCCGAACTGGGTCTTGGCCTCTTCGGTGAAGGTGAGGCCAACCGAGAACCCCACCGCTCCGGCAGAAAAGCCTTTTATCTTCGGTTTTGCGGTCGGCACAAACGGTGAGCCCTTGATCTGGATGGTCTGGATGATCTCGTCCAGCATCTCGTCGTTTGCCGTCACTCGGGCAGGTATGTATCCTGTCTGTTCGGCAAGCTCCGCGAACTCGAGAAGGAGCGTGGTCTTTCCCGTGCCCCGTTGCCCGATGAGGATGGTGGCCCGACGGCGATGGCCTATAGGCAGGGAGAGTCCTTCAAGGAAATCTGCCGTTATCCCGCCCCGTCCGATGATATGCTTCGGCTTGTTTCCAAACGCAGGCAGGAATGCGTCAATGTTCATCGTGCTTATCTTTCCTTTGTCATTTTTTGTTCTCTTTTGTTCTTTTATGATTTTGCGCCATGGGGATCCTTTCGTCAAGCCCCCCTTGCCCGTTTCCTTCGCCCTCTTCGGCATTGACTTCTTCTCCCGACGGTATAACATGTATTCACCGATTTACTGCGTCATGAGGGTGGCGCACGGTTCTGAGGGGAACCGCCGGGGAGGGAGCGCCATGAATACGAATGCCTTGAGGTATTTCAAGCTCGCGTACCAGTCGAAGAACTTCACGGCGGCGGCGCAAAAGGCACCCATCTCCGTACAGGGGCTCACAAAGGCTGTCGGCAGCATCGAGAAGGAATTGGATGTCAAGCTCTTTACCCCTGATGAGAAGGGGGCAAAGGCCCCGACGCCCTATGCGGATGCGCTGATGGCCTTCGTCGACAACCTCGACATGAACCTTGCGCGGCTCAAGGGCGAGATCAACGCGATTCGTGCCCGGGAGAGGCACGAGATCAGGCTTGCCTCGTCGGTGGGCATACTCGGATGGCTGGGCCACGACTTCATCAAGGGCTTCAGCGACGCGCATCCGGGTGTCCAAATGACGATCACCGAAGCACCCGACCACTTGGTAGACGAGATGCTTTCCACCGGGATGGCCGACATGGCTTTCACCATGAAGCCTTTTAGGGCCGAGTTCGCCACCGTAGAGTTCGACACGGTGCGGGTGTGCTATTGGGTCAACGCATCCCACAGCCTCTCCAAAATGGACGAGATCGGGATAGACGACCTCAACGGCGTGAGCCTCGCCTTTCCCGGGCACGGGTTCAAGTGCTACGACGCGCTTATGGGGGCCTGCACGGAAAAAGGCATCCAGCTTGGCGAGTTCTTCTCGATGTCTGAGATATTCTGGATATACAACTATGTCCTTGCGGGGCAAGGCATCGGCTTTGCCGCAGAGTCCCATACCGCGCTGCCCTCTTTCACCAGGGCCGACAAGGTGTTGTCGATCCCTTCGAAAGACATACGCCTGACGTCGGGACTGTCCTATCTGCGCACCCACTTCCTCAATGCGCACGAGCTTGAGTTCTTTAAGTATTGCGAACGTTTCGGCAAGGACGTGGACGGGTAGCCGTCCCGGGCAAGCGTCTCGGGCAGCTGTCCTGGGTAGCCACTCCGGGCAATCGTTCCGGGTAACCATTTCTTCACTTTATTAACTTTTTGCTCATTGACCGCCTCTGCCTCGGGACCCTACTATACAGATGGAGGAATCCGAGTTTCAATGGTTCAAGGAGGAGGAGTTATGGAAAAAGGGTTATCACGAAGGGATTTTCTCAAGGGTGCGTCGATTGCGGCGATCGGCTCCGGTGCGGGCATTGCCTTGGCGGGGTGCAGCAAGCGGCCGCCAAGCCCCGGGCTGGGCGGTGCCCCGAGCAACGGCACCCCGCCCAACAACGAGGCAGGCAGCGTATGGGACATCGGGCCGGTCGGTGAGCCGGCCGAAACGATCGCTGCCGAGGTCTGCATCGTCGGCGGCGGCGGCACGGGGATGGCTGCTGCTATCCAGTGCGTCGAGCTGGGCCTGACGCCGGTTGTCATAGAGGCGCAGGGGCTGTTCGGCGGGTCGTTCATCGGCACCGAGTACGTCACTGGCGTCGAGAGCCGGCTCCAGCGGGAGGTCTATCCGGACGACTCGGCGGCCGACGCCATAACCGAGCACATGGACTACCATCACCATATCCCCAACAGGAACCTCGTCAGCGCCTTCGTCCACCAAATGGCCGAGACCGCCGACTGGCTTGAGGAAAACGGCGTTGCCTTCCGTGCCGCGGTCGCCTACAAGAACCGCGCGCTCATGTACGATGACGGGGGCCTTGAGCTCCGGGGGCAGAACTTCGTAAACGCCCTGACGGCTAAGCTCGACGGGCTTGCTATTGATGCGTACTTCAAGACACGGGCGCGCAAGATCCTCAAAGAGGGCGGAAAGGTCGTCGGGCTGCTCGCGGAAAGGGAGGACGGGTCGATACTGCAAATCGACACGAACGTCGTCCTGCTTGCCACGGGCGGCTATTCGAACAACTACAAGTTCCGCGATGCGGTGACATCGTTCGAGACGCACAACGTGCAGGCGCTCGGCATGCCGGTCCGCTTCGGCGACGGCATCAAGATGGCCGTCGATGTGGGAGCCGAGCCCTCGGAGAGCCTGAGCACCGTCATGTGGTGCGGGCCGGTCGTCATCGACGCAATCACGGCCAGCTGGCAGACCGATGCCTACGCGGCCGGCGTGCAGCCCATGCTGTGGGTCAACCAGGATGCCCAGCGCTTCACGCGGGAAGACATCTTCATCGGGAACTTCTCCGGCGCAGGCGTATGCGTCCGCAACCAGAAGAAGGTTTTCATACTCTTTACGGAAAACGACATGAGGAACTGGGAGGAGACGGGCCCCTACAACGCCGTCTTCGGCTTTGCGCCCATGGAGCGGCCCATGTCCGAGGCCCGCAGCGGCCTCGAAGGCCTCTCGACGGTCCACCGGGGCGAGAGCATAGAGGAAGTCGCGGCGGCAGTCGGGCTCGACCCTGCGGCCCTGAGAACGACCGTCGACGACTACAACAAGCTCTGTGCGGCGGCAGCTGCGGGCGACCCGGAAAGCACGGGTGCCGACGTCGAGTTCGGCAAGAAGGCGAAGTTCATGTTCCCGGTTGAGGAAGGGCCTTTCTGGCTCTGCGAAGTTGCCGCAGCCTACTTTACAACGGTGGGCGGCATAAAGACGAACGAGAAGGTCCAGGCCATCGACAGGGACGGCGAGGTCATCTCGGGCCTCTACGTCGGCGGCTGCGATGCCGGGTCGCTCCATGGAGACAGCTACGACGTGCGCTACATGCCCGGTTCCCAGGCAAGCTGGGCCATCAACTCAGGAAGGCTGGCAGCAAAGGCAATAGCGGCCTTTTTGAAGTAGGCAGCCCTCGGGAGGCAACAGCGGGCACCACGGGTTGAGGGAGGGCCCGCTTTCCTGCTAGCTGGAGACGCCCGCCCGCCCACAATGGCGGGCGGGCGTCCCGGCGCAGGGGGGCCTGACCCGGGTGCCCCAGATTGCCTCCCGTGCCCGCTTGAATTCTATCTCTACAAGGTTTATCGGAGAAAACAAAATCTCATGAGCAAACGGGGGAGCGAGACGGGGGGCCGATAAGGTGGTACCATAGGGGTGCTCGGTGAGCGAGGGGCACCACGAGAAGACGGGAGTAGCGCGATGTTGAGGTATGTGGACAGCACCAAGATGGGCCGCGGGCAGCATGGGTGGCTTGACAGCCATTTCCACTTCTCGTTTGCGGAGTATTACAACCCGGACAACATCCAGTTCGGCGAGCTGCGCGTCTTGAACGACGATGTCGTGCAGCCGGGCACCGGGTTCGACACCCACCCCCACAAGGACATGGAGATAATAACCTATGTGATCGAAGGCGAGCTCACCCACAAGGACAGCATGGGCAACGAGCATACGCTCACGCGTGGGCAGTCCCAGTACATGAGCGCGGGCACCGGCATTACCCACAGCGAGCACAATTGGGGGAGCGAGCCTTTGCGCCTCATACAGACGTGGGTGTTCCCCGACAAGGAAGGCTATACGCCGGCCTATGGCGACTACCGCTTCAAGTTCGAGGACCGCTACAACACCTGGCTGCCCATTGCCACCGGCTACGATGCCAAGGACAGCACGGCGCCCATCAAGGTCCATGCGGATGTGAACCTCTATGCGGCAGTCTTGCCGCAGGGCGGGGCCATCGAGTTCAAGGTCGGGAAGGGCCGCCAGGCATACCTGGTCTTGCTGGAAGGCAAGGTGGCCGTGAGGGACATCGGCCTTTCCACGCGGGATGCGCTGGAGATAGTCGAAGAGGATGTGAGGATCACCGCCGACGAAGAGTCGCATCTCTACGCAATCGAGATGCGCGTCGCCGAAGGTTTTTCGTATTAGCCCGAAGGAGTTTCAAGGGGAGCCAAGGCCATGAAGCTCACGCACCCGTGGGAGCCGGAATACGGCAGGGACTCAAGGGTTTTGATCCTGGGGACCTTTCCGTCGCCGAAGTCGAGGGAGACGGGGCATTTCTACGGACATCCGCAAAACGTGTTCTGGGCGTCCCTCGCCGCGAGTCTGGGAGTGCGGGAGCCGGCGCCCGAGGTCAAGGCTCGGAAGCGTTTCGTCCATGAGCACGGCATCGCGCTTTGGGACGTGTTCGAGCGGGTCGTCATAGAAGGCGCGTCCGATGCGAGCATCCGCGGGGCAAAGCCGAATGTTTTCAGGGAAATCATCGACGCAAGCGACATCTGCGCGGTATTCACGACAGGGCGCACAGCCACCGACGCCTTCAACGGGCTGTGCAGCAGCGAGGCGGGCATGCGCGGCATATACCTGCCCTCGACAAGCCCGGCGAACCGGCGAACACAGGCAACGCCGGAATACGCCCACCGCTGGTCTTTGGTCGGCAAGGTGCTAAAGGGCGAGCTGGTGAGCGGCACAACGATGAAGGAGCTCGACCGGCGAGCCATCGAGGAAAAAGGCGTGCCGTCTCTGGTGCTGATGGAGCGAGCCGCACAAGCGGTTGTGGAGGCCTTGCGGGCCGGGGTGCCTGCACTGTCTGCGGGAAACACTCCCTCCACATCGAAAAACCTACTGTGCGTATGCGGCGCGGGCAACAACGGCGGCGACGGTTTTGCGGTGGCGCGGCTGTTGAGCCGTGCGGGCATACCTGCAGAAGCGCTGTTCGTCGGCGACGAGCGGAAGATGACTGCGGAAACAAGGCAGCAGGCACTCCTTGCGAGGGATTGCGGGGTTGCCATACATGACAACGACCTGTCGGTGATAGCAGGTTCGGGAATCCTCGTCGACGCGCTTTTCGGCATCGGGCTCATGCGTGCTTTGGCAGGAGCGTACCTTGAGGCAGTTCGCGCCCTGTGCAAGGCCCGTGCTGCCGGGGCATATGTCCTCGCAGTCGACATCCCCTCGGGTATTTCCCCAGACACCGGCGAAGCACTCGGTGCGGCCGTGGCCGCTGACGAGACGGTGACTTTTGCCTACCCCAAGATCGGCCAGACCATCGGACAAGGCCTTGCGTGTTCCGGCAAGCTCAGCGTTGCCGATATCGGAGTCTATCAGGATTGAGGCTCGTCCGAGGCCCGACTGCTGCAAAGTATTCGGAGACACGGAACTCCGGAATTCCGACCCCGAATAACAACGGTGCTGGGCGTGATGCTGCCGGCAAGTACGACAGCCTGCATATTCGTGCAATTCGGACAATCCCCAATTCGCATATTCGTGGCATTCAGCTCGTTTCAAGGCTGTATACTCGTGGTAGTTGAACCATGAAACAGGAAGGTGGAACCATGGAGACCTATATAGCGCTGCTGCGCGGCATAAACGTCGGCGGCAACAACAAGATAAGCATGGCAGAGCTCAAAGCCGCGTTCTGCGAGGCGGGCTTTTCCGATGTGCGCACCTACATAAACAGCGGGAACGTGGTTTTCACAAGCGACCTGGACGCATCGGCGGTGCAAGCGGCCTGCGAGGCCATCATTGCAGAAGAGTTCGCCTTGAGCATTGCCGTCGCAGTCCTGACTGCCGGCGAGCTTGCGGATGCCCTTGCCCATGCTCCCGACTGGTGGGGCAGCGCCCCCGACGCCAAGCACAACGCCATCTTCGTCATCCCGCCCGCGACGGCACAAGACGTGTGTGCCGAGGTCGGCGAGATAAAGCCGGAATACGAGAAGTGCGCCTATCACGGCAGGCTGATCTTCTGGTCCGCCCCGATGGAGACCTTCTCGCGGACGCGGTGGGGGAGCGTGTCCAAGCGGACGACCTACCAAAAGATCACAATACGCAACTCAAACACCGCCTTCAAGCTGGCAGAACTTGCAGGGCTCGCGCAAGGAAGCTGATACCAACATCGTCTGGCAAAGAAAAGCCCTGTGCCAGGTTACTCGACGCCATCGAGGATATCGAGGAGGGATTGTCTGTTATGGATATCGAGCTTGGCGTAGACACGCTGAATGTAGGTTCTGACAGTTGATTCGGATACGTAGAGCTTAGAGCTAATGCTGCGCACACTGCGCCCCTGCGTGTAAAGATAGATAACCTCGCTCTCCTTTTCCGAAATGCCGTATTGAGCGCATATGGCCTTGAGCCGTATATGTGCTGGACTTTCCTCGCCGTCGCCGAGCGTAGCTATGTTGTTATCCCGGGGCGTGGCCTGGTCGAGGGAGTTGGACCCAGTATCAAGGATCTTGTTGTTGATGAGCAGGATGATGATGACTCCTGCAGTAACGACTATCGTCAAAAGTGTCCCGCTCACCAATATGGGCCCGGAATCTGCCGATACCGGAAGCAGGAGGTATGCTGTGATGTCCCCCACGATATGGGGAAGAAGGCACACCAAGGCAAAAACCCCGTACAGGAAGACAGGAGAAAGCGACTGTTCCTCTGCCACCTCAGACAAAAAGACAAGGAGCCACACGATCAAGACGATCACCCCTGCTCGCATAATGCCAAAGAGCTCAAGGGGGTAATCCTCAAAGACGAGCAGGAAGAATATAGCCACCATGATGATTGCCTCGATAACAAAGCAGAGCAAGTTGAACCATGACTTACGACGGATAGTCCGGTCGATAACGAACAAGGCAAGCAACACAGCAGCAAGGCCATACATAACCTGATTCGAATATACGAGGCTATACCCATGGTCTAAGGTGAAACTGCTGAAAAACCCACTGCAAAAGAAAAAAGGGATAGTGCCGAACAGTGTTATCTGCGCTGTCTTGCTCTGCGAGAAGAATATGTCCCGCCAGCTGAATTTCCCCTCGCCATGAGCCTTGAGAGCTTGGTTAGCTAAAGACGAAGAGCGCAGGCTTTCGCTCTCCAAAGCCATAAAAAGCGCGAGCATAATGAGGACAGCTACGAACAAGGCCTGTTGAATAGTTCCCATACTGAGATCGGACACCCTATTGAGAACAGGAAAAGCCAATACAGCAATGGTAGCCCCGAGAAAGACAAGGGGGCGAAGAATTCTTGTGGGGGAAGGGGACAGAACCAGGCACATCAACAAGATGCTCAGACCCCGGGCTCCTCCCAGGACAGCATTGGAGAGCGCCGATGCGACCGAAGAATTCCCCACCAGTACAAAACACATCACAAGAACTGCAAGAGCAAGCAGGCAAAAGAGCAGGGGCATACCGATGCTATGATGATGCGAGACAAAAGAAAACCCTAGTATGATTATGAAGAACGCAGAATAAACAACCACCGCGGCAAATTCACTGTTTTCCCCACCAAGCTCGCTTCTAATGATAATTGATGCCGCAAAAACCACAGCTACAATCAACGTGCTCAGGACGCTCTTGACGATGAAGCGAACCGCAGCCTTTCTCGTTGATGCGATTGTATCGGCTTTTGTTTTCATTTCAAAAAGGCTTCCCTTGCCTAACAATGCGAACCTGTATTTGCCCTCCAATGGAATGTTACGGGTGCGTACATGCTTAGTCAATCCAGCAAAATAACAGGAACGCGTTTTTGTGTGAAAAATCGGCGCATAGACGGCATTCATTCCAGCAAATGTATGTTTTATATGACAAAAACAAGATCCATGCCGATTTCATACGACAAACGGCCCCAGTCCAATGAATACAGTGAACGAGTCCGTGTTTTGCTGTGGGCCATATCCGGCCTGTAGTAAAACAACACGGATAAACAGTAATCGCAAGAGAGGAAGAGGGGGGAAGGTATGGAAGACAACAAGCAGCTATCACGTCGATCATTTCTCAAGAGGGGTGCAGCAGTCGGTGCTGTGGGAGCAGTAGCAGCGCTCGGGGGTGTTACGCTGACCGGGTGCCAGCCTGGCAGCTCCAACGATCCTGCAACGGGTGCGAACAGGGCAACCGGCAGCGGCACCATCGACGAGCATATCCCCGAGGGCAGGCGTGCTACTGCGACACTGGAGAACGCAGAGCCCATCGCCCCAGAGGGCCCGCCTGCAGAATGGACCGCAGAGGCCGATCTTGTAATTGTAGGAACAGGCGGCGGCGGCCTTGCCGCAGCACTCTTGGCACGCGACAGAGGTGCCTCTGTCATCATAGTCGAGAAGCAAGATGCCCCCGGCGGCGCGACACAGCACGCAAATGGTTGGGTTAATCTTGCAGGTACCGGCACTTGGCAGCAGGGGATGGAATTCAGCGTGCCCGAATTCCCCTATGAACGGGACAAATTCATCAGGTATTTTGAGAAGGACTATCAATTCACCGTTTATAACGACCTCCTTGGCAACATGGCCGAGACCGCTGGCGAATGTATCGACTGGATGCTGGAAAAGGGAGCCGATCTCACCGGTGGGCGCGGTGGCATGTTCTATCAGCCAACGCCCGTTGCAAAGAACGAGCAGCACAAGTGCATGTCCTTTAGGGTGGTAACCGATCAGTTTGCGGCACTTGGTGCAGAGGCTGGCGCTGACTTCCACTACAGCTCACCCTGCTCAGCACTTATAGTCGAGGACAACAGGGTCGTAGGCATCAAAGCGACCGACTCTAACGGCGACATGTATTTCAAGGCCAACAAAGGCGTTATCCTCTGCTCGGGTGGCATTGGCATGAACCCCGATATGCTCAAGAAATACATCCCTACTGCGTACAAAGTAGCTGTTTCCGGTGGTCCCATGCCCTACCACACAGGTGAGTGCACCCGTATGGCATTGGGCGTTGGCGCCGACATGGCGGGCATCGATTCTTGGTGCGGATGGGAATCCGAGATGGATAACGGCACAGGCAACTGGGTCTACTTCTGGAGCGCACGCCAGATAACCCAACTTCCCTGGCTTAACATCGACATCCGTGGCAAGCGTTGTAATTTCTACGAGTGGGGTGCAGGTGAGAACTCCTATCAGGACGAACTCCCCTTTGCCCAACCTGGTCAAGACCGCGCACGCGCTCAGGTTCAGGCCTCACGGATCGGTCACCGTGCCTACGCGATCTTCGATGGCAATTTCGAGGAGTATATGTGGAAAATCTCTAATCCTCCCCTGGCCGAGAGGCGCCCGGTCACCAAGGATGATCCGGTTGTCGAGCAAGACCTGTTCGATACCGACTGGCGTGTCGAGTTCGAGAAGGCGTTGGATGATGGCCGGATGAAGCGGGCGGACACCCTTGAGGGATTGGCCGAGTTGCTTGGGCTCGATCCCCAGACCGTAAAGGAAGCCGTAGACCAGTGGAATAAGAACTGCGCCAATGGCGTGGATACGGGCACCGTGTATCCTCTCACTGAAGTCTTCCTCAATCCCATTACGGAACCGCCCTTCTATGGTGCAAAGATGGGTGTCATCATCGGAAAGACGCTTGCCGGCTTGCGCGTTGACGAGGATCTTCGCGTACTCGACGAGCAAGGCAGGGTCATTCCTGGCCTGTATGCCAATTTCACGACAGCAGGCGGGATCTGCGGTGAGTCAACCTATGGCACCAGTCTTGTGAACACCTCGATTCTCGGCGGCCTAGCCTTAACCTGGACGAGCGGCTACCATGCTGCTAAGGTCGCCCTGGCTGACTAAGTAGCCTGGCTGCAACGCTGTACTGCATTGCCCCTGAGGGTTTTATTATCCGCAGGGGCGATCCCTTTTGCGTGCAACTTGACGGCAAATGGGGCTTCATCAAACTGCTAGAATAGGACAAAACCGTCAAAGACAGGCTGCTTGGTGCTTGCACGCTTGACAGGCTGCAATTTCGCCGCTATCGGAAAAAATGGGGGGATGTTATAGAGAGCTTCAACTCGTCACGGATTCCGCATAAACTGGCATTTGTCAGGAGTGCAAGCCCCTTGTAAAACAGGTGGTCCGTCGATGCGTCCAAGGCTTCCAAAAAATGCCCCGACCATGTCAGGAAATGCAGGCTGAGGAATTCCTCCAACAGCCGGGGATCATTCAGGGCAATCCAAGACATGAGGGCAAGCATCTGTCCAATGTGGTCTTCAACTTTCTTGTCGCCCTCTGCCTGCCCGATGCCTTGAGCTGCCAGCCATCGCCTCAGTTCCAGGGTGGCGGTAGAGCAGGTTGCGCCTTCCCTGTCGGTGTAGTAAGAACCCCAGGGAGGCGCCGGCTTGGGGGTGGGCCCGATTGCGAACAGGCGCCGGAATTCCCACACCAGGGTATCCGGCCCCCCTTCCAGCCCCTCCTTCATCCGGGATATCAAGGCAGCAGCTTCTGCATCGCCGACGAAGGGCCATTCCCGCCCAAGCTGCTCTGCATCCGAGAACGCGAATGCTTCTAACAGGCCGGAGCAGGCCCCCTGCTCCGGATCGACCAGATACAGGGGGCCAAGGGTAGCACCGACAAAGGAAACAGAGGAATGGATATCCATTGCCCCGCTACACCCCAACGGTTATATAAAGGGCATAAAACACCAGGCGTCCGACAAACACAGAGCACAAGACGACGAGGCAGCCAAGGGCGACAACGCCAAGGCGCGGTACGCGGACAACAGAAATGACCGCAAGGGCCAAAGACAAAACCAGCCCTGCTATACTGCCGACAAGCCACGGCAGGGCTGCGGCTACCTGATGGCCTGCGGCCTCGATGCCGCCGGCGACCATAAATAGCCCGAGGGTGCCGATCACTGCGGCAGCGGCCCCAAGCAGGCCCAAGGCCACAAAAAGCACCTTGAACGACCCGGATGCGACATCCTTCAAGACATCTGCGGCCTGGAGGATCAGCAGCCCGAACAAGCTCCCGCCCAAAAGGCAGTACCCGAGCATTGAGGCAGGCGCAAAAGGCGTGTTCCAGGTGGGGATGGTGGGAATCGCATAGGCAAGGCCGATGAAGCCTGCAAAGAAGACCGCGAGGACGGCCAAAACCGACACCAAGGCCTTCCGAACACCAAGTCCCAGCCTGCCCGTGAGGGCCGCAACCCAATAAGCCAGGGCCACTACCATGAAAGCAAGCCCTACGACAACCTCGTTTGTCAGGGGCGACCGGCCAACGCCGTTAAGGGCATTCAGGGCGTTAAGCGGCGTGGCCAGGTGGAACATTGCAGCAATAAAGCCGACTCCCACAAGAAGCACCGGAATAGCCGTGAGCCTGTCGATTTTCTTGAGCTTTTCCGGCGAGCTCGAAAACAGGCCGCCGGGAATCGCCAGCGCCAGGGCCACAAATACCCCGGCCCCGATCGATGCCAGTGTAGAGAATGCTGCCAAAGGCAGCTCTGCATATGCGTGTTCCATGGTTACAGCACCTCCAGGGGGTTGGCAATGAAAGCGTTATTCGTCCCGGCCGGCAGTGCAGCCGGCAGTGCGTCTTTGCTGGGCTTGATGAACATGTTGGGTTTCGTGTATTCCTTTGTGGGAAGCGGGGCGATATTGGCCTGCTCGCCCTTTGCCTGCATGTCAGGAATCGTGCCGAACCCGAGGGCCCGAGTCGGGCAGGCCAGTACGCAGACCGGTGCTTCGTCGTTTTTGACAAGGTGGTGACAGCCGTCGCATTTTACCGAATGCCCCTTTTCGCGATCCACTTTTGGCGCCCTATAAGGGCATGAGAGCGCACAATACCCGCAGCCGATACAGACCTTGGCGTCCACACAGACCAGCTCCGTTTCCGGGTCGCGGTGCATGGCAGCCGTGGGGCATACCTCTATACAAACCGCGTCGTCACAATGGTTGCATGATAGGGAGACGCTGTAGGCAAAGCAGTCAGTGCTGATTGCGCCGCCTCCGTCCCTGTTGGTGCTTCCGCCAGTGTATTCGAATACCTTGCGATAGGCAAAACCAAGGCCAAGGTCGTTCTTGTCTTTGCACGCATACACACAGGTTTTGCATGCTGTGCAGCGGGTGCCGTCGAAATAGAATCCGTATGTGCTCATGGCGCCTCCTTCCTACCCAGTCTTTTCGACTTGACATATATTGGTGTGCTGCGGGTTTCCCTTGGCAAAAGGCGATGGGCGATGGGTTGCAAGGGTGTTGTAGTTGCCGCCCCGGTCGATCCTGTCGCCGTTCATATCAGCGTCATGCCATGCGCCTTGGGGTGCGGCTACCGTGCCGGGGACGATGCGCGGAGTCACCCGGGCAAGGAGTTCCATTGCGCCAAACTCGTTCGATGCCCGGACAGTGTCGCCCGACTCGATGCCACGGGGCCCAGCGTCTGCGGGGTTGATCCAGAGCTCCTGCGGATTGAGCTCCTTCAACAGCTCAACACCGCCCCATGAGGAATGGATGCGGCCCCTGTAGTGGAAGCCGGAGAGCGCCAGCGGGTACTGGTCCGTCGTCGTCTCGACACCGTACCACTCCGGCACATAGGTGGGTATGGCCGTGACCCTGTCATCCGGCAAGAACTCGTGGGCGGCAATGTAGTCAGCCAGTTCCTCCGAGTAGATGTCGATCTTCCCCGACATGGTCGACAGGGCCTTTCCCACAGGGTCTTTGCGATAGGCCTCAAGTGCGATGGTGTGCCCCTTGGGGTTCTTGCGGCAAAACACGCCCATCTCCCGTGCCGCCGTCAGTGTCGGCAGCGTGTCGTCCTTTGAGCGGGCAGCCTCGTAGAGGTCTTTGATCCAATCGCCTTCGGTCTTTCCTTCGGTGAAGTCCCTTTCGACCCCCAGGGCCTTGGCTATAAGGGAAATGGCCTCGTAGGCGCTCTTGCGCTCGTGCTTTTGCCCATAGGGCCGCGACCCGGCTATCATGTATGCGGAATCGCCGCCGGTGCCTATCATGGACTCCTGCTCCAAGCGGAATATGTCGGGCAGGATGACGTCGCAGTACTTCATCGAGTCGCACATGACGATGTCAGAGCCGACGACAAACTCGCACTTGGTGTCGTCGGCCATGATGTCATGGACCCAGTTTATGTCGGAGTTTTGGTTGGTGATGCAGTTTCCGGCATAATTGACGACGAACTTGATGCCGACTTCGAGCTTTTCGGCGTTCTTGACCCCGTCGCGCATCTCGGTCATCTCCGGGCCACGCTCTATTGCGTCTACCATGGAAAAAACCGATATCTGCGTCTTGACCGGGTTGTTGCCTGCCGGTATGGTATCGAGGTTGATGGCATAGGAGCCCTCGCGCAACCCGTTGTTGGTCCCGGGCAGGCCTATCTGGCCAGTCAGGAGGGGCAGCATGCAAATTGCCCAGGCAGTAAGCTCGCCATTGCTGCGGCGCTGCGAACCCCAGCCCTGTACGACATACAGCGGCTTGGCGGTACCGATCTCGTGGGCAAGCTCCCTAATACGGTTGGCGGGGATGCCGGTAATGGGTTCAGCCCACTCGGGGGTCTTCGCTATCCTGTCATAACCGGTGCCCATGATGTAGTCTTTGTATGACAGGTTCTTCCCTTGTGCGGATTCCGGCATGGTCTCTTCGTCAAAGCCCTGGCAGTACGTATGAAGGAAATCCAGGTCCACAAGGTTCGTGCTTATCAGCTCATAGGCCAGTGCCGAGACGAGCGCAGCGTCGGTTCCCGGATTGATGGGAACCCAGGTATCGGAATGGCCCATCATCGAATCGCTGTAGCGGTAGTCAAACACGTATACCTTGCCTTTGGTTTTTTCGCGCATGGCCACATAGTCGTGGTTGGAGACAGCTCCGCCCTGGCGCGTCTCGCAGGGGCTTGACCCGAAGACCAGGACCAGTGCAGCCTCGGCGGCGGCGCTGATCGTAGACCCGGCACCGCTGCTTCCATAGATGTAGGGCGTTATCCAGTTGATTTCTGCTGTCGAGTACGTGCCATAGTAGCCCAAATACCCGCCAAGTATGTTCAGCAGGCGGGGCCAGGAGCGGCCTGTCGAAGAGGAAACGCCCGTAGCATAGTTGATGTATACGGCCTCATTGCCATACTGGCTAATGACGCGCTTGAGGTTGCTGGAGACAAGCTCGATGGCTTCGTCCCAGCTTATCTGGGTGAACTTTCCTTCGCCCCGCTTAGTGCCTTCGGCGCGCTTGAGCGGGTAATTGATACGGTTGGGGTCATAGACCCAGGCACGGTAGGAGCGTCCGCGAAGGCATGCGCGGGGCTGGACGCTGTCGATGTCATCGTCATCGACCGCATAGGTCTCAACCTGGACAATCTCGTCGTCTTTGACATGAAGCTTCAAGGAGCAGCGCCCCGGGCAATTGATTGCGCAGTGGTTCCAGACAATCCTTTCCTTTGAGTCTGCGACTGCTTCTGGTGTTTTGGCAACAAACCGGGGTACGACTTTGCCGAACATGCCTCCGGCAAGGGCCAGTGCGCCAAGCGCCCCGCCCGCCTTGACAAGGCTGCGTCTGGAAACTGCCGCACCCCCAAGGCCCGGGGTCCGTGCCGGGGCAGTTGCCGGGTTTGACGGCGGTGCTTCATGTGTGTGTTTTTCCATAGATGCTCAACCTCCCTTTTGTCCTTTCTTGTCGTGATTACTTCAGCTGTAAAGACAGCAAACCGCTATTGGATACTGTCCAATAGCGGTTCAATGTAGCAGGTTTTTATTTCGGGGAATCCGATAAAAAAGGTGATTTTACAGGTGATTTTTCAGGTTTTCCCGAATTCACCAAGTGCCGCGCCGGGCCTCCGCTGCGCTTCGCGCTGCATCGCACCGGGGTCGCGCCGAGCTTCGCACCGCACCACACTTGCCGCGCCGCACACCACCTTGCCGCGTTTCGCCTTGCCTCTGCCTTTGCCTATTCCCACGAACACCCGGCAGAGCCACATTCCTACGCCATCGAGGTTTTATCTTCCGGAGAATTAGAAAAATGGGCAACTAGTCGAAGAATTCGACTAGTTCAAAACGAAGGCAGGTGAGGGGCACGTGACACAGCCAAGCCGTATCGGCTGTCACACAGAGGGCAGGCCGAAAAGAGGCAACCTGTGCCGAGAACCGTATAGGTTCATTTGTGTTGAATGGGGGACGATGGGGGGTGATGGGAGGCTCATACCTTATAATTGTAATCGGTGTGTGGACATCGAAAAATACCGAATGGGCTCAACCCGAAGGAGGACTTGAGATATGAGCGTTCATCAATTCACCGACATCCGTATCCCGATTGACCAGGGAAATCCTTCCATCATGAGGCATGAGGAACTGTGCATCAAGTGCGGTGCCTGCCGCCACATGTGCGAGGGCGACATCGTGGTCGGCAGGCTCTACGACCTGGAAAGCACGGGCGACTGCCCCATCTGCATCCACTGTGGGCAGTGCGCAAACGTCTGTCCTCCCAGCTCGATCACCGAGCGCTATGAGTACCCCGAAGTGAAAGAGGCCATCCTCGACCCCGACAAGGTCGTCATATTCTCCACCTCCCCCTCGGTAAGGGTCGGCCTGGGCGAGGCATTCGGGCTTGCCCCCGGCACCTTCGTGGAGGGGAAGATGGTGGCGGCCCTGCGCGCGCTTGGCGCAGACTACGTGCTCGACACCAACTTCGCGGCCGACCTGACCATCACGGAAGAGGCGTCCGAGCTGGTCGACCGCATCGTCAACAAGTCGAAGCCGCTCCCGCAGTTCACGAGCTGCTGCCCGGCATGGGTCAAGTTCGTCGAGACCTTCTACCCGGATATGCTGCCCCACATCTCCACCTCGAAAAGCCCCATCGGCATGCAGGGCCCAACTATCAAGACCTATTTCGCCCAGCACCACGGCATCGACCCCCAAAGCATCGTCAACGTTGCCCTCACCCCGTGTACGGCGAAGAAGTTCGAGATACGCAGAGAAGAGATGTGTGACGCCTCCAAGGAGCTCGACCTGCCCGGAATGCGCGACATGGACCACGTGATCACGACGCGCGAGCTGGCGCTGTGGCTCAAGGCGGAAGATATCGACTTCGACGCCCTGGAAGACGGCGAATACGACGAGCTGATGGGCGCGGCCTCGGGCTCGGGCGTCATCTTCGGCAACACCGGCGGCGTGATGGAGGCCGCGGCACGGACTGCCTATTATTATGTAGCGGGGAAGAATCCTGGCAAGAACTATCTGAACCTCAAGCCGGTCCGCGGCATGGAGGGCATCCGCAGCGCAGAGATCGACATTGCGGGGACCCCCGTCCACGTGGCGGTCACCCACGGCATCACCAACGCGAAGCAGGTGCTCGACGAAGTGGCTGCCGGCACCTGTGCCTACGACTTCATTGAGGTCATGGCCTGCCGCGGCGGCTGCATCGGCGGCGGCGGGCAGCCCAAGACCCAGATACCGATGGTCGACGACATCCGCCAATCGCGCATTGCGTCCCTCTACAAAAAAGACAGCGGGATGTCTCTGCGCTTCAGCCACGAGAACCCCGACATCAAGGCGGTCTACGAGCAGCACTACGAAAAGCCGTTGAGCGAGCGCGCCGAGCGCCTTCTGCACACCTCCTATCACGACCGCAGCAGCGATTTGGGGCCTGCGGGCGTTGTGGAGAAGCGGTCGCCGGACGCAGCGGTATACCGCTGCAACGTGTGCGGGCACGAGCACGTCGGCGACTTCCCCGACGGCTATACCTGTTCTGTGTGCGGCGTCGGGAAAGAGCATTTCAAGCAGGTCGGATAAGGGTCGAGCAAGAAGGCCAAGGCCGTCCGCAAAATGCGAGGAAATGTATTGAGGCCTACATATCCAAAGATACCCAAGGTGAGAAGGGCGGCATCATGCCGCCCGCGCCTTTTTGGAAATTTCCCTGTACTACCTATACTTTAGCACTATACTGTGATAAAGTAACAAGCCAAGCATTGCCGATGCTACCGAGACTGAGAAAGAGCGGCCATGAACTTCGTTACCCCATCCGGCTTCAGGGACGTGCTTCCCGAAGAGGCGCGCTTCCGTGAAGAGATCGCGAACCGCGTACAGCGCTGCTTCGCCCAACGGGGTTATACGCCGCTTGAGACCCCGACGCTTGAGGTCATGGACGTGCTGCAGGCAGGGGGCCGCATCCCTGCCGCCCCCTTCAAGTTCTTCGATTCGCAAGGAGCCCTCCTGGCCATGCGCCCGGACGTGACTATGCAGATAGCCCGCATGTGCGCGACGCGCCTGAAAGGCCTGCCGGGGCCCTTCAAGTTCCGCTACACGCAGCGTGTCTTCCGCGAGGCCGAGGCGCAGGCACAGGCGGCCGCCCGGGAGCTGACGCAGTTCGGTATCGAGTCGATAGGCGAGGAAGGGACCGTGGTGGACGCCGAGATCCTGGAGCTCTTCATCGAGGCCCTGCAGGAATGCGGCCTCCAAGAGTTCAAGCTCGCCATCGGCACGGTCGGCGTGCTGGGGGCCCTGCTGGAGGCAAGTGGCGCCCCGGCGGCCTGGAAGGCCCAGGTGCTCGCGGCCTACCATGCCTCGAACTTCGTCGAGCTCGACCGCCTCGTCGAGGATGCGGAAAGCACCGGGGCCAAGAGAGGGTTCGCTTTGGCCATCAAGGCCCTGCCGCGCATCCGCGGCGGCCGCGAGGCCATCGACGCGGTGCGCGCGCTGGCAGAGCCTCTCGGCTGCTCGGACGGGCTCGACGCCTTCGAGGACACCTATCAGCGGCTGGTCGACAAGGGGCTTTCCGACAAGGTCCTTGTCGATTTCTCCGTCATGAGTTCCTTCGACTATTACACCGGCATCGTGGTGGAGGCCTATGCTGCGGGGCTGGGCACCCCCCTGGGCTCCGGCGGCCGCTACGATTCGATGCTTGCCGCCTATGGGCAGGAGCGCCCGGCGGCAGGCTTTGCCTTCTACCTCGAATCGGTCATGGCGGCGTGCGCCCTCCAAGGGCCCGCCCGCGAACCCGGCCCCCAACGCCCCCTGCGCATCGCGGTGCCCAAGGGCGCGTTGTATGGCGAAGCGGTGCAGGCGCTTGCTCAGGCAGGCCTGGACACACGGGGGCTGGAAGACCCGGGCAGGCAGCTCATCATCAAAAACCCCGGGGTCGAGTACGTGATCGTGCGACCGACCGATGCCCCTGCCTTTGTCGCTCTCGGCGCGGCCGACTGCGGCATCTGCGGCAAGGACTCGCTCGTTGAGGCTGACTCCGATGTGGTGGAATTGGTCGATCTGGGTTTCGGAGGCTGTCGCTTCGTCGTCGCAGAGCCGAAAGGCGCCACCGAAGCGGTCAACGACCACTACCGCCGTCTCGGCTCGATCCGCGTTGCCACGAAGTACCCGAACATCACAGCCGCCTATTACGCGAAGGCAGGCATGCAGGTCGAGATCGTCGAGCTGCACGGCAACATAGAGCTCGCCCCGTTGACCGGCATGGCAGAGCGCGTGGTGGACATCACCGCGACCGGCTCCACGCTCCGTGAGAACAACCTGGTCATCGTCGACGAAGTGCTCCCGTCGACCGCGCGGTTCTTTGCGAACGTGAGCGCTTTCAGGATGGATGCGCGCGTCAAGTACCTGGCGCAGGCGCTCCAAGAGAAGAAGGGGGACTGACATGCCCGCCAACCCCGCCGGTCAGGCCGCATCCAGCAACCCCGCCGCGCCCAGCACGCCCGATGCCCCGGTCGTCCCCGCCGCAGGCAAACCCCTCATGCGCCGCATAGTCGTCCCGCCGGGCAGGGCCTTCGAGCGTGGGCAGATCGAGCGCCCCGGGGCCTTCAGCGCAGATGCCCTGCGCGCGGCCACCTCCATCGTCGAGGACGTGCGCACACGGGGCGATGCGGCGCTGCGGGACTACACCGAGAAGTTCGACGGCGTGCGCCTTGAGGGCTTCCGGGTGCCCGACGCTGCGATAGAGGCGGCTGTCTCCCAGGTAGGCGAAGGCCTTGCACAGGCTCTGGAGGCGGCGGCGGCGCACATACGCGCCTTCCACGAACGCCAGCGCCAGCAAAGCTGGTTCTGCACCCGCCCGGACGGCGCCTTGGTGGGGAGCATGGTCTCCCCGCTTGAGTCCGTCGGTGTCTATGCCCCCGGCGGCCGCGCGCTCTACCCCTCGTCGGTGCTCATGAACGCCATCCCTGCCCGTGTCGCCGGCGTAGAGCGCATCGTGTGCGTGACACCCCCGGCCAAGGACGGCTCCCTCGACCCGGCCATCCTCCTGGCCTGCCGCATCGCGGGCGTGACGGAAGTCTATTCTATCGGCGGTGCCCAGGCGATAGCGGCGCTGGCCTACGGCACCGAAAGCATCGCGCCGGTCGTCAAGGTCACGGGCCCGGGCAACGCCTATGTCGCGGCGGCGAAGAAGGTCGTCTCAGGCGACGTCGGCATCGACATGGTCGCGGGGCCCTCCGAGGTGTGCGTGGTGGCAGACGACACGGCCGACCCGGCGCTGGTCGCCATCGACCTCATGGCCCAGGCCGAGCACGACCCCCTTGCAAGCTGCTACCTCGTCACCTTCAGCGGGCCTTTCGCCGACGCGGTCGAGGAAGCCATCGGGAAGCACCTGGCCTCGTCTCCCCGCGCCGAGATAACGAAGGCGTCGCTGGAAAGCCAGGGCCTCGCCATCATCTGCCCCGACCTCGACACAGGCCTTGAGGCGGTCAACATGATAGCCCCCGAGCACCTCGAGATCCACCTTGAGCACGCCATCGACCTGTTGGGAAGCATCCGCAATGCGGGCGCGATCTTCCTCGGCCCCTGGACGCCCGAGGCGGTGGGGGACTACCTCGCCGGCCCCAACCACACGCTGCCGACAGGGGGTACCGCCCGCTTCTCGTCGCCGCTTTCGGTGGACGACTTCGTGAAGAAGTCGAGCGTCATCCAGTATTCCGCGAGCGCCCTCGAAAACGACGCCAAGGCGATTGTCGCGATAGCCGACCACGAGGGGCTTTGGGCCCATGCACGCAGCGTGGAGTACCGCCTCGCTCACCAAGGCACACCGGCGCCCGCCCGGCAGCAGTAAACGCAGGCACAGGCAGAAACGCAGGCAGAACCACGAGCATAAGCACAGGCAGCGAACGGAACACCAAAGGAAAGGACACCGAGGGAGCGACCCATGAACACCTACCGGAAACCCGCGCGGAAGCTCGAAGGCATAAAGCCCTACGACCCGAAATCCATGCCGGCAAAGGTCGTGCTCTCGGCGAACGAGAGCCCCTACCAGGCCCCGTCGGAGCTTCATCGCGCGATACAGTCCTGCGTGGGGGCGGCCTCGCTGAACCGCTATCCCGACCCGCTTGCCGAGACCCTGCGCCGCACGATAGCGCAGGCCCACAACCTCGCCCCCGACCAGGTCCTCGTGGGCAACGGCGGCGACGAGCTCCTGTTCAACTTCGTCCTTGCCTGGGGCGGCGCGGGGCGCATCTTCCTGAACATGCCCCCCACCTTCTCGGTGTACGAGCACAACGCGCGTATCACCGACACGCGGGTCGTCAGCATCCCGCGCAAGGCCGATTTCAGCATCAACGAAGAGGCGGTCTGTGACCGGGTGGCCTTTGGGGACATCGACTTCATAGTGGTGACGAGCCCTAACAACCCGACGGGAAACACCGCCGACCCTTCCTTCATAAAGCGCCTGCTTGAGTCAAGCGACGCGATGGTGCTCGTCGACGAGGCCTACTTCGAGTTCGCCGGCGCCACGGTGCTGCCCTGGCTCAACAGGTACAAGAACCTGGCCATCCTGCGCACCTTATCGAAGGCCTACGGCTTGGCGGGCGTGCGCCTGGGTTACCTCCTTGCCCACGCCGATGTCATAAGCGAGCTTCTTAAGGTACGCCAGCCCTATTCGGTGGACACGGTGAGCCAGCTCATCGGCACATGCGTCCTTGAGCAGCGGGCGGCCTTCGACCGGCACATCGCCGCGACCATCGACCAGCGCGACCTCGTCTTCGAGGCCCTGGGGAAGATGGGCGGCGTGAGGCCCTATCCCTCCGACGCGAACTTCATCCTGTTCAGGCTGGAGAACGCTTCCAAGGTGTGGGAGTCCCTGTATAGCCGCGGCGTGCTCGTCCGCGACTTCTCGCGCGAGCGGGGCCTCAAGAACTGCCTGCGGGTGACCATCGGCACGCCGGATGAGAACCGGTGCTTCTTGGATGTCCTCGAAGACATCCTCGCACAGGAAGGGGATTCGCATGGAAAATGACAGGCGCTCCACGGCGCAGGCACAGGCACAGGATACGGCGCAGGCACAAGCCCCGTCCGGCATCCCCCAGCCTTCTCCGGCTCGCAGGGCCGAGTTCGCGCGCATCACGAACGAGACCGACATCGTCCTCAGGGTGGACCTCGACGGCACCGGCGAGACGGATATTGCGACCGGCATCCCCTTCTTCGACCACATGCTCGACGCCTTCGGCCGCCACGGCCTCTTTAACCTCGCCGTCGCGGCAAAAGGCGACCTTGAGGTCGACGCGCACCACACGGTCGAGGACGTCGGCATCGTCCTCGGGCAGGCCGTCGCCTCCGCGCTCGGGGACAAGCGCGGCATCACGCGCTTCGGGTCGAGCCTCGTCCCCATGGACGAGGCCCTGCTGCTGGCGGCTTGCGACCTCTCGGGGCGCGGACAGCTGCACTACGAGGTTAAGCTGCCGATAGAGATCATCGGCAACTTCGACACAACGCTCGTGAAGGAGTTCCTCGTGGCCTTCGCGGGCAACGCGGGCCTGACCCTGCACGTGAGAAGCCTCGCCGGGGAGAACTCCCACCACATCATCGAGGCCGCATTCAAGGCGGTGGCACGCGCCCTCTCGGCGGCGGTCGCCGTCGACCCGCGCATCGTCGGGGTGCTCCCCTCGACAAAGGGGACCCTTTCATGAGAAAGTACCTGACCCCGCTACCGCGCCTATCATCACGTCATTGCGGGCTTGACCCGCAATCTTCACAAAAGAGGTTCGGCAAGATTGCGGGTCAAGCCCGCAATGACGGCCTGGGCGATAGAATTGCTAGCTTGGGCGATAGAATTGCTGATTTCCAGAATGCTCTACCAAAAGCGAAGCGAAAACCCCGGACAAACCGGAAACCGAAAGGAGAAAGCCCATGTATCTGCTTCCCGCGATCGACATCCTCGGCGGCAAGGTAGTGCGCCTTGCGAAGGGGGACTATGCCCAGGCGACCGTCTACCACGACGACCCGGTCGCCCAGGCCCAGGCCTTCAAGGAGGCCGGAGCTACGTGGCTCCACGTTGTCGACCTGGACGGCGCACGCTCGGGAAAGCCCGAGAACACGGCAACCATCGAGAAGATCATCACGAAGACCCAGCTGAAAGTCGAGGCAGGCGGCGGCATCCGCAGCATCGAGGCGATACAACGGCTTTCCGGCGCCGGGGTGTCGCGGGTCGTGCTGGGGACGAGCCTTGTCACCGACCCGGCCTTCACCGAGGCCGCCTTGGCGCACCACCGCGACCTGCTCGCGGCCGGCATCGACGCGAGGGGCGGGGAAGTGGCCCTCGCCGGATGGAGCGAGGGGGCCGGCATCCCGGCCGAAGAACTGGTGGCACGTGTCGCGTCGCTGGGCTTTAAGCACCTTGTCTACACCGATATCGAGCGCGATGGGATGCAGGTCGGCGTCGACGCGGCGGCCTACGTGCGAATTGCGGGGATCTTCGGGAGCCCCGTGATCGCGTCCGGCGGCGTGGCAGGCATCCCAGACATCGAGGCGCTGGGGGCGGTGGCCGACTCCATAGAAGGCATCATCGTCGGCCGGGCGATCTATGAAAAGGAACTGGATGTGGCTGCGGCGGTCATGGTCTGTGCCGAGGCCACGAGGAGGGCAGGGGAAGTATGCATGGCCGAAGACCCCTGCGGAGGAGGCTGTTTATGCGAGTGAAACGTGTCATACCCTGCATGGACGTGAAGGACGGCCGGGTCGTCAAAGGCGTCAACTTCGTTGGCCTGCGCGACGCGGGGGACCCGATCGAGTTCGCCCAGCGCTACGACGGGCAGAAGGCCGACGAAGTCGTCTTCCTTGACATCACAGCCACGGTCGAGGGCCGCAAGACCACCGTCGAGATGGCGGCCCGCGCGAGCAGGGAGCTCAACCTGCCCTACTGTGTGGGCGGCGGCTTCCGCAGCATCGAAGACATCCGTGACATGATATCCGCCGGTGCTGACAAGGTCTCCGTCAACTCGGCGGCCGTTGCCGACCCCGGCCTGCTCACGAGCGCCGTCCAGGCCTTCGGTGCGGAAAAGATCGTCTGCGCCATCGACGCGAAGCAGGTTGCGGGCAACCCCAACAGGTGGGAGGTCTATGTGAGCGGCGGGCAGAAGGCCACGGGCCTCGACGCCGTTGAATGGGCGCAGGAGGCCGCACGCAGGGGCGTGGGGGAGATCCTGCTGACCAGCATGGACCGCGACGGGACGAAGGACGGCTACGACTGCGCGCTCACCCGTGCGGTGGCCCGTGCGACTGGCATCCCCGTGACCGCCTCAGGCGGCGTGGGCGCAATCGAGCATTTCGCCGAGGGCATCCTCGAAGGCGAGGCCGACGCGGTCCTAGCCGCGTCCGTCTTCCACTTCGGGGAGCTGACCGTCCGCGAGGTGAAGGAATACCTGCAAGCCCAAGGCGTCGCCGTTGCGCTCTAGGCCCCGTATTCCCCGCCTGTGTGAAAGGCGACAAAGGGGGCTTGTCGCCCCCGGTTGGTCAGTAGTAGTAGTAGTAGTAGTAGTAGTAGTAGTAGTATTCCCCGCCTGTGCGAAGGGCGGGGCAGGGAAGCAGTCCGATATGCCGGAGCCACGCCCCACGAAAACCCCGTGAAAGCCTATGAAAGGAACCCGCATGTCCCTCCCCGAGCTTGCCTACAACGAAAAAGGGCTCATCCCCTGCATCGTGCAGGACGCCAACACGCGCGAGGTGCTCATGATGGCATGGATAAACGAGGAAGCCCTCCGGCTGACGCTCGACCAGAAGTCGATGCACTTCTGGTCACGCAGCAGGGGAGAGCTCTGGCACAAGGGCGCCACCAGTAAAAACACGCAAGAGCTCGTCGAGCTGCGTTACGACTGCGACGCCGACACCCTCCTTGCATTAGTAGCCCCCGCCGGCCCTGCCTGCCACACCGGCTCGACAAGCTGCTTCTTCAACACCCTGCCGTTCCCGACAAGCACGGACCCTGCACCCAACGGGGAAACTGCTGCAGCACCGAGAGAAGGTGAGGCTCCCTGAGCCGGACATCCACCCTAGGGGGCGGTCACGCGTTCGGGGTGCGAATAGATATTGAAGCACCCCTCTTTTGCAAAGCCTATTAAAGTGACACCATGTTTATCGGCCAGTTCAATGGATAGGTTTGTCGGAGCGCCAGGAGATATGATAACGGGGTATGCCGCCTTGATCGCCTTTATTATTATTTCATAGGGCACTCGTCCGCTGAAAAGCAGCACGCTGTCGCGCACATCGTAATCATTGAGCACGCACCAACCCACCAGTTTATCCACAGCACTGTGCCTGCCGATATCCTCAAACCATGCTACAACTGAATTATCGTCAATCAAGGCAGCACTGTGCGTGCCCCCCGTCTGCTTGAACAAGAGGGAATCATGGTCGAGCATGGCGGCCATTGCGTTGACTTGCGAAGCCGACAATAGGAGCGATGAGACAACATCAGGGAGCTCAGAGCTATCCCGAAAATGCGGTTTCTTTTTCGCTGTCCTAAAACCTGCCGGTTCAAATGGGATTATCCTGTCCTTGTCTTGAATAGCTATTTGGTGTTTCAACAGGACGGAGACGAGGCCGTTTTGTCCGTCGACATACATGCTGTCGATTTGTGATGCATCCGTGATAGCGCCCTTCAAGAACAGATACCCAACGGCCAACTCATCAATATCCCAAGGCGAACAGGTAAGCGTATGGACATAGCGGCCATTGACCACAACGTTCATCTCAACTTCTTGGATAATCTCTCCGTGACTGTCGGAGACGTCCCCGTCTTTGAATCGCCCGATGGGGAGGGTCACATAACTATTTGCCTTTGAAAAACCTTTGGCAGACAGAACCAGGCCGCTCACGTTCATTGTTCACACCTGTTCTTGTTCCGAAAGAGCGCCTTCGTCGAATTCCTTTTCGAAGAATGCAATCGCAATCCTTGCGACAGTCTTATAGACGTCTTCTTTTGATTTTAGGATTACTTCTTCAAAAAAAGGGACAGCCCACTTCTTGAGATGCCGGTTGAAGAATATCTGGACAGTGTCTTCGATTTTCTGATAGGAGTCGGCATCGCCGCTCTCAGCACTGATGCCCTGGTTTTTCCTGAGTACCTGCATGAACTCGAATTCAACCCTCATGTGATCGGCATATTCGCTCGGCTGTATGGCCGACTCAAAGCCTGCCCGCTTATAGAGCGAGCCGATTTCGTGCACGGTCCCCGAATGGGCCTGTACGGCAGGATCCCGCTCTTCTCCGCCCAAGAACCGGCTTTCATAGAGCGTCATTACACTGAACTGGGGGTTGGAGAACAGGTGGGTATAATCCCGTCGAACCGCGTGGAATAGCTTATCCCTCTCTTCGTCAGAGCTCGTCAGGAGTTCTGAGAACCCTCCTGTAAGAAGGCTGGCCTCAGTGTCGGCAAAACCGAGTTCGTGCAGGATAGACGCAATGTCGTCAGCAAACCTGCCGTCACATAACGCAGCAGCTAGTTCGGGCGTTGTCCTGTGCAGGAACTCGCCAAGTGCTTGGTACATATCCGACGACGCAAATAGTTCGCCTGATTCTTTAACAGTGTTCACGATAGCCCCTCTTCGCAAGATATGCTTTTCGCCTATCCCGGGTTACTTGCCGGCTGCGCCTCGTCCAAGCAGATGCAACGAGGCGCCTTTCTGCGATCAGGCAGGTGCCGGGCAAAATCTAGTAGTATCGATTCGGCAGGTAGTAAACCGAAGGGTTCGTCCCCTCTTCGGGGAGCAGCTGGTAACCGCCCCCCTGCGCAATGATGCCTTGTAAATTGTCAAGGTCGTCGAAGGTCCTTGCTCCGGCCATGCAAGCTTGCACGCACGCAGGTTTCTCGCCGTTCTTCAAACGCCCATTGCCTTTACAGAAGTCGCACTTGTCGACTTTTTCGACTGGCATACCTTGGTATACCAAGGCCTCATATTCGTTAAGTACTGAACCAAAGTAGCCGTCCTCATTCTCGCGATAGCTGAGAGCGTCATAAGGACAGGCAAGCATACAGGTCTTGCATCCGATGCATTCCGCTTTGTCAATAGTGACGATGCCGTCTTCGTCTTTTTGCATGGCAGCTGTCGGGCACTGCTCGACGCACGGGGCGTTTTCGCAATGGTTGCACAGAACGGGAACGCTGGTGATTCGCACAGTCGGGTACGTGCCTTCTTGTTTTTTGAGCACATTTGCCCGCAGGTTTCCTGGCGGTGTCCCGTTGGCAGCCTTGCAGCTCAAGGTGCACCCGTGGCACCCGATACACTTCTTCAGGTCGATAACCATTCCATAACCCATGTTGACCAGCCCCCTTACGCTAACTCGACTTTGACACGCACGCATTGGTCGAACGCCATGCTCACGTGGTCAAACCGGCTTGGATCTGTGCCCGGGATGAGGTGGTTTACCGCAACACCTTTGCCTTGGGAAATCGTCGTGTACTTCGATTGCATGTTCCAGTGCCCGCCAAGGACAGAGATACATTCTGGATGGATGGTTTCAGAGATAACCACCTTGCCTTCCACAGAAGCACCCTGCCTGTTGACAAGGCGTACCGAGTTGCCGCTGGAGAAGCCCTTTGACCGGGCAGTCGCGCTGTTCATCTCTATCGCGAAGCCGACGGGATCCTGTTCGTTCAGGTCGTTGATCCAGGCATTCTGGACCGACCATGCATCCACGTTTACGGCGTTCGTCCAATAAATCGGCAACAGGTCGAAGTCCGGGTCGTCTACCTCGTGGTCGACGCAAGGCATCCATTCCGGCAGGGGAACGTAGTCTTGCGTTTCCCACGGAATGTCGAGTTCTGCAACCTTCGCTTCGACCTTGTCTTTCGCCTCAAGCATGAAATCCCAGTAGAGCGGGACCTTTCCTGGGGCATCCCCAGCCCAGATATACACTTCATCTACCTTGCGTGGGTGTGTGTAGGGGCCGTTTTGCTTAAACCATTCCAGGTCATGCTCATCGTCGACAACGGACCGGTAAACCGAGTCGCAGAATGCCTCAGGGTCGAGCTTTTGGTCGAGCGGAATGGAATTCTCTTCCTTGACATGGAACATATAGTTCAAGGTCCCAATGAAAGGCCCGTTGATTCCCGCACGGTCGGCGATTTCCGCACACATCGCCAGCCCGCCCATGGCTCCTCCGAGCGGCTCGATAACAGGCTGCCGGAGGTTGACGGACCACGGTACTCCCATGCCGCCGATGGTGCGGTGTCCGCAGAACGAATGCGGGAGGGGATCGAGCCGTTCCAGATAGCTTGCCTCCGGGATAACCAGGTCGGCAAAATATGTCGAGGAATTCAGGTAGATGTCAACATTCACGACATACTCATAAGCCTTCAAGACTTCGGCTTGCTCGTCGTGGTTGCCCCAAAAGGTCAAAGGACTCGAGGCGAGGTTTATGAGCATACGCGCTGGCTCGGTATGGTAGATCTCGGGGTGTGCCTGGGATATCATATAGAAATGCGCATCCAGGCCGAGGCCCAAGGGTTGAAGCTCGACCATGCCGTTCGATTGGGGGGTGAAGTCTCCCTCTTTGATAACTTGATAGTAGGAGGCCGACTCTTTTGGTCCAAGGAACATAAGGACATGGTCGGTGAAGCCGTCGTCCGGCCAAATCTCCGGCCGCCATTGTATGAAGTCGCTGTCGTCTGTCCAACCGTTGCACGCAGGGGCATATCCGATAAACCCGCCAACACTGTTGCATGAGCCAACGAGCACGTTCAGCTGCATGAGGCTCCATTGGGTCAAGAAGGCATGCTTGTGGCGCGAGATGCCGGAGAACAGGTCAACGCAAACCGGGCGATAGGGCATGCTGACGCCCTCGATGTCGATGGTCTCGCCAATGCGGGCTGCCTCCCCGAACTCCTTTGCGACCTTGCGTACGGTATCCGCAGGAACCGTCGTGATGGTTTCCTGGTATTCGGGAGTGTACTTCTTGAGATGCTCCTTATACAGCGAGAAGCCGGTGGTGACGGTCTTCCCCTCGTACTCGAAGGTGCCTTCCAGGAAGGGGTCCGCCGCCTCGTCGTATGGCTTCACAACATTGTCGGAGTCCATGTACAAGGCCTTGTCCGAGTCGGCTGCCCGTACGATCCTGTTCGTGGCAACATCAACCAGGGCAGGCCCGTTCGTGCGGTTTTTCAGGTAGTCATAATCAATAAGCTCCAGCTCATTGACAAGGACATGTGACATAGACAGAGCGAATGCAGCATCGGTGCCTGGACGAATCGGAACCCAGAGGTCGGCCTTTTCTCCGCTCGCGCTCATGTGGGGGTCGACGCTTACCAGCTTCATCCCGTCCGCGCGCCTCTGGGCAAATAAAGCTGCGGTCATGTTGAGTCCATGCCGTGTCGCAGTACCTGCCTGTGTACCGAACTGAAGCAGGTAATCGCAATACCGGTAGTCGGGCATTCCGTTGCCGGTCGATGTAAAGATATCGTAGGCAGTATGGATGCCAGCGCCGCATATGTCGGGCTGTGACCCTTCGGTGGCACCAAGGGGGTTTAACAAGGCCCGGAAGATATAGCTTGTCGGTAAGGCAGTGATCAGTTGGTGTCGGGCTATCTTCCCGCCTGAGTCTCGTATGCCTGCCATTTTTTCCAGCAGGATATCGAAGGCCTCGTCATAGGAGACCTCTTCCCATTGGGGATCCTCGTTCAATCCCTTGTTCGGGTTTGTCCTTATAAGGGGTTGCTTTACTCGGTCTGGATCATAAAGCAGCATGATCCCTGCTGCCCCCTTTGCGCAAATGCGCCCTCCGCCGATAGGGCTGCGGCTGTCGCCCTTTACGTCAACGACCACCCCGTCTACCACATTCACAAGAATTGCACATGCGTTGAAGCACATATTGCAGCATGTGGGTATCCATTCCCCTGCAGTGCTTGTAGTGCCTCCGAGCCCGCTTTCTTCTGGTTGGTTGTTTTCTGGCTGGTTGATGCACCCCACCATGCCTGTGCCGACAAAGCCCATCGAAACAGCTGCGGCACTCGCTCCGATGATGAATTTCCGCCTACTGAGAGGCGTTTCGCTTTTTCTCATGTTAACATTTCCTCCAATCTTAACAATGAAAACTAGTGTGCCTGTATTTTCTTGGCTTAAGAAAATCTATAGTAGCTTCCCTTCTCTCCCCTTTTCTCCCTCGTTTTCTGCTCCTTCCGTTCTCCTTTGTCGCCTCCTAAACCACAAAGGCGGCGACAAGCAACTTCCTTCCAAGGTTTACCTGCCCCATATCAACAGAACCATTGCCGTCTGGGTCTGGATACCGGCCTGCCGGTGGGTTTTGCGTGTTCAAAAGAACATCCTTTCTCTGGGGCTCGGTTGTCAGTATAGCCGATTGCCAACCAAATCGTCAGTACAACAAGGAGCCCTCTTGCGATTATCTTGCCGTTATGGCAGAATAGCCCCTTGAAAGGGCCGTAATCATGCGCTAGTATGTTTTCGTTCCTTTTAACCTCCTATGAAAGAGCCGGTTAGAAATCCCAAAAATGCATCTGTGCACAAAAACGTATATGCGTAGCCCCGACAAGCCTGCAAGGAGGATTAGGTGAAGTTTTTTTTAGACACCGCTGATTTGGACGAGATAGCCGAAGCAGCCAGCTGGGGCGCCTTAGCGGGCGTCACCACGAACCCCACGCTGTATGCCCGCATCGGGGGCCGCCTCGCCGACTTCCACAACCACATCACGCGGATATGCGCGCTCGTCGAAGGCCCTGTCTCGGCGGAAAGCGTGGCCATGACCCGCGACGAGATCGTCCGCGACGGGCGCGTGCTTGCCGCCCTGGCCCCGAACGTCGTCGTCAAGGTGCCGGCGATGGTCGAAGGCCTCGCGGCGACCAAGGTCCTGGCAGCCGAGGGCATTGCCGTCAACATGACGCTGTGCTTCACGGTCCCCCAGGCCATCTTAGCCGCCCGTGCGGGCGCCCGTTACATCAGCCCCTTCGTCGGCCGTTTCGACGACATCTCCGAAGACGGGCTCGACCAGCTGGGCGACGTGGTCACGGCGATCGGCAACTACGACTTTACCGAAAGCACCGCAGGCGGCGAGCAGATAGAGGTCATTGCGGCCTCCATCAGGAGCGCCAACCACGTCACGCAGGCCGCCCTCCTGGGCGCCGACATTGCGACGGTCCCCTTTGACGTGCTGAAGAAGATGGTTTCCCATCCGCTGACTGACCGCGGACTGGAATCCTTTGTAAAAGACTGGGAGAAAGTACAAAACGCATGAGTGAAAACGAGAAAACTGAACGTGCATCAACGGAACCGGCCGAAAACGCCGCCCTTTTCGGAGAGGCCCCGTCGCCGGGCTATACGCGCCGCGCGCGCAGGCCGGCTGTGACGGTGGGCCCTTCTGCCCCGGCCCCTTCCGAAAGGAAGGCCCCGGCCTCACATTCTGCCGACCAGTCGTCCGACGCCTCGGCCGACACGTCTGACGCCCCGGCTGCAAAGCCCGAGGCCCCGGCCGCCCCGGCCCCTGACGCCGGCACGGGCGAGCCTGCGGCCCCCTCCGCGCCCGCCGACGCCCCCAAGCAGCAAGGCGCCAAGGGCCAGGCCGGCCAAAACGGCAAGGCCAGCCAGAAGGCGGCCAACAAGCAGAGCAGCAACAAGCAGAACAGCAACGGCGCCAACGGTGCCAACAACGGCCAGCGGCGCCAACGGCGCCAGCACTCCGGCCCGGGCCGCAACGAGGCGGCCGTCCCCCAGACGACCCTCGAAGACCTGCAGCAGCTCAAGGTCACCGAGCTGCGGGCGAAGGCCGAAGAGCTCGGTGTCGACACGGCCGGCCTCAAAAAGGCCGAGCTGGTCGAAAAGGTCTTCGAGGCAAGCGTAAAGGCAGAGGGCTTCATCAACGTCGAGGGCATCCTCGACATCCTCGCCGACGGCTACGGGTTCCTGCGCACCCAGGGCTACCTCCCGAGCGAGACCGACGCCTACGTCGGGCTCTCGACCATCAGGCGCAACAACCTCCGGAAGGGCGACTATGTGACCGGCCAGGTACGGCCCCCTCGCGAGAACGAGAAGTACGCGGCGGTGCAGAAGGTCCTTTCGGTGAACGGCATCAAGGCGGAAAGCTCCGAGAAGCGCGTCCGCTTTGCCGACCTGACGCCGGTCTACCCCGACGAGCGCCTGTGGATGGAGCACGGCAGGAACACCATCACCGCGCGCGTTATCGACCTCGCGGCCCCCATCGGCAAGGGCCAGCGCGGCCTTATCGTGTCCCCGCCCAAGGCGGGCAAGACCACCATCCTCAAGGACATTGCCGCCTCCATCTCGGCGAACAACCCCGAGGTGCACCTCATGTGCCTGCTGGTGGACGAGCGTCCCGAAGAGGTCACCGACATGGAGCGCTCCATCAAAGGCGAGGTCATATCCTCGACCTTCGACATGCCGAGCGAGAACCACATCGCGGTGGCGGAGCTCGTGATCGAGCGGGCGAAGCGCCTCGTCGAAAGTGGGAAGGACGTCGTCATCCTGCTCGACTCGCTCACCCGCCTCGCACGCGCCTACAACCTGGCACAGCCGGCGTCGGGCCGCATCCTCTCGGGCGGCGTCGACTCCACGGCGCTCTACCCGCCGAAGCGCTTCCTCGGCGCTGCCCGCAACATCGAGGGCGGCGGCTCCCTGACAATCCTGGCCTCGGCGCTCATCGACACCGGGTCGAAGATGGACGAGGTCATCTTCGAGGAGTTCAAGGGCACGGGCAACATGGAGCTCAAGCTTGACCGGAACCTCTCTGACCGCAGGATATTCCCGGCAATCGACCCGGTCGCCTCGGGCACGCGCCGCGAGGACCTGCTGCTCGACCCGCAAGAGGCGCCGCTCATCTGGGCCGTGCGCCGTATCCTTGCGAACCTGAACAACCCCGAGCGTGCGATGGACATGCTCATCAAGTCGCTCAAGCAGACGAACAACAACCAGGAATTCCTCATCAAGACGGCGAAGAAGGCACAGCAGAGCAAGTCGACCGAGAACTTCGAGTTTTAAGAGAAGCCGGACAAGGCCCGCTCGTTACCGGTGCCCTACCAACGAGGAGAACATGATATGGACGACCAGCAGAACTGGCAAAGACCGGCTGCTCAGCACGGGCACGCGATGACGCCCGCCACCCCGACTCCGGCCAAGGCCGCCGTCCCCCCGGCCGCCGCCCCCGAGGCCCCCGCGACTCCCGCTGTCGCCGATGCCGCAGCTCCCGCCGCGGCCCGCGAGGCCGCCCCCGAGGCCCCCACCGCGCCCAGCAGGCCGCTCTGGCCGAAGAGGGTGACGGTCACCGCCGGGATGCCCTACGGCAACAAGGGGCTGCACTTCGGCCACATCGGCGGCGTCTTCGTGCCCGCCGACTGCTTCGCCCGCTTCCTGCGCGACCGCATCGGCGCCGATAACGTCCGCTTCATCTCCGGGACCGACTGTTTCGGATCGCCCATCGACGAGGGCTACCGCAAGCTCGTCGAGGCCGGGGGCTTCGACGGCCCGATTGCCGACTACGTGCGGGCCAACCACGAGGCCCAGCGCGCGACCCTCACCGCATACGGCATCAGCCTGTCGATCTTCGAGGGAAGCGGCATCGGGCACTCGGCGGAGATACACCAGATGGTCACCGACGCCTTCGTCACGCGCCTGCACGAGAGCGGGCATCTGGAAAAGCGTGCGACCCTGCAGTTCTACGACGCCGAGGCGAAGACCTTCCTGAACGGGCGGCAGGTGAAGGGCCGCTGCCCCGTGCAGGGCTGCAAGAGCGAGCACGCCTATGCCGACGAGTGCGACCTCGGTCACCAGTACGCCCCCGAGGACCTCATCGCCCCCCGGTCGTCTATCACGGACACCGTCCCCGCGATGCTGCCTGTCGAGAACTGGTACTTCGACCTGCCGTCCTTCAAGGGCTTCCTCGAAGACCAGGTGGCCAGCCTCAAGGCCGACCCCGCGATCCGCACAATCGTCCCGGCCGCGGTTGCGGAATTCCTCGCGCCGCCCGTCATCCACGTGAAGAACGACGACCTTGAACGCTACCGCGCCCTCGCCGCGTCCCTGCCCGCCCACAGCTGCCGGGAGGCCGAGAAGGGGAAGCAGAGCTTCGAGGCCGAGTTCGCCTCCATCGACGACCGCGACGCGGCCCGCACTGCCCTGGCCGACGCGGGAATCCGCTTCCGGACGAGCAAGACGCTCGTACCCTTCCGCATCTCGGGCAACATCGAATGGGGTGTCAAGATACCCGTGATAGACGGGGTCGGGGGGCTGACGGCCTGGTGCTGGCCGGAGAGCCTGTGGGCCCCGATATCCTTCTCCCTTGCGGTGAACGACAAGAAGGGGCTGCCACGCAGCACCTGGAAGGACTTCTGGTGCTCCGCCGACGCGGAGGTCTACCAGTTCATCGGGCAGGACAACCTGTACTTCTACGGCGTCGCCCAGCCCGCGCTCTTCGAGGCTATCAGGGAACAGGGGCCGGGAAGGCCCTCCCTGTTCGACGAGCCGATCCGCCAGACGCGGCTCGTCGCGAACCACCACGTCCTCTTCGGCGACAGGAAGGCGTCCTCGTCGGGCGAGGTGAAGCCGCCGAGCGCAGACGAGCTGCTCGACCACTACACCTTCGAGCAGCTGCGGGCCCATTTCCTCGCCCTGGGGCTCGACCAGAAGTCGGTCGGCTTCAAGCCGAAGTGCCTCGACCCCGACGAGGCGAAGCGCACGGACGCGCGTTATGCCGACCCGGTGCTCAAGGAGAGCGCCCTGCTCACGAACGTCTTCAACCGGCTTGCCCGGAGCTGCTTCTACGAGGCGCAGAGGAACTTCGACGGCGCCATGCCCATAGGGAAGGTCTCGCCCGAGGCGAGGCGCGAGGCCCACGACACCCTGTCGCGCTATGACGCGCTCATGTACAAGGTCGAGCTGCACTCCGTCATGTCGCTCATGGACGGGTTCATCCGCTGGGCAAACAAGTATTGGACCGAGCAGATCCGCACAGTCGAGCACGAAGGCGACGAAAAAAGGCGCCGCCAGGTGCTTGTCGACTGCTTCTACCTGCTGCGCGCCTGCACGCTCATGATGCATCCGGTGGTGCCGGCAGGGACCGAGAAGATATGCGACTACCTGGGCTTCGACTACGACGACTTCTTCAGCTGGAACTACGACTTCGAGGACATGGAAGAGCTCTGCTCGGCAAGCGACATCGACGAGGGCCGCCACCTCATCCGCGAGCTTCCCCCGCGCACCGACTTCTTCGAGCGCCACCCCAGCCAGTTCAAGGAGTGAGCACCGGGCCTCAAGCCCGTGCCCCGTAAAGCCTCCGGCCCGCCCCTGTGGAACAAGCCCCCGGTCCGCCCGTCCCTGCGGAATTAAGGAGATTGCTTAATTTTTTTGTGGGGGAGGGCCCCCAGCATTGGATAACAGTTGCATAAGCAGCACAGTTGATGCAAAGTGGAGAATATATGTGTGGGCTCCCGTATAGGAACCCGCGGTACAAGTCATTAGAAGAAGGAGGCAGGGGAAATGAGCGAGCAAGGAACAAGGAGCGTGGACCCGCGGAAACGCAAGAGGGTGGTGATACTCTCCATCGTATTGGTGGCACTGGTGGCGCTCGGAGCCACGCTTGCCTACCTGTCGGCCATCACCAACGAGAGGACGAACGTGTTCTCCTTCGCGCCCAATATCACGGGCAGCCTTGAAGAGCCCAGCTGGGACCCGGAGAAGGGCCAGGACCTGACTCCCGGTAGGGAAGTGCCCAAGGATCCCTACATCGTCAACACGTCTGAGGCCGACGTCGACGAGTATGTGGCCATCCGCGTGATCTTCACCGACGGTGTTGGCAACCCGCTCTCCGACGACCCCACAGACCCCGACTGGGCGGGCCGCCTCCTGCGTCTCATAGACATCGACTGGAACTATGACGATTGGGAGCTTCTGGAGGCGAGCGCCACCGACGAGACCGACAGCGTGGAGCTGGTATGGGTCTTCAAGGGCATCCCCCAGCCCCCCAGCGATCCCGTCAAGGACAACGGCGTCGTCGCCCAGGGCGAGCAGACCTCCCCGCTCTTTACGCGCGTCATAATCAGGGAGAACTTCACCGCCGACGAGCTTGCCGCTACTTCCGGCCTTAACTGGGATACTGAGTATGCCTGGCTGGCGGGCTTCTCGTCCCAGCACACCGCCGACTGCTACGAGCCCGGCGACTGCACCTGCACCCCCACCTACAACCACCACAGCAGCTGCGCCATCGCGGGCGACCCTGATGCGGCGACCACCCCGCAGGGCGGCAGCATAGGCAGCCTCACCTGCGACTGCACCCCGGCCGAGGTGCATCAGTCGGGCTGCAAGGCCAACATCTTGAGCCTCATAGAAGACTGCGGCCATGACCCCGAGGGCATCAACGGCTTCCAGATCATCCTCCGCGGCGCGGTCGTGCAGGCCGGCGTCGACGGCATGGACACCTGGGACGCCCCTGCCACAGGGGAGGCCCTGCTGGCTCTGTTCGAGGCCAACCCCTACGAGCCTGAGCCGCCCGTCGCCCCCTAGGCGCACACGGCACAAGGGAAAGAACTATCCACGGCCGGGGCTGTGCGGACATCGCGTCCGACATAGTCCCGGCCGTCAGGGATATACCGGGGGCGGGGCCGCTCGCTTTGGGTTCGCCCCGTCCCCCCGGAGCCCGGTGTCGCAGGGCGTGTGCCCAGCGCTCGATCGGCTTGCTGCGAGTCCGGATGCGCACCCCTGGTGAACCAAAATGCGAACCCCCCGTGAACCCAGAAAAATACCTGCTTGTAATCGTATGAAACGATGGTACAATTACCAAGTTTTGAATACACATGCCTGTGCGACCTGAAACCGCCAGTGGCCACCGGAAAAGGCTGCGGACTCAGGGATGACCGCGGGTAGAGGACTAACGAATGGAGAGACTATGACTAAAGTCAGCATTGCTGCCTTGCTTGACGCCGGCAGCCACTTCGGGCATCAGACCCGCCGTTGGAACCCCAAGATGAAACCCTATATCTTCGGCAGCCGGGGCGACATCTACATCATCGACCTGAAGCAGACCCTTATCGGCATGGATAAGTCCTACACCTTCATCTCCGACCTGGTCAGGAAGGGCGGTACCGTCCTGTTCGTCGGCACGAAGAAGCAGGCCCAGGAAGCCGTCTCCAATGCGGCGAACCGCTGCGGGATGCCCTACGTGAACGCCCGCTGGCTTGGCGGCATGCTCACGAACTTCGTCACTATCCGCTCACGGGTGACCCACATGGAAGACCTCGAGGCTATGGAGGCCGACGGGCGCATGGACCTGCTGCCGAAGAAAGAGCAGATACTCCTGCGCAAGGAGCTCGCCAAGCTCCAGACCAACTTGAACGGCATCCGGAACATGAAGAAAGTTCCCGAGGCTATCTTCGTCATCGACACGAACCGCGAGACGATAGCCATCCATGAGGCCCGCCGCCTGAGCCTGCCCATCGTCGGCACCCTCGATACGAACTCCGATCCCGACGACGTCGAGATCGGCATCCCCGCCAACGACGACGCAATCCGCTCGGTGGCCCTCCTGACCGACTTCATTGCCGACGCGGTTATTGCAGGCGGCACCTCCTTCATCACGGAGAGCGAGATGGCCGCCGCTCCCGCGCCGACTGCCGCTGCCGCCCCCGCGCAGGCCGCCGCGTCGGCCGAAGCCGCCGAGGGTGCGGCTGCAGCTGATGTCGTTCCTGTGCCTGACTCCGCCGCCGAGGCAGCTGCCGCCCCTGCGCCGGCCGCCGAGCCGGTCGAAGCCGCCGCCGAGGAGGCCCCTGCTGTCGAGGAGGCATCCGTACCTGAGGCGCCCGCCGCAACGGAGGCCCCCGAGGAAGCAGCAGCAGCAGCAGCCGACGACTCCGCAGCAGCCGAGGCCGCAGTCCCCGCCGCCGAGCAGGCTGCCGGGGAAGAGGCATAACCCCTGCATCGACGGCCGATGCAAGAATGACGGGAGCAGTTCCGGCGAGAACAGTTCCGAAGACAGGAAAACCCCGCTCTACAACAGCTGAGAGAAGCTGAGAGACAACAGGAAGGAAAACCCATGGCAGAGATTACTGCTTCTTTGGTAAAAGAACTACGCGAGATGACCGGCGCCGGCATGATGGAGTGCAAGAAGGCGCTTGTCGAGTCCGCAGGCGACATCGACAAGGCCGTTGACGTGCTGCGCACAGCCGGTTTGGCGGCGGTCGCGAAAAAGGCAGGCCGCGCCACGAACGAGGGCACCATCGCGGCAGCCGTGGCGGAATGCGGCATGTCCGGAGCGCTCGTCGAGCTGAACTGCGAGACAGACTTCGTGGGCATCAACGAGAAGTTCAAGGCCTATGCCGACAAAATCGCCCAAGCGGCGCTTGCCAGCCGCCCGGCCGACCTCGCCGCGCTTCAGGCCTCCGAGGTGGACGGCGAGACGGTCGAGTCAGTGGTGACCGAGGCCATCCATACCCTCGGCGAGAACATCCAGCTTGCCCGCTTTGCCTATGCCCGCCAGGAGGGCGGCGCGGTCGCCAGCTACATCCACGGCGGCGGCAAGATAGGCGTGCTGGTCGAGTTCAAGCTGGGCGATGCCGCAATTGCGAAGAACGAGGACTTCAAGCGCTACGGCCGCGATATCGCGATGCAGGTCGCTGCCGCCCAGCCGGTTGCGGTGAACCGCGAGGCCGTCGACCCGTCGGTTGTCGAGCACGAGATGGCCATCTACAAGGCGCAGGCCGCCGAGTCGGGCAAGCCGGAGAACATCCAGGAAAAGATGGCGCTCGGCCGCATGGAGAAGTATTACAAGGAGAACTGCCTGACCGAGCAGGAGTTCGTGAAGAACCCCGACCAGACGGTCACCCAGTACACCGCAGCAGTCGCCAAGGAGCTCGGCACCACCATCGAGGCCGTCGCCTTTACCCGCTTCCTGCTGGGCGCATAGGCGGATGTCTGAAAAGGTCATCATCGTTCAGGGGAACAAGACCCTGAAAGGGAGCGTCACCGTTTCGGGCGCCAAGAACTCTGCGTTGAAGCTCATGGCGGCGTCGATCTTGGGGCAAGGCGAGAGTGTTATCCACAACGTCCCTGCCATCTCGGACATCGACGTCATGGGCGACGTCATCCAGCACCTCGGCGCCAAGCTGTCCCGCGACGGCCACGACATACGGATAGACACCGCCGTGCTGGACACCCTTGAGACCCCTTACGAGCTGGTCTCCAAGATGCGTGCCTCTATTGCGGTGCTGGGCCCCCTTATCGGCCGCTTCGGGCATGCCCGCGTCGCGATGCCCGGGGGGTGCCAGATAGGCGCCCGGAAAATCGACATGCACCTGGTCGGGCTTGAGGCCTTGGGGGTCGAGTTCGCCATCGACCACGGCTACCTTGAGGCACGCACGCCAAAGGGCCTGCATGGCGCGCTGGTCACCCTTGAGTTCCCCAGCGTCGGGGCGACGGAGAACCTTCTTATGGCGGCGGTGGCCGCCAAGGGGAACACCACGATAGAGAATGCCGCCCGCGAGCCGGAGATAGTCGATTTGGCCGGGATGCTCAACAGCATGGGTGCCCGCATCTCCGGTGCCGGGAACGCCACCATCGAGGTCGAGGGTGTGGCCCTGGACTCCTTCCACCCCTGCGAGCACACGACGGTGGGCGACCGCATCGAGGCCGGGACCTTCCTTGCCGGTGCCGCTGCGGCGGGCGGGCCGGTCACGGTGAACAACATCGACCCCAACTTCTTGCGCATGGCGATCATGAAGCTGGAGGCGATGGGGGCGAGTGTCTCCATCGGCGACAAGAGCGTCACGGTGAGCCGGGAAGGCCCGCTTGCGGCAACAGACATACAGACGCTCCCGCACCCCGGGTTCCCCACCGACCTCCAAGCCCAGTTCATGCTGCTTGCCGCCCTGGCAAACGGCAACACGATAATCACCGAGAACATCTTCGAGAACCGTTTCATGTTCACGTCAGAGCTGGTCCGCATGGGTGCTGACATCACCATCGAGGGGCACCATGCCCTGGTCCGGGGGGTCAAGGACCTGCAGGGCGCCCCCGTCTCGTGCACCGACCTGCGGGCCGGTGCCGCGCTCGTGCTGGCTGGTATTGTCGCGGAGGGCGAGACGCAGGTCCACAACATCGAGCATATCGGCCGCGGGTACGAGGACTATGTTGGCAAGCTGTGCTCCCTTGGAGCCGATGTCCGCTCTGTCCCGGCCGACGGCGGTCATGTGTGACCAGGGCTTGATCGGCAAGGCGCATGACACACCGCACAAAAGGCTTCTCGTATTCGCACTCCCGGCGCAAGCTTCCCCATATGAACAACGTGACGGTCGGCACGCACGTGCCCGGAAGGCCCCTTGAGGACGGCATACGCTCCGGCGGGGAGCCGCCCGAGGGCGTGTCGGCCGCGTCTGGCGTCACGCCGATGCCGCAGGACATGTTCTCAAGCGCACGGAGGACCGAGCGTGCCCGCAAGGGCGTGGTCGACCACCTCACCCCCGAGACCGAGTCGGGCGAGACCTCTTCCGAGGCGGAGAGGCGCACGAACAGGCCAACCTTTGCGCAGACGCAGCAGCGCCGCATCCGCATTCGGGGCATTGCCATAGCCGTGGCTGCCCTGGCGCTTGTGGCGGCTGTTGCGGCCGGTGCCGGTGCCTTTGCCTATGCGGGGTCGGTGAGCGACAAGATGAGCCTCGGCGACTCCAACGCACGGGAGGCCCTCGTGGCCGCAGCTGCGGGCGAGCCGGCCTACCTGCTGTTTGCCGCAGAGTTCTTCGAGCCGGGAAGGGACTACAACGGCCCGAGCCTCCTCATGCTCATGCGCGTCGACAAGGACGCCGGACAGATAACCCTCCTGTCCATCCCCGCCAACCTCCAGGTTTTCCTGAGCGACGGCGCCTACCACCGGCTCTCAGAGGCCCAGGTCGTCGGCGGCGACGCAGAGCTGATTGCCGCAGTGTCCGAATTTGTCGAGGTTCCCATTGCACACTTCGTGAAGACCGACCGCGAGGGCTTTGTCGCGCTCGTCGACTCCTTGGGAGGCCTGAGCGTCGACGTCACCGACGAAGTGGACGACCCCCAGGCAGGCGCTATCTACATCCCAGCGGGACTGCGGACCTTGAGCGGGGAAGAGGCCCTGATCCTGTCCCGTGCGACGAACTTCCTCAGTGGCGACACGGTGCGATCGAAGAACCAGTCCCGGGTCGCGGTGGCACTCGGGCAGCGCCTGCTTGAAAAGAGCTGGCTTGAGTTGGCAGTCGCCCTCGACGGCATTGCCGAGAACATTTCCACGGACCTTGGGGCTGTCGATTTCATGACGCTGGTGAAGGCCTTCCCGGGCACAAGCCCGGAAAGCGTCTATACCGGCCAGGTTCCGGGATACTTCGAGACAAGCACCTTCTCGGGCATCCGCTACTTCATCCCCGGCGTGACCGCATGGGCACAGGTGCAGGAGGCTTTCGTGGCGGGGGAGCCGCCCGGGACGGCGGAGACAGACCTGACCGGCATCGACCCGGCATCCTTTAGCATCCTTATCAGGAACGGGGCGGGGGTCACAGGCAGCGCCCGCCAGATGGCAGACGTCCTTGAGGCGCAGGGGTACCGCATAGAGGATATCGGAAACGCCGACGTCTATGTCTACAAGGAGACCCTGGTCGTCTACCATTCCAAGGACTTTGCCCCGGCGGCAGAAGCGGTCGTGCACAGCCTCGGCATGGGGCGCGCCATCGCGTCAAACGGCTTTTACGCCTTCGACACCGACATACTGGTGGTCCTCGGGGAGGACTGGAAGCCGATCCGCTAGATGACTGCGTTTCCTCCGGCAAGGTGTGAGCATGTGCCCCAAAGCCCACAGGCCGAAAACCCCCGGCGGGAACAAAAGGGAGTCATGGTATACTCTCAGGCGGTTAAGGAATCCACACCGAGGTGCGGAAAGAGCGATAAAGGAGATACCCATGATTGACAGGGAAGATGTTGCCGCAGTACTTGAGCTGATTCGCCCGAGCCTCCAGGCGGACGGCGGAGACGTCGCATTGGTCGACGTCGATGAGGAAGGCGTGGTCACCGTTGAGCTCCAGGGTGCCTGCAAGGGTTGCCCGATGTCGCAGATGACCTTGGCGAACGGGGTCGAGCGCATCCTCAAGGAGCGGGTACCCGGAGTCTCGAAGGTCGTTCCGGCGCCCTAGCGCGCTGCGCGGGTATCGCGAGGCAAGGCCATGGCTTCTTGCTGGGAGCTGCGCGGCTGCGACGAAGAGATGCAGTCGCGCTGCCCGCACAACATACCGGGCGAGGCCTGTCCCGCCGACTGCTTCTACACGGCCTGCGACCGCCCGACGCACCGTTTAGAGCAGGACCTCGGCATCCTTCTCAACCCCGACCTCGACTACGAGGCGGCTGTCAAGCAGGTATGCCGGTTCTGCACCTTCTTCCTCACGCAGGGCCCGCGCCCCGGCCTCCGCTTTGCGGGAGACAGGCCCCCCGAAGTACGCGGGGGGAATCCGAACCGTTTTCTGCTATAATGGGGCGGTCAAGTGAGGAAGCGGGAAGGAGGCCACAATGGTTACGACGACGCTTACCTGCCCTTCGTGCGGTGCGCACACCCTCGATGTTCGGGACTACGATTCCATGATGGTGCTGAAAGCCGACTCGGCGCTGTTCACCCTGTGCTGCCCGCACTGCTCGAAGGCCGTCTCCTCGATACGGGCCATACCCGACGAGCTAAAGGACGAGGTGCGCTTTGCCGCGATCGAACTTGACGCCGGCATGGGCCGCGATGCCTGAGGCCGCGATGCCTGAAGGACAAAGAAACAACAACGATGGGATGCCGCTTCTGCACAGCGGCGTTTTGCTATGGAGTGAGCGATGCTGAATGACGTGTTCCAAAACCTTGATCCGATTATCGTGTCGATCGGGCCCTTTGTCCTGCGCTGGTACGGGCTTGCCTATGCCCTCGGGTTCCTCTGCTTCGCGCTGGTCGCCTACCGGCTTGCGAAGCGGTGGAAGATAGGGTTCGACTTCGACGCACTGCTGGTCGTATTCATATGTGTAATCGCGGGGGTCATCATCGGCGCCCGCGCCGGCTTCATCCTCTTTTACGGTGCCGGGTACTACTTCGAGCACCCGGAGGCGATCCTGGCGTTCTGGGAAGGGGGGATGAGCTTCCATGGAGGCCTTGCCGGCGCACTGGCGGGAGGTCTTGTCGCGGCGAAGCTCACCGGCATCCCCTATCTGACGCTCGCCGACTTAGGGGTGATAGGTGCGCCGCTTGGCCTGCTCTTCGGCCGGGTTGCGAACTTCATCAACGGGGAGCTATGGGGTGCGCCGACAGAAGCCTCTTGGGGCGTGGTCTTCGGCGGGCTTGCCGGCGCGGTGCCGCGCCACCCCACGCAGCTCTACGAGGCGCTCCTTGAGGGCATCGTCTTGTTCACCGTGCTCCTGCTGCTGTCGCGGAAGGCCCCTCCGCGTCCCCGCGGCACCTTCATCGGGGTCTTCCTTGTCCTGTACGGGGCCTTCCGCTTCATTATCGAGTTCGTCCGCGAGCCCGACCTCCAGCTGGGCTACCTCGCGGGCACCTGGTTCACCATGGGGCAGCTCTTGTCGGTGCCGATGATGGTGGCGGGCGCCCTGGTGCTGATATATGCAGTTCGGAAGAAGTTGCCCCAGCAAGGCCTTCCCGATACGCCGACAGGGTAATATGTCCTTTGTGGGAAAACGGACAGTGGGAAAGGAATTGCTATGGATTTGAAGTTCTATCGTTGTGGGAATTGCGGGAATGTCGCCTTCAAGCCCCTGAACAAGGGGCCGCTGATGATCTGCTGCGGTGAAAAGATGCAGGAGCTGGCCGAGAACACGACCGATGCGGCCACCGAGAAGCACGTGCCGGTGGTGGCGGTCGACGGCGCTGTTGTGAGGGTCGAGGTCGGAAGTGTCGCCCATCCCATGGAGAAGGACCACCTGATCGCCTTTATATGCCTTGAGACGAAGAAGGGCTACCAGTTCGTCGAGCTTGCCGCAGGCGACGAGCCTGTGGCCGAGTTCGCCTTGGCCGCAGACGATGCGGTGGTCAAGGCCTACGAGTACTGCAACCTCCACGGTCTGTGGAGCTGCTAGGGCTGCCGACCTGCGGGGAGCCTGCGGGGGCCTGCGGGAGAACGTAAATTCTCAAGGAAAACCGAAGACCTTGTGCTATCATAGGCAGGCTGTATTCGCCTTGGTCGGAAACCAAGGCATGAAATGGAGAGAACATGAGAAAAGGAATCCACCCGGATTATGTGGACTGCACGGTCAGGTGCAGCTGCGGGAATGCCTTCCAGACCCGCTCTACCAAGCCCGAGATGAAAATCGACATCTGCAACGTCTGCCACCCCTTCTTCACGGGCCAGCAGAAGTTCATCGACACCGGCGGGCGCGTCCAGCGCTTCGCCGATCGCTTCGGCTCCGCAAAAGAGGCTGTCGCCGCCCGCGAAGCCGCCAAGAAGGCCGAGCGTGCCGCTGAGGTCGAGGCCGCCGAGGCCAAGAAGAAGGCCGAGCGCGAGGCCAAGGCTACGGAAAAGGCGAACCGCGCCGCCTCCTTTGCGGCAAAGGCCGAAAAGGCCTCCCGCAAGGCCGAGGCCGAAAGCGCGATGGAATCCGCCGCCGGCACCGAGGCTGTAACGGACGGGGCCGTCACGGCCGCCGTCGAGGAAACCACCGGGGCTGCTGGGGAAGCCGCCGGGGAAGCCACCGCCGAGGCCGTTGCTGAACCTGCCGCCACCGAGGCCGACGGGGCAGGGGAGGCCGCCGAAGAGGTCGCACCCGCCACCGACTAGCATTTTCGACATACGCACGAACCAAAGGAAAATCAGGGGCCGCGCCGGTCCCTGATTTGTTTATCTGCTATGATTGTAGCCGCATCCTTGACGGACAGGGAGTCTTTTGGAAAACGGCTGAAGCGCACATGAAGAAGCTACTGGCCCAGATAATGAAGTTCAGCGTGGTGGGAGTAATCGCGTTCCTCATCGATTACGGCCTGATGATCCTTTTGACCGAAGTCTTCCATGTCGACTACCTGGTCAGCGCGACAGTCTCCTTCACCGTTGCGGTCGTCTTCAACTACCTGGCCTCGATGCGCTACGTGTTCAAGCACAAGGAAGGCTTGAGCCGGAAGCGGGAGTTCATCATCTTCGTCGTGCTCTCGGTGATCGGCCTGGGCCTAAACGACCTGTTCATGTGGATCGGCGTCAGCCTCTTCGGCATAGACTACCGGATCACCAAGATAGCCGCGACCTTCATAGTAACGATCTGGAACTTCACAACCCGTAAAATCTTCCTCGACGCCACCGACCAAAAATAGCCCAAGCCTATTGTCTGGCTTTAGCGCAGCGTCTCTCCGTCGAGCTCAAGGTCTAGCAGGTTGCCGTCGAGGTCGTACCAAAGCCTGTATTCGCCTCTTACCCTGTCACCGACTTCGTTCTTGTACCAGACGGTTCCCGTCTCGAAATATTGCGAGTCCCTTTTTTGCGGCTCGGATGCCGTTGCCGGGAACTCGACCGTTTCGGGGTCTGGGAAATAGCGCTGTGCCTCCGACCGTGCCTTTGCCGCCGCTGTTGCTGCCTCCGGGTCAGGTGTTGCACCCTGCGTTGCATCGCCCTGCGCCGCATCATCCTGTGCATCCTGCGCCGCGTCGCCCGGTGCTATACCGTCCTGCGTTATGTCGTTTCGCCCCGGTTCGGCCTGATCGGCCTCGCTGCATCCAACAAGTGACAGGCAGAGCACCAGTGCCACTCCTGCCAATGCCAATCCCTTCATATCCACCTCTTTCTCCTGTCCTGTTTCCCCGTCAGTAGAGCCAGGTAGAATAATATACCATTTTCTTGCCCATCTGCCGCTCGTTTTTACACCGGTTGCCCCCGTGTTACCGCCCATCCCAAGCGTTATATGCCGGCGGTTTGCCGCCACGATATTCGGGTCTCAACAAAAAGGCCACCGCACAAAGCGATGACCTGGTGTTTCATGGAGCCAGTGATAGGATTCGAACCTACAACCCACAGTTTACAAAACTGTTGCGCTGCCATTGCGCCACACTGGCCTGTGAGAAGAGCATTATACCCTAAGGAACAACCACAGGTGAACCATGGGCGAACAAAACAAAATTGGAAACAATTTGGTGTAAATGCACGACAAGGGCGCAGGAAAGGTCTATAATTCCTCGAAAGCAAGAACAGGGTTGATGTTTTGATGCGTGTTGGTAGATTGTTCGTATAGGTTGTCGATGAAGCGCTTCGGCGCTTTTAATGTGCCCTGTGTGATGGTAGCGGAACCAAAGGAGCTTGTTTGCCGTGTTTGACCAGTTTTTCTCACAGATATCCTTCGTCGATGTCTTCAATTTCTGTGTCTTTATCACCTTTAGCATCTGCTATACCTATCAGATATTCTACGTGTTCGTCGTCTTGACACGGCGGCCCCCCGAGCGTCGTGCCCAGAAGAACCACCGGTATGCGGTCATAATCTCGGCACGCAACGAGAGCGCTGTCATCTCCGACCTCGTCCACAGCATCAAGGTGCAGAACTACCCCCAGGAGCTCATCGACGTCTTCGTCATTGCTGACAACTGCACGGACAACACGGCCGAGGTTGCCCGCAACGCCGGGGCTATCGTGTTCACACGCACCAACGACAAGGAGATAGGGAAGGGCTACGCCCTCGACTACGGCTATACCTGCATCAAGGAGCGCTACCGCGAGAAGGACTACGAGGCCTTCTTCGTCTTCGATGCCGACAACGTGCTCGACGTGAACTACTTCCGCGAGATGAACGCGACCTTCGACTGCGGCGCACAGGCTTCGACGAGCTACCGGAATTCCAAGAACTACGCCTCGAACTGGATTTCGGCGGGTTATGCGGTCTGGTTCCTGCGCGAGGCCAAGTACCTCAACCAGGCGCGCGTGACCCTGAACACGAGCTGCGCCATCTCCGGCACCGGCTTCTTCATCGCTGCGGACATTCTGGAAAGGCACGGCGGGTGGAAGTGGCACCTGCTCACCGAGGACATCGAGTTCTCCGCGTACAACATCCTCGAAGGCGTGCGCATCAGCTATACCCCGACGGCCGTGCTCTACGACGAGCAGCCGATCACCTTCAAGGACTCCTGGAACCAGCGCTTCCGCTGGGCGAAGGGTTTCTACCAGGTGTTCTTGCGCTATGCCGGGAAACTCGTAAAAGGCGCCCTCACCAACCCGAAGGGCAAGCGCTTCGCGTGCTACGACATGCTCATGACGATTTCCCCGGGCATGCTCCTGACCATCGTCTCGGTCACCTTCAACGCGATCATCCTGGCCCTCGCTGCGGCCGGCCTGATGTCGCCGGGCATCATGATCGCCTCGTCGGTGTCGTCGATCTTCTTCTGCATATTCAACTACCTCGTGTTCATGTTCGTCTTCGGCGCACTGACGACCTTTACGGAATGGGACAACATGCATGCCCCGGCCGGGAAGAAGGTCCTGTACATGTTCACGTTCCCGCTGTTCATGCTGACCTACGTGCCGATTGCGCTCCTTGCGATCTTCAAGAAGGTCGAATGGAAGCCGATCTCGCACACGATATCGGTCAACGTCGCGGAATACTCAGACGCGCACGACAAGAAGGAGCGCATCTAGCCCCCTTCCACCCCGTGCCCCCCCCCCCCCCGCCCGCCCTCCCCACCCTCCCCCCTCCCATACGCGGGGGAGGGGCCCGCATGACACGGTGG
>Ga0082212_10000681_pt1 | contig 49421 bp, 38 predicted proteins | sample TergutNt197P3_FD_71548 | JGI IMG/M metagenome (GOLD analysis project Ga0082212, IMG submission 71548) | Neocapritermes taracua P3 segment gut microbial communities from Petit-Saut dam, French Guiana - Nt197 P3 | ecosystem: Host-associated > Arthropoda: Insects > Digestive system > Gut ...
CTTTCCAAAAACTCCACTGCTTTAGGCAAAATTTCAACTTGAAAACGCTGCATCATTACTATATGATTTTTTGTGCAAAGATAACAATTTCCCTTTTAGGAAACAAATAATTGAATAAATTTATCTGCCACGCATTGTTTTTATGCAAGGTATAGATTCAAGTTCTCACGATGTCTGTCAATGCACTTCCGCCCCGATTGCAGATAACGGAGGTTTAAAACGCATCTAAAGTTGCGTTTAAAACCCTAAATGTTAGGTGCTGGTATTTATCCATCCTGTTTGTTTTTGTGCGTTATCACGCTTTACTAATTCCTGCCATAAAGTGTTATTTTCTAATCTCTTATCTAAATAGGTGCGCCATTCAGGGAAAGTCATATCTTTTGTTCTTTCATAAACTTTTGCCTGAATTTCTTCTTTCATTTTTAAGCAATCAAATTTCTTCTCCATAATATACTAAATCTTTAGGGTTTCTAATTTCAAGTGTTTGGTAGCCATTTTTAAGGTTTACAGCATTGTATCCCTTTATTCGAGTGATATTTACAATATGTTTGAAATTCCAGCTTGCCAAAATATCCACTTTGTTGATTGTAGCATATGCTATATGTTTACAATCGTCCAAACTTGTTTCGCCTACAACTTTTTCGGCAATGTATTTATTGGCAAGTTCCGTAACTTCGTCTGTTGCAACAACGCTTTCAAAAAAAATTTTATCATAGTTGTCTAACAGACACTTCACGTGTGACGGCGCTTCTTCTAATTCATCAAACAACAAGTCTGACGTAACAAAAACAATTTCCTTGTTTTCAAGCCGTCGAAAAAGCATTTTGGTTTCTTTTTCAAACTCCGCATCAAAAAAACCTCCTACTATTGAAGTATCTATGTATATTCGCTGTCGTTTCATTTTAACTGAATTTTTAAAGTGCAAAGGTAACGCTTATTTATTATAAAAACCATATTTCATTTGAACAATGACGTGTTTACGGCCGCTTTTGTATAAAATATTTGTTCATTAGAAATACTTCATTTGATTTTTCTCCGTTACGCCGTCCTGAATCAAGTTCAGGAGCTAATTCGGCGTTAGCGAATATGAGCATTTGCAATGCGATAAAAAAGACGGATTACAAATCCTGATACGCAAGACCGTTGAATTGCAAATTCAATGGCACGAAAAGCCGCTGTCCGTTGAATTGCAAATTCAACGGTACGAAAATTCAACGGTACGAAATAAAAACATTTGTTAAAATCAAAATATTTATATAAAATATATTATTAATTAATTTATAAAACATTTTAAATTAAATATATACAGCAGGATATTTTTTTTAAAAAAAACACTTAATTGTCAAATTATTTGATAAAGTTATCGTTTTTTTTCAATACATTTGTCGGCACTAAAAAGAGTATTATTTGCAAAACATACTGTATCAATCAAATTAAAAAACCAAAATGAAAAGAGCATTTAAACATTTCGGCGTGAATGAGGTGCAATTTCTAAGAAAAAGCGCACCGGTCACGACGAAGAAGATGAAAGAGAGTCATTCAATACGACGCTATATATATAATATATGTATAGCCGTTTTTTTACTGAGCGTTACGCTGCATTTCTCTTCATGCAGGGAGATTGCCGTTATCGACGAATTTCGTCCTGACGGCCAGTTGATCAGTGTCAGAGATGGCGCCATCGACTTTGTGATTAATTTCGGCGCTTATGGCGACGACGAAGATGTTGCGACCCGTAGCGGCGCCGCAGACTCAGGGCCTGAAACGGTCGTTGTCCCGCTCGACAACGGCATGTCCATGATTGCGACGCTATCAGCAGCATCCGAAGGCGTCCGTACAAGGTCGAACGTAGGGTTGCGCGCCTTCAACCACGCATCGCTGCTGCATATCGTGGCGTATGAGCATAGCGTATCAGGCCCGTCGTACCACAATCACGTAGAGTTCGAGGTGGACATTACCGACGACGACCTTATCCCCAGACTTACACGGGTAAGCGCGTCTCCGATCATATTGGACATCGGCAAGTCCTATCGTTTTATTGCGTATTCGTACAATAATAACACGGCGGTCATGCCGGCAATCTATCCGCCTCCCGGTCCGATAGGCGTCGATCCGAATGAGGTCGATCTGATATGGGGGGTGTGCGATACAATAAAAGTGACCGAACCGGGTCAGCAATATGTGACTATCAATGTGAATCATCTTTTTTCGAAAGTAACCGTTCATTGTACCAGCGCAACCAATATTACCGCCCTGACGGATGTGGAGATGCCCGGCTACCGCGCTACCTTCACCATCGACTCGGGCAAAATCGCTACCGGCACGGCTGTCGACCAGCCATTTGATTTTGCGCCCGGCGCTGCCACGACGAAATCGTCCGTCCCCCGTGTTGTTTACACAGGCGGATCGGCAGCGACAGTCGTCAAAGTAGGATCGGTTTCCATCAGTGGCGCTGCCCAGCCCTCGTACGACGACCTCTTTGCCACCTTTGCCAAGAAGCTGAAGAGCGGATACGCCTACGATCTGACGATACATTTCGGTGATGCACTTGATTTGGACGACGATACGCCGCCGGCAGGATTCTTCCCCTACGTAGGCGCTTTCTGGAAAGACGATCAATTCGGCGAGCGGCTGATCCGGATAAAACGCCCGACAAGTTCAGGTACGACCCCTGCCGACAGCGTATGGACGGCAGTGGTTGTGACCGGCGCCGACTGGATAAAGTTAGACACCATAGCCACATCCGACAATGTCTGGGAATTTGGCACGCCGTCGTGGGAAGGCAATATGGCAGGTTTCGACGCCGGCCCGCGTATCGTATCGCCGGGCACGTATGTCAGCGGTTATATGGACAATACCAAGCCCGCTATATATTTCCGTATCGGTTTAGATGGGCCTAATCCCACTCCCGGCACTCCGCGCTACGGAATGGTGCTGCTCACCTACGCCAACAACAAAAAACGGCAACGCATCTGGATACGGCAGGGCGAAGACGCCGACTATGTGATGCGACCCACCGACGCGGTCAACTCAGGCGGCATTTCCGTCCGCAACAAAGCGGTGAAGTTCGCTCCCTATAACCTGACGGCCGCTACGCTGAACAGCAAGGTTGACTCGCTCCTTACCATACATGTAACCAATCCGAGCGATTTTGTGCCGTACCCCACCATGGCGGGCGCCTACTTCCAGTGGGCCAATACCGGACCCCGGATGCGTTGGGCATGGCCTCCGAACGGAACGATTACGGGTTGGAATACCGTCGCGTCCGCAGATTACTGGGACGATATTGCCGAAGATCACGAGGTATGTCCTTTCGGCTATCGCAGATTTACGGACGGCAGAACCGATATCGCAGATACCGGACCCGATATGACTCTCTCAGAGTTACGTCAATCGCTCTTTCAGGAACCGCAGTCCGGTACTTACTATTACAATGGTAACTTTATGTATGGTTATTATGCCGACGGTTTCTTCGACCGGCATGAGATTGTAAGTTCTTCAACCGGCGTTGCCGCTTCGGCAGTCTCCATCAATAACGCCCGTGCCGCTTATAGGGGCGTCCTCTTCTACAACCCGTTGCCTGACCGCAATGAAAGCCTCTTTTTCCCACAGGCAGGTTTTCGCTCAACGTCGGGTGGCGCATCGACCAATTTTGGCAACTTAATAAGCTATTGGAGCGCCACAGCGCCCGCTACAAGCACCGCAAATTTGCTCTCCGGAGTAGCTAATGATATCAGTACGATAGCCGTTTTACAAGATCCCAGAACAGTAGCTACACCCATCCGTTGTGTCAAGGTACCCATGCTCAAAGCCATCCCCCAGGATTATATACAAGAGTTGAACGATGCGGATCCGGGAGAACCGGATCAATGGAACCGGTACGACAGCTACCTGCTCGACGGAAGCACCTATACGGTCAAGGTAATCAGCACAGTGCCGTGGCGGATCAAAACGATAACCGGAACGACCAAATCCATTGCAGGCCCGGTCGGCAACGAATCATACATGCTTAATATGCAACCAAGCGATGATATGACAGTCGGGACAACAGGCGTTGGAGTGATGGCAGGCGAAGACGTTACTTTTACGGTTGTGAACAACAAAGCGTATTGGGGATATATTGACGTCACCTTCGAAAGCCCGACCGGAGAATTTGCCGATGTGACGCTTACGATGGTTTTTGCTTGGCCGAGATTGAAATTGCTGAATATAAACGATATTTCCGGCAGCGGTCAATATGGGATTTCGGATATTACAAGAAGTCGCGCCCGCTGGATGCTTATGTCTAAAAATACATACGGTACCGATACGACCAGCATGATTTATTCACGCGGATTTAATTTTGATAGAGTTTGGGGAGATTCAGGGAGCACCGCGTCCTTACGAAAAATAGACAAAATCAACACTTTTCAGCCGGATATTATTGTCCTTTCATACGCTGAGGTTCCCTCGAATACTACTGCGGCAGCGTATGCCAATTATGTAAAAAACGGACAGGGAGTACTAATCGCACTTCTTGAGAATGGCGGCATTGATCGCCTCATGCGGGAAATGTTTAACGATCCGAATATTAATCAACATTCTTACGGGGCTGCAGGTTGGATATATGAAATAATCAACCAGAATGATATCATTACCAATGGGCTATTCGGCAATATAGGAGGGTTGCATTGGGGAGAAGACCAGTCCGTTACAATATGCTTGGATAATTTTGAGAATTATGTAACGAACGGGACGGTTACGCCCTACAGCCGAGCTTATAGAGTCGACGGGACGACCCACCAAGTATGGCCATTGTTATATACCCCATTAACTGCATCCGTAACTTCATTCATGCATAATTCACTTCCATTCTTTTTTATTGGAGACGCCGGATTTATCAATGGTTATAATGCTAATAACATAGCGAGAGGCCCATTTGCCGTAACTAACGATACAGGATCTTATAATCCGAATACAACATATTTCCCTGTCTCGAAATTATTTGGAAATGGATCTAACAAATATACAGTCTATAACTCTCAAATGTTTGCAAATATTATGGTATGGGCCATGACACAAGTCCCATAAAAATTGTAGGGGCAAGGCATGCCTTGCCCCTACTGTCATGTTGAGCGAAGTCGAAACATCTCGCTATTTGTAGAGACGGATAATTATCCGTCTCTACATTACCGCAAAGCGAAGCATCTAAGGCTGAAAGCCTGTAATCAATAGCACAGGGTAACGCCCTGTGAAAACGATGCCGGTTTTTTTATAGGGCTGAAAGCCTGTAATCAATAGCACAGGGTAACGCCCTGTGAAGACTAATTCAAATTCAGAATGACACATTAACAATTATCACATTTTTAAAACCATACTACAATGAAAAATTTATGTTTGATTTTCGCAGGCTTACTGATCTCAGTAAGCGTTTTCGCTCAGTGGTCACTGACCGGCAATGCCGGTACCACCTCCTCCAATTTTGTGGGGACAACAGACAACCAGCCGTTGATTTTAAAGGTAAACAATCTACGGTCGGGATTTACCGGATACCCGGGCAGTTACAATGTAACTTTCGGTTATCTGACCCTCAACCCGTCCAATGGCTCCAACAACACAGCCATAGGGGCGCAGGCGCTCAACTACAACACTTCCGGCTCATGGAATGTGGCCGTCGGTACATGGGCGCTCGACCTCAACAGTAGCGGATCGTACAATGTCGCATTAGGCTCTAACGCCGCCTCCAACCAGAGCGGCACAGTCAGCAACATCGTTGCCATCGGCCATAATGCATTACGCACCAATGCGCAAAACGACAATATCGCCATAGGGTTTGAGGCCGCAACCAACAATACGTCCGGCCATTCGCTTACCGCCCTCGGCTTCAAGTCGCTTCGCGGCAACACCACCGGAATGCAGAACACGGCGCTCGGATATGTCGCCCTTACCAACAATTCGACAGGCGTCAACAATACGGCCGCCGGCGCCTGGTCGCTCGTTGCCAATACAACGGGAAGCCATAATACGGCCACAGGCATGAAATCGCTTTTCAGCAATACAACAGGCGAATACAATACGGCCATCGGCTCGCAGGCAATGGAAATGAATACGATCGGCAATTATAATACGGGATTTGGTTCGGGCGCTCTGTACAGCAATCTTACAGGACTGTGGAATACGGCCGTAGGAACGTCCGCCCTGTGGATGAGCCAGACCGGTCACGACAATACAGCCGTCGGCGGCGAAGCGCTCGCCGGCAATTTCGATGGCGACTGGAACACCGCCGTAGGCACCCGTGCACTGTGGTCAACACATAATGCACCGGTCTTTGAGCATTTCGGTCATGGCTCCGGCAACACAGCCCTTGGCTTCGAAGCCCTCCGCGAAATCACTACCGGCAACTACAATATCGGCGTCGGCGTCCATGCCCTCCGCGAAAACAAAACCGGAAACGAAAACATCGCAATAGGCCGCCGAACAATGACCGAAAATACCACCGGCAGCGAAAATGTAGCAATCGGCAGTTGGGCGATGCAAAATAATACAACCGGCAGTGGCAGCGTTGCTGTCGGTCATCAAACGCTTTCTTCCAATACAGATGGTCAATTTAATACAGCTACCGGCTATCAGGCGCTGCAAAACAATACAACAGGCCTCAACAATACAGCTATCGGTTATCAGGCGTTACAGAACAATACAGGAGGTTACTATTACCCTTTTGGAGGCGAAAATTATTGTAGCGGAGGGAGTTATAATACAGCAATCGGTTATAGGGCGCTAAAGAATAATACGTTGGGCTTAAATAATATAGCCATTGGGCAGAGTGCTTTGGCGTCAAACACTATTGGAGACGACAATATTGCTATCGGTTATGAAGCGTTAATCAATGGTAAGAATTCATGGAGAAATATAGCAATTGGCCATCAAGCGCTTTATTCTGATGAAGAAGGAAATAGTTTCGGCAATATAGCTATCGGCCATCAAGCGCTTATGGATAATATATCAAGCTGTTATAATACAGCTACCGGATATGAAGCGATGCAATTTAATGAATATGGTCAAGGCAATACAGCTAACGGATATCAGGCGCTTTGGATGAATACATATGGCAGTAATAATACTGCATTTGGAATGAGAGCGCTTCAAGGCATTTATGAAGGCGATGGTAATACAGCGGTTGGTATGCTTGCGCTTGCCGGAAATTGGCATGGTAATTATAATACAGGTGTTGGACTTATGGCATTTGTTGGAGGCGATTTTAACAATGCAACCGCAATCGGTTATGACGCTATGGCCACAGCAAGCAATCAAGTAATGATTGGTAACGACCATATTACCAGCATCGGCGGTTATGTGCCCTGGACTACTGTTTCCGATAAGCGGGTAAAAAAGAATATCCGGCAGGATGTTCCCGGACTCGAATTTATCAGGTTACTGCAGCCGGTCACCTACAATATGGATTTGGAGGCGGCCGAAAAGATTGTGAGAAACGGGATGACGAGGGAAGAGTGGATTGCGGATCGTAGTTCGGCAACGCTCACTAACCGGGAAGGCAATAGTTCGGCAAGGCTCACTAACCATTCGGCAACGCTCACTAACCGGGAGCGCAATGACGAGTCGGAAATGTACAAGGAGCTGGTGCCTCCGCCCGTAGATACCAAAGCAAGAGAAGCGAAGGAGAAGATTGTATATTCCGGTTTTATCGCGCAGGACGTGGAGAAGGCGGCGCAAAGTATCGGATATGATTTCAGCGGTGTGGATGCGGCCGCAAACGACAACAGCCTGTATGGATTGCGGTATTCGGAATTTATCGTTCCATTGGTCAAAGCCGTACAGGAGCTGAGCATTCAAAACGACGCCAAAGATTCGGTTATCGTAGCGCTCGAATCGCGGATAGACCGGTTGGAAGAGATGGTAAACAAGCTGTTGGGCGGCGACGACGAGTCATTTCCCGATATGCGCAGTTCGCAAATGCCCGACGCCTCGTTGGAGCAGAACTTTCCCAACCCCTTTAATCAGTCCACAACGATCCGTTATGTCCTGCCCGAAACTGTCCGTTCAGCCCGGATCGTAATCACCAACATATCAGGAAGGGTATTGCAGCAAATCCCCATCTCAGCGCCCGCCGGCGCCGACAGCGTAACAATCGAAGCAGGCACATTAGCCTCCGGCATTTATTACTACTCCCTGATTGTGGACGATATGCTTGTCGACACAAAAAAAATGATCGTAACCTATTAATGTCGATTGGTGAGGGCGAAGTCGAAACATCTCGCTATTTGTAGAGACGGATAATTATCCGTCTCTACATTACCGCCTCCGTAACGCCGTCCTGAATCAAGTTCAGGATCTAATTCGGCGTTAGCGAATATGAGCATTTGCAATGCGATAAAAAGCAGGATTACAAATCCTGATATTCAAATCCGTTGAATGACAAATTCAACGGTACGGGAAATACATTTGTTCAGCGTAGCGTCCTAAAAGGTATTTTCATAGATTAGTCTCGCCCATTCGTGCATTCGTGCATATTGTTTTACAATTTTTCCTTCGTTAGCCCTGAATAGCAATTCTGTTAATCCGTTTTCTATTGAATTATCATAAACATACAGTCTATCAACGACTTTTGATAACAAAATGCAATTTGCTATTGATTTGTAATAACGACTGATAATTTTTTGAATTGGCACATCGTGTCCACCTTGCATAACTCGTTGAGCTATGCGCAAAGCATTTATCTGAGGATTGTCAGTGCCGATAAAAAACAGACGAATAAAATAATCTTGCTGTTTTGCCCTTTGAATGAAGTCAATTTTGTCAGGCGCCGACAATACTGTTTCAAAAATTAAACTGCTACGGTTTTTCAAGCATTTTTCTCGCTGTTTTTCGGCAAACTGTGCGGCCTTTAAAACCATTTTCTGCGAATTCCAATCTCCAAATTTATCCCGTGCAATAAAATCGGGATTTATGTATTCACAGCCTTCAACCCATTCATGTTTCAGAATTTGGTTTGTAACGGTTGTTTTTCCCGCTCCATTGGGTCCTGCTATTATGAGAAGTTTTGGACATTCCATTATCTATAAGCTTGGAAATATTTTTTTGATACTTTCGTATTCACGCCGAATATTATCCGTAATTGCAGATTGTAAACCGGAATTTTTTCTCCGCACTTCTTCCTGTACTTCTTGCATAAGAAGCGATAATTGCTCTTCTTTCGGTTCCTTATCACTTGTGAACCTGTAATACATACTTGTCTCGTTTACCATAAATCTATAATTTTTTTTCTGAATGCAAAATTAAAAATTTTAATTTTATTTTCAAAGTATCATCTATTTGTTTATTTATATTGTCTATTTTTTTAAAAGAAATTGTTATGTGGAAAAAAATATTTTTATGGATTGGTATCGCATGCATTGCAAATTCCACAATAATTCACCTTTTTCCAAAGGGTCTATCCCGTCAATAACATTGACGGTCGTATAACTTCCGTGAAATACTATCATCGCATACCTCCGTTCTGATGACAAACATCAAACAATTCACGTACCGCCCAAAATGGATTATCGGTATGTAAAGCCCACCAATTTTCGCGCAAATAATCAATTCCTCCGTATTGTTTTAGATACTGATAGGCTTTTTGTACGTTCATTTTATAGGCAGCTGCAAATTCGGGAATGATAAATGAAATGAAACCTATTTCATCACGATTTTTCTTACTAAATGTCATTGTTTCCATATCAAAATTGATTTTTGCAAAGGTAACGCTTATTTATTGAAAAGTACTATAATTTGTGGTCTGAAAAATGAGGGGCATTATATTTTATATAAATCAAAAAAGGTGTTTTTTGGCAAACTCGATATAGCGCTTCCAGTCGTAATCGGTCACATCGTGCACTCCGCTGCGGATATGGTATCCGATATGGTTCATAACGGGCGAATTGACAGGGGGCGTCGTTGTTGTTTCCAACCCTTTCAGTCCGTAAAGATGATAAACAGGGCCGGCATGTACTCCTCCCAGAAATTCGCCTTTCGGGTCGGCCCACAGGTCTTCTTCGGCGCTGGCAATATAGACGGGACGGGGAGCAATCAACGCTATCAATTCATGTTGGTCGATCGGCAGGTCTTCTTCCTTACCGGCAAAGCCGGTGAAAGCCGGGCAAAACCAGTGCGGAAAACTTGTTGTGATCAGGTCGACCGTTTCACCGAATCTTCTTTTGGAGAGCGCAGCGCCGCCACAGCCCGAATTGTTCGAGATCACTATGGCAAACCGCGTATCGAGCGCTCCTGTCCATAATGCCGCTTTCCCTTGCCGCGAATGTCCCATCAGCGCCACTCTTTTGGCGTCGAATGTTTTATCGGACGCGATATAGTCCATGACTATGCTGTATCCTTTTGCCCATGCGCCGATCGCCTGCCCGGTATGTGCGCTTCCCTTTTTCGCTGCGTAGTCGTCGTAAAGAGGGAGTATGCTCTCGTCTATCAGATCCTTCCGATCCGGAAAAACATCGTGATAACATACTGTGATTACTGCAAATCCTTCATCTGTAATCATTTCGACATTCCAGCGGCTCGACTGGCCGCCCCGCTCCGGATTTTGATCTTTGGAAGATATTTTGGCTATTGACGGTGAAATAATGATTGCAGGGTCGGGCTGCACGGTATGATTGCCATTAAAATTATAGGAAAGAAAGACAGGGATATTTTCTTTGGGCGTCTTCGGCAGGTACATCAACAGATAGATTTCACGCGCCAAACGATTGTTGGAAAGGATGATTTTGACTTGTTTGCATATCGCCTTTCCATTCAAAGCATTGGGGTTTTCATGGAGCGTTTCATAACGCACATTGATGTTGGATGACGCGGTAAGCGGTTCTCCATAGACTAATGTAGAAAAAAGATGGAGTAATTCGGGGCGTCGGGTTTTTTCCCATTGTTCGGAAGTCGTTATCTTTTCACCTGAAGCGCTCAGTAACACTTCGGGTAACACGAAAGCAGGCACTTTGCTTTCGTCCTGATTTACATTACGTTGTTGCGCAAAGGTTGCACAAACAACCGTCGTCATTGCGAGGAGGATAAAATTAAGTTTCATAATGATGTAGTATAAGATGTTTTTGTTGTACTTCGAACCACAAAAATACATTTTTTTTCAAAAAGAAGCGCAGGCTTCCATGAAATTCGGTTTATATAATAAATAAACGTTATCTTTGCAATCCGTTTGTAGCAAACGGTCGGACAGGCGACGAAAATAATATTCAAAAATTAAATATCTTTATAATGAAAGTTTATCAAACAAATGAAATCAGGAACATTGCTTTAATGGGCAGTAAGGGTTGCGGGAAAACCACTCTCGCAGAAGCCATGTTATACGGGAGTGGTGTCATCAAACGTCGTGGCACAGTTGAGGCAGGCAATACGGTCTGTGATTATTCGCCGGTTGAAAAGGAATACGGTTATTCAGTTTTTTCAACTGTTAGCAGCATCGAATGGAATGGGCGGAAACTGAACTTTATTGATTGTCCGGGTTCCGATGATTTTATCGGCGGCGCTGTTTCAGCCATCAATGTGACGGATGTGGCGTTGATGCTTATAAACGGTCAGTACGGTATTGAGGTCGGTACGATCAATCAATTCAGGTATATCGAGCAATTTCGCAAACCGGTCATTTTTGCCATCAATCATTTAGATCATGATAAAGCGGATTTTGATAATGTCATCACGCAGTTGAAAGAGAACTACGGCGACAAAGTCGTTCAGGTTCAATATCCGGTGAATGCCGGCCTTTCACTTAATGCCATTATCGACGTACTGAAGATGAAGATGTACCGTTGGAAGCCTGAAGGCGGCGTACCGGAGATTCTCGACATTCCGGCCGGTGAGATGGACAAAGCGACCGACTTAAATAACAAATTGATCGAAGCTGCTGCCGAGCATGATGATGTGCTGATGGAAAAATTCTTTGAAGAAGGCGTTCTTTCGGAAGACGATATCCGCAAAGGAATTAACGCAGGATTAACGACCGGAGGGATCATGCCGGTTATTTGCCTGAGTGCAGGAAAAGATATAGGCGTCCGTACGGCATTGGATTTTCTGGGAAAGGCTGTTCCAGGCCCCGACAAAATGCCACCGGCTGTCACGACAGAAGGCGCGGCAGTAGCTGTGAATCCGGATGGTCCGACCAGCATCTTATTTTTTAAGACCAGCGTCGAATCGCATATCGGACAAGTATCTTTCTTCAAGGTTATTTCCGGTACGGTGAAGGTGGGCGACGATTTAGTCAATGCCGATAGGGGTTCGAAAGAACGTATTGCCCAGATATTCTCGGTATCGGGACAAAACCGTCAGGAAGTGACGGAAATGATGGCCGGAGATATCGGTGCAACCGTAAAGCTGAAAGACATCCGTCGCGGTAATACGATGAATGGCAAAGGTTGTGATTATCGTTTTGACTTTATCAAATACCCCGATCCCAAGTATAGGAGGGCTGTCAAATCGGTGAATGAATCGGAAGCCGAAAAGTTGAGTGAGGTACTGACGCGCTTGCATGAAGAAGACCCCACCTGGATCGTCGAACAATCCAAGGAATTGAAACAGGTGATTTTGTCGGGACAGGGCGAGTTTCATCTCCGGACATTGAAGTGGTTGGTTGAAAATTCGGATAAGATACAAATCGAGTTTTCCGAACCGCGCATCCCTTATCGCGAAACCATCACAAAATCAGCCCGTGCCGATTACCGTCACAAGAAACAGTCGGGCGGCGCCGGTCAGTTTGGTGAAGTACACATGATTGTGGAGCCTTACTTCGAAGGGATGCCCGACACGACTATGTACAAATTCGGCAATCAGGAATACAAAATCACACCGCGCGACGTACAGGAGATGGCGTTGGAATGGGGTGGTAAGCTGATTTTTGTAAACAGTATCGTTGGCGGCGCCATCGACGCCCGTTTCCTGCCGGCTATCCTGAAAGGAGTGATGCAGCGCATGGAGCAAGGGCCGTTGACAGGTTCGTATGCCCGCGATGTTCGTATCATTGTATATGACGGTAAGATGCACACGGTCGACAGCAATGAGATATCATTTATGCTTGCCGGACGCAATGCGTTCAGTATTGCTTTCAAAGAAGCCGGCCCAAAGATTCTGGAGCCGATCTACGATGTGGAAGTGCTTGTGCCGGGCGATTATATGGGCGATGTGATGAGCGACCTGCAAGGTCGTCGTGCCATGATCATGGGTATGAACAGCGTCAAAGGATATGAAAAACTGATGGCTAAGGTACCATTGAAAGAGATGTCAAGTTATTCGACGTCGCTGAGTTCAATTACAGGCGGACGCGCATCGTTCACGATGAAATTTTCAAGTTATGAATTAGCGCCGACCGACGTTCAGGAAAAGTTGTTGAAAGAATATGCGGCAACGCAGCAGGACGAATAAAAAAAGTCCGGCGTCAAACGCCGGACTTTTTTTTTATGCCTGTTCCCACTGTTCGCGCAATAACTGCACGGCAGCGGTTACGGCTCCTGCTCGGTCGTCGCCACGATAGCCACATTCAAAGCTGACATATTTGTCGTAACCGATCATCTTTAAGCCCTGGAAGCCGTCGATATAATTATCGGCTTCGCCATCAAGACCCGGCATGATTCGATTTTTACGGCTTGCCACATGCACATGTTGCAGGTATTTTTTGCCGGCAGTAATAAAGGCTCCTTTATCACTTACTTCTTCCCAGGTCATGTGCCAGAAATCGCCCATTAGCTTAACGCCTTCGCAATCTATGTCGCGACAGAGAGATGCAGCGTCGCCTACCTGGCGAAGGTAATGTGCTTCTCTGCGGTTCAATGGTTCGAAGATGACGGTCGTATTATGCCTGAGCGCAAACTCGCCCATAGCCTTGAACTGTTCGCAAAGGAACTCACGCGTTTCGGCCGTATGCGGTTTTACCGGTACCTGCCGGTTAAACGCAGGCACAATAATCACGCCCACAGACCCTAATGCGCCGGCTGCTTCAATGATTTGATGCATCGTATCAATACATTCCTGACGGACACTTTCTTCTTCCGAAAGGATAAATCCCCTGAAACCTGCACAGATAGCGCTAATCTTAATATTACGGCCATTCAAAGCTTGTTTGAGTTCTTCTACCCTGTCACCTAAAAAGCCGCCGCCACGTACACTACCCCCTACTTCAAGACCGACAACACCCAGATTTTCCATGAAATCGAGTTTCTCGGCCAATGTTTCACCCGGCGCTATGCCTTCCTGAAACGAAAGGTTTAGTTGTGCATTGCCGCAGCAACCGTCTGCTCCGCAACATGCATCTTTTGCTCCGTTGGAGCAGGCGGCTAATGACGCCAAAGCCGCACTGCCCAACGATGCACGTATAAAATCTCTTCGATTAATAGCCATATTTCCGGTATTATTGTTACTGTTGCGCTGCTGCCCTTCTTGCCTCCATTTCAGCTCTTCTTGCTGCTGCTTGTACGGCGGCTTCTTCATTTGTAATACCGGGTTTTGGAATGGTGTATCTTGCCAGATTCATTTTGCCGGTAAAGGTAAGATCCGGAGGAGTCAGATCCATATCCGAAGTGGTCATGGCTTCCCATGTGACTTCGTTACCGGTGTATGCTGCTTCGCGTCCCATCACTGCCATCATGTTCGAAACGGCTAATTCCGACGCCTGATCAATCGATTTTCCTGAGCGGATATGATTTACCCAGGCGATCAATTCAAGTTGAGTCGCTGAATTAACTTTATATTTCTCTCTTGCAGCTTCGTTATCGAATTTCCAGATAATTTCTCCCTTGAGGTTCTTTATTTCATCTCCGGTGCTTGTCCATGATCCTTTGGTGCCTTGTATAAATTCGGTTACAGGGCCTGAACATCCGTTGATCTGGCGGCACATACTGGCCACATGAATACCATTCTCCATCGTAAAGTCTACGCCGAAACAGTCAAACTGATCTCCTGTAACGCGACGATGACGTGCGCCGACAGCAATTGCTTTGGCCGGTCTCAAATCCGAGAACCATGTGAAGACGTCGAGGTTATGAACATGCTGTTCCACAATATGATCGCCTGATAACCAGGTCCAGTTTACCCAGTCGCGTATCATCCATTCGCAGTCCGACCATGCCGGTTGACGTTCTCTGAACCACAATTGATTTTGATTCCAATAAACTACACCACCGGTGATTTCTCCGATGATACCGTTCATAATTTGTTCGTGCGCAGCAACATAATTGCGTTGGTGATGGCGTTGCGTACCGACAATGACTGCTAAGTTTTTCGCTTGTGCCTGTCTGGCCGTCGCTACAACCGAACGATAGCCGACGGAGTCGACAAAGAGCGGTTTTTCCATAAAGCAATGGATGCCTTTTTCTACTGCATATTTGAAGTGAATGGGGCGGAAATAGGGAGGTGTTACGATCATGACTGCGTCAACACCGCTATCAATGACCTGTTTGTAAGCATCCAATCCGATAAAGCGTCCGTTTTCAGGCACATCTTGTCCCGATATCTCTTTAACCATGTTAGCAGTGTTAGTCAGCCTGTCAATAAATGTATCGCCTAATGCCGTTACTTTAATGCCTTTGACTGCCTGCAAGAAATTTCTTAAGTCGCCCGTGCCTTGTCCGCCGCAACCGATAAGTCCGATTTTCAATTCTTTGCCTTCGATTGCTTCATCGGGTAGTTCCGGTAAATAATAGGTTCCGGGCGCTTTTATCGGCGTAATTTTTTCGGCGGCGCTTCCACCACCACCATCACATGATGTGATTACACTTCCGGTACCAACCATACCGGCTGCTCCTGCCAAAGCAGAGCTTTTCAAAAACGTTCTTCTACTGATACTGTTTTCTTTCATGACAATTTTGTTTTTAGAAATGAATATTATATTATTTAGAAATTATTGAATCGTCCGGTTCGCAAACTACCCGAAATCCAATCCCGCGAATATCGGTGTACCACCATATACTTTGAGGTTGTTGCGGGTCGGTTTTCAGCCAGTCTTCATGTTTTGTGTGATTACGGGCGGCGCTTCGCAAAATTGCCGCATCCGACGAATAGTCGCCGCCGCGCACCACCCATTCTTCTCCTTCCGTATGAATAGGATTGGTTACCTTTTCAGCCGTCAAAGCGTATGCTTTCGGATCATATTTATCTGCGCAATATTCCATTACATTACCCGTCATATTTTTCAGACCGAAAGGATTGGGTTTTACCATATCCGGTTCCTGTGTGCGGTTATTACTGTTTTTAGCATAGATGATATAGTCGCTGATCACATCGGTTTTCGGGCTGAAGAATTTACGCATAAATCCCTCGTCGGAAAAGTCTTTCGGTTTACCTTCAAAGAAATAGGGCGTTTCAGTCCCGCCCCTGGCCGCATATTCCCATTCGGCTTCGGTAGGCAAACGATATTTCTTACCCGTCTTCAGGGATAACCACTGACAGAATGTTTCGGCGGCATAATGGGTCATTGTAATAGCAGGCCGGTTGCCATATCCCCAACCCTGGTCGGGAGTGCCGTAAGGAGGCGTAGGCCCGGAAACGGCATCCACAAACGGATCGGAATTGTTGGCATAAATGACTGCCGGCGGGGTACGTCCTTCGCTCATTGTCTCAAGACAAAATACGCCGTAATACAGACTCCATGTTGTTTCTATTTCGGCCATAAAAAACGGACTGACCGTCACCTCACGAACCGGTGATTCGTCAGGGTTGTGAAAGTCTTCTTTAGCGGTACTGCCCATTTTAAATGTTCCGCCCGGAACCGCTATCATATTGATCGTGGCTGAAGTACCCGGAATTTGTTCGGTATAATCGGCAAATTCGGTGACGACAGTCGCTTCGTCAAAAACGGGGCCGGTGGCAGCAGCGCTAACCGGAATACCGGTCATCTTGCCATGGGTGTAGTTCGGGTTGTAATGTCCTACGGATAAGTGGCAACTGATACATTGCAGGTTCTTCTTTGTTTCATTGTCCTCGTAATACAAGTGTGCCGAAATACCATCGTCGGTCAATCCCGTGGGGAAAAGATTTTGATGACATTCTTTACACGACTCATTGGGAATATACTTAACGGCATATTCAAGCGAGGCTTTCGTGTCCCAATCAAAATCGGCGCTGTCTTTTACCAAATACGACCAGACGTCGGTAATGCCGAGTTTGGCTTTTGCCATGTAGTGATTGACGGTTTGGTTTTTAGGCGGTAAATGACAGTCTACGCAATTCACCTTCACGCCGGAGCTATTGTTGACGTGCGTTGATAGCTTCCAACTCTGTTCGACATGCGGGTGGACATGACAAATCATACATGATTCGTTGGACGAATAATAAACCGATATTTCATAAACTGCTATAAAGCAAATAATTCCCAGGATAAAACCGACTAAAAAAAGAAATGATTTCCCCTTCAGAAAGAGAGAAAAGCGGCCTTTTTTCTTTGTATTCGCCGGAGCATTTTTTTGATGTGCCATTCTTGTTGTAAAAAAACTTTGTGATTAATTCGGCATAAAAGTAATTATTTTTTTTAAAAACAATAATATTTGTTAATAAATTTTAAGAAAAAAACTGTTTTTCGTCTTTTTTTATTCGACCCAAGGTTGCCATTTCCGGTCGTTTTTCCAACCTGATTCGACCATTGTTTCGATAAATTGCATACCGCGTACCCCATCATTTACATTGGGGAAATCCAACATATTTACAGTCGGTTGTTCACCGTTGCGCAATGCCATTACGGTCTTTGTGAAGTTACGGTAGATATTGGCAAAGGCTTCGAAAAAGCCTTCGGGATGTCCGGCCGGCGTGCGGACGTTCCACGATGCAAAATCGCCTAAGAACGTATTGCTTCCGATATCAATGATTTCCTTGGGACGGTTGCCCCATTTTAAGATCAGGTAGTTCGGATCCATCTGATGCCATTCCATGCCGCCTTTTTCTCCATATACCCTGATGTTAAGGCTGTTAGCCTCGCCGATAGCAATCTGTGAAGCGGAAAGCAGCCCTTTCAGCCCGCCGTCGTAATGCAGGAAAGCCACTCCATCGTCGTCGATCGGTCGTCCGGGAACGAACGTAGACAGTTCGGCGCACAGTTCGACAACTTTCTGGCCCGTCACATATTCGCTCAGATGCCATGCGTGGGTTCCGATATCGCCTATGCAACCGGCTTTGCCCGACTGTTTGGGGTCGGTACGCCAACCTGCATTGTTGCCTCCCAGCAACTCGATCCTTTCGGCCAACCATCCCTGCGGGTATTCCACATAGAGGCGTCGCAGCTTACCCAAATCGCCCCGTGCTATGCGTGCTTTCATTTCCTTAATAGCCGGATAGCCTGTGTATACATGCGTCAAAGCCAATACAAGCCCCGTCTCTTCCACTTTCTTTTGCAATAGTTTGGCTTCTTCGAGCGAGAAAGTCATCGGTTTGTCTAACACGACATGTATCCCCCTTTCCAATGCCATCATCGCCGGTTCGAAATGATAATGATTCGGCGTAACGATCGTTACAAAATCCATCCTTTCTCCTTCGGGCAACAGGGCTTCTTTTTCAAACATTTCTTTGTAGCTCATGTAAATGCGATCATCCGGAAGATGATAAGCGCGTCCCGAACTGAGTGATACCTCAGGATCGATGCTAAAACATCCGCATACCAGGTCGATGTCGTTTTCCATCAAAGCGGCACGCCGGTGGATTGCGCCGATAAAAGCGTCGCTTCCGCCGCCAACCATGCCCATTCTTAATTTATTGCTTCCCATTGTTAATATGTTTTTTAGTGAATATTTTGTAATTTGTGGCTAAAAGTAGTGTTTTTTTTGAATATGGCAAAAAAATACTACTTTTGTTGAGCAAATAATCCTTTATTATTGGAGGGATAATATGCACTTTGTGTTATTAATTAATTAAAAATCAACAATATGAAATTAGAAAAAAAATCTTTTGGGATTGGCGATCGTTTTGCACAACAGGGCGAATCACAGTTGAATGCTTTGGTAAAAGCAAGCCAATTTTTAGGCATGGAAATTGTTCCGGTATGGAACAAATCGAATCGCGAACACCTGATCGTACACACCACGCCTGCCGAAACGCGCAAAGAAGCGGATGATGCTGTCAGGGCATTGGGTTACACAGGCGATTATTTTGTGGATGCCGACCATATTAATATGAATAATGTAGACAAATTCATTGATGTTTCGGATTTCTTTACGCTCGATGTCGCCGACTTTATAGGACAAAAAGCTGCACAGGACGAAATTGATGCTTTTGTGGATTCAAACTTGCAATATACCGGAAAACTGTATATTCCGGGGATAAGCGAGCCTTTTGATGTGCCGAAGGAATTGCTGACTTCCATCACCGAAAAATTCCTGTTTGCCGTGCAGCAAGCAGGCAACATATACCGGCATATCGAACAGGCGAAAGGAGCGGATCATTTCGTTACGGAAGTATCAATGGATGAAGTGAATGATGCGCAATCGCCGGTCGAATTGTTTTTTATCTTGAACGCAATCGCCCGTGAAAAAATTCCGGCGCAGACAATCGCTCCCAAGTTTACCGGACGCTTCAACAAAGGAGTTGATTATGTAGGCGATGTGACGCAATTTGCCAAAGAATTTGAAGAAGATTTGCTTGTGATTGATTTTGCCGTCAAACAATTCGGCTTGCCCGACAATCTTAAGTTAAGCGTCCATTCGGGAAGCGACAAATTTTCTATTTATCCGGTAATAGGCAGCCTGTTGAAAAAGTATGATAAAGGCGTTCATATCAAAACCGCCGGTACGACATGGCTTGAAGAGGTGATCGGACTTGCGATGACCGGCGACGAAGAAGCGGTTGATCTGGCAAAAGCGATTTATTCGGGCGCCTTTGGCCGTTTCGACGAGTTATGCGGTCCGTACGCCTCAGTAATTGATATCAATAAGGCAAACCTGCCCTTGCCGAAAGAAATAGAGAAATGGACGGGCAAAAAATTGGCCGATACGATCCGTCATATTCCCGGCCACCCGGATTATAATCCCGATTTCCGCCAATTGATACATGTGGGCTATAAAGTTGCAGCCGAATATGGTACGGAGTTTACCGGAGCGCTGCAAACAAACAAGGAAATTGTCGGACGGCAAGTGTATGAAAACATTTACAACCGGCATATCATGCGATTGTTTGGCGCAGACCAAGAAACTGTTTCATAGCGTTTTTATTATTTTGATTACTTCATCGACAAAATAGTAGGTATCGGTATCCAAATGCCCTTTGCCCAAATGGCGCTGGTCGGCTTCTTTTCCCAACCGTACGATCACAATGTTTTCTTCCGGTATCATGATAATCCGTTGTCCGAGATGCCCTAAGAAAGCGTAGATCGCCGGTTGGTGAATGTCGTCGATCCAAACCGAATAGCCGTATTTGCGCGGTTCGCCGTCATTGAAAGCCGGAGCATCGACTGTAATCATCTGTTCCACAAAGGCGGAGTCCAACAATTGCTGCCCGTTCCAGTTTCCTTTTTGAAGCAATAACTGTCCTAATTTGGCAAAATCACGGATATTACTGTTGATACAGCAAAACGACTTTTCCAACCCTCCGCTAAGCGACCAGCGCGCATCGTGCTCCATGCCCAACGGCGTCCAGAATTCTTCCGACAAATAAGTTGCCAAACTTTTGCCGGTAGCCCTTTTCAGGATGATCGCCAACAGTTGTGTGTCGGCCGAACAATACCTGAAATGCCCGCCCGGCCTTTCAATGAATTTTCTTTTCAGTAGCATCCGTTCAATGTCATTGCCATAGTAGGCTTCTGTTGTCGGATTAAAAGGCGATTTATAATCTTCCGTCCAGTCAAATCCCGAACGCATGGCCGATAAATTACCGATGGTACATAATCTGCCGAACGGGTCGTTGAGAAATTCCGGCAGAAAATCCGTGATCGGCTGGTCGAGGCTTTTGATATAACCTTGTTCGATGGCCTTTCCGATCAACATGGTCGTGACCGTTTTAGCCATTGAGAACGAATTGGTCAGGCTTTGATCGGAATAGCCGTCCCAATATTCTTCAAATAGCAACTTGCCGTCTTGAAAAAAGGCAAAGCCGATAGATTGGAAATCCTCTAATTCTTTGCGGAGCGTATCCGATAATATGATCCGGTTATACATGGAGTGACGAGGCCAGGATTGAGGGTTTCCGGCCCTGATTACTTGATTCTTAAAATCGGTATGGTCGTCTATATGAGCTGTTGAATACCCCCTCAGATAAGTAGATTTGACAGCCGGTAAAATATACCCGTTTCCGGTGATATATAACCCTGCGATAGCAAGCAAAACGATGCTGATAAGTACCAAAACGCAATAGAACGTAATTTTGTAAATTTTTTTCATATTTTTCGAGTGAGTGCAGTTGACAGTGCAATATTACGAAATAATTAAAAATTAAGAATTAAAAATTAAAAATTATTTTTTTCATGTACGGCGGGTGCATTTCAATTTGTCGCATTACACTTTCTCATTATTGGATTGCCCTGAAAGTTTAGCGGCGGTACAGGTGTCGTTAGATGCACCACACTTTCTTATTATTGGATTGCCCTGAAAGGGCAAAAGCATCAGGATAGGGCATCGCCCTATTATTCAGGCGTGTCAAGTCAATTAGCCCTGAAAGGGCGAAATCAGGATATCACCCTTTCAGGGCTTTTTCGGGAGGTGTCATTCAATCCGTAGGGCTTCACCCTACGCTTTTGATTTCAAGGCTTTCAGCCTTAATTTGTGCGACAAATTGAAATGCTCCCTGTACGGCGTAGCGAGGACACTACGCCAAACAAAAACAAAATTATCAATTGTCCATTGTCAATTGTCCATTGTCAATTGTCCATTGTCCATTGTCAATTGATTTCGTATCTTTGCAGCCAATTTAATAATTTATCAAGTCGGGTGTTTAAAAGTTATGGATTATACATTCAGGGAAATCGAGAAAAAGTGGCAGGAATACTGGCAGGAAAATCATGTGTATCAGGTAAAAGAGGACGGGTGCAAACCTAAATATTATGTATTGGATATGTTTCCTTATCCATCGGGCGCCGGACTGCATGTCGGCCATCCGTTAGGCTATATTGCTTCCGATATTTATTCAAGATACAAGCGTTTACAGGGTTTCAATGTACTGCACCCGATGGGTTACGACGCCTACGGATTGCCTGCCGAGCAATATGCTATCCAGACAGGACAGCATCCGGCTATTACGACTGAAAATAATATCAAACGCTACCGCGAACAGATGGATAAATTGGGCTTCTGTTATGATTGGAGCCGCGAGGTACGCACCTGCGACCCCAAGTATTATAAATGGACGCAATGGGCGTTTATCCGGATGTTTCATTCGTATTATGACCTCACCCCCCGGCCCCCTCTCCAAGAGAGAGGGGGAGGGATCCTCCCCCCGGCCCCCTCCGAAAGAGGGGGGGCAAGACCGATTGAGGAGTTGGTTGGGCATTTTGAAAAACAGGGAACGAAGGGTTTGAATGTGGCGTGCACTGAAGAGTTGGTTTTTTCTGCTGATGAGTGGAATGTGAAAAGTGAAAAGGAAAAACAAGAGACGCTGATGAATTACCGTATTGCTTATTTGGCTGATACGATGGTCAATTGGTGTCCGGCGCTGGGAACGGTATTAGCCAACGACGAAGTAAGCGAAGGGCTTTCGGTGCGTGGCGGTTATCCGGTCGAGCAAAAGTTAATGCGTCAGTGGAGCCTGCGCGTATCGGCGTATGCCCAACGCCTGTTAGACGGTTTAGATACCATCGACTGGACTGAATCTTTGAAAGAAACGCAACGCAACTGGATAGGCCGCAGCGAAGGCGCCGAAATGATATTTCCAATTCTTGATCAGGGTAACCGCAAGGGTTACCCCTACATTATTATCTTCACCACCCGTGCAGACACCATCTACGGCGCCACCTTTATGGTGCTTGCACCCGAAAGCGAGTACGTGGATATGCTGACAAAGCCGGAACAAAAAGCTGAAGTAGATGCTTATCTCGAAGTTGTCAAGCGTCGCACAGAGCGCGAGCGCATAGCCGACCGGCGTATCACAGGCGTATTTACCGGTTCATACACCATCAATCCTTTCAACGGCGCCGAACTGCCCGTGTGGATTGCGGATTATGTGCTGGCAGGTTATGGCACGGGCGCCATCATGGCGGTACCGGCGCACGACAGTCGCGACTATGCTTTCGCCAAACATTTCAACCTGCCGATTATTCCGTTGATCGAAGGATGCGACGTGTCGGAAGAGAGTTACGACGCAAAAGAAGGCATCATGATGAACTCAGGTATCCTCAACGGATTGACTGTGCCTGAAGCTATTCAACGCGCCAAGGATTATATCCGCGAAAACAATATAGGCCGCGTAAAAGTCAATTACCGTTTGCGCGATGCCATTTTCAGCCGCCAACGCTACTGGGGCGAACCGTTCCCTGTCTATTATGACAAAGATGGTATGCCCAGGACGCTTCCGGAAGACAAACTGCCGCTTGAATTGCCCGGGGTAGCCAAGTTCCTGCCGACCGAGACAGGCGAACCTCCTTTGGGACATGCTACCCGATGGGCTTGGGATACGGTTGCAGAACAGGTGGTGGAAACCTCAAAAATTGACCGACTGACGATATTCCCGTTAGAATTGTGTACCATGCCGGGCTTTGCAGGCTCATCCGCCTATTACCTGCATTATATGAATCCGAACAATGCGGACGAACTTGTATCGAAGCAAGCCAACGAATACTGGCGCAATGTAGATTTATATATCGGAGGCACCGAACATGCAACCGGACACCTGATTTATAGCCGTTTCTGGAACAAATTTCTGAATGACACCGGCGTTTCGTGCGAAAACGAACCGTTCAACAAACTGATCAATCAGGGAATGATTCAAGGACGAAGCAATTTTGTGTATCGCATCCAAAATACCAATACCTTTGTGTCGTTCAACCTGAAAGATCAATACGAAGTAACGCCTTTGCATGTGGATGTGAATATCGTAAGTAACGATGTGCTTGATTTGGAGGCTTTTCGCAACTGGAATCCGGAATACCGTACCGCCGTATTTATCCTCGAAGACGGAAAATATATTTGCGGATGGGCTGTCGAGAAGATGTCGAAGTCGATGTACAACGTTGTTAATCCCGATATGATTGTGGAAAAATATGGGGCGGACACGTTGCGTCTGTATGAAATGTTTCTTGGGCCGCTGGAACAGTCGAAACCGTGGGATACGAACGGGATTGATGGCGTACATCGTTTCCTGAAGAAACTGTGGGCCTTATTTTACGGTCAAACAGACTCATTGCAGGTATCAGCCGACGAACCAACCGGCGCCGAACTGAAATCACTGCATAAACTGATTAAGAAAATAACCTACGATATTGAACATTTCTCATTCAATACCTCTGTCAGCGCCTTTATGATATGCGTCAATGAATTGGGAAGCCTGAGGTGCAGCAAGCAAGCTGTTTTGCAGCCATTTGTGATTCTGCTGTCGCCGTTTGCCCCGCATTTGGCCGAAGAATTGTGGCATTTGCTCGGCAACGAAACGACGGTTTGCGATGCGACATGGCCGGTGCATAATGAAGAGTACCTGATTGAAGATGTGGTTACTTATGTCATCTCATTCAATGGTAAGGCACGTTTTAATATCGATCTTCATGCCGGCATATCTAAAGAAGAGGCGGAAGCCGCAGCATTGGGCCATGCCAATTCGGCCAAATGGTTGGACGGCAAGACTCCGAAAAAGGTGATTGTGGTGCCGGGCAAGATTGTGAATGTTGTATTATAATTAGGAATTAGGAATTAGGTGTGAAAAATGAAAAAAAATAATTTTCAATTTTCAATTTTCAATTTTCAATTAGTCCGCGATTACGTATTTATCGTAGTGGGGACGTTGCTGTATGGTTTTGGCTTCAACGGCTTTATCCTCTCGAACGAAATTGTACCCGGAGGTTTGACGGGGCTTTGTTCGTTGTTGTATTTTACCACCGGCATACCGGTTTCCATCTCTGTGGCAGCCGTCAATATCATATTACTTATGATAGCGTATAAAATACTGGGCGTTAGATTTATGGTCAATTCGGTTTTTGGCATCGCTTCGCTGACATTTTCTTTGATGTTCTTCGAGTGGTTGCTTAAAAATCAACCCATTATACAAGGCGAGCCTTTTATGTCGATCGTGATAGGCGGTTTATTGTGCGGAGCGGGGTTAGGCATTGTTTTTTCGGCCAACGGCAGCACCGGCGGTACGGATATTATAGGCGCTATTGTCAACAAGTACAGGAATGTATCGATTGGACGTACATTGTTTTTTTGTGATATCTTTATCATCGGATCATCCTGGTTTATTTTTCAAAGTATTGATAAGATCGTCTTTGGTTTTGTTGAGATGGCCATCAATAATTATGTACTTGACAAGGTGTTGAATTCCAATAACCAGTCGGTACAATTCCTTATTTTCTCGAAAAAATACGAAGAAATTTCAACACGTATCCTTCAGGAGCTTAACAGAGGCTGCACCTTATTAGATGGCATTGGCGGCTATACCAAAGAGCCGGTTAAGGCCATCGTTCTATTGGCGAAAAGCCGCGAGAGCGTGACCATCTTCCGCCTGATAAAATCAATCGACCCCCAAGCGTTTATTTCGCAATCTTCCGTGCGGGGCGTTTATGGCGAAGGGTTTGATCCGATAAAGGTGTGAGAGTCAATTACGAATTGAAAAACAGTGGTTAACGATTATTTTTTTGATTTCTAAAGAATTAACGATGCAGTCATAATGCGTTGAATGACAATCTCGTTGTTTTCAACAGTAAAAATAACAGCCATTTTTTTATAGTTAATATTTCGTACAGTTGAACCATATTGCAACAACAAAAAATCCCTTTCACTCACAGCAATACTTGCGCCATAAAACGATAAATACTTTATGGTATCATAAATACCACGGATATATTTGTCTGCCGTAATTGGTTCAAAAAGTTCATAAGCGATGTAATCGTGAACATGCTCAATATCTTGAAATGCAGTATCTGTAATCCTTACAACATATCTATGCATAACAAATCACAACATTTTGAAGTTTACCATATCATCCTGATTCCATTCTAAACGGCGTTCTTTTACAATTTTTTGTCCAAATTCGCCATAAAACTTGATGAATTTTTTATCAATATGGTCAAATACTTCTTCTACAGTATATAGTTGTTTTTTTTCTGTGCTATTGTTTTGCATTTCTATTTCAAGATTTTCAATTGATGCTTCCATTGCTTTTTGCATTTATTTAATCATAAGAGTGACAAAGATATTAAAAATTACGAATTACGACTATACATAGATAAAAAAATCATACAAAACATTAATCGTTAACCGTTATTTTCCGCGTTTCACCAAAATAAAACACCATATTTAACGTTAGTAAATAGTGATGGTCAATGAAGACCTCCCCCTAACCCCCTCCAAAGGGGGATAGATACTAAAAATGGTAAATGATGCTTGTTTTTGCAACAAACAATACACATAAACTCAGCGAAGTAAAGTCTATTGTTTCAGGTGGTATACAGATTGTCGGTCTTGCAGATATTCATTGTGAGGAAGATATACCGGAAACGGCCGATACGCTTGAAGGAAACGCTTTGTTAAAAGCGCGTTATATCAACGAGAAATACGGGTATAACTGTTTTGCCGATGATACGGGTTTGGAAGTGGAGGCTTTGGATGGCGCTCCGGGAGTTTATTCGGCGCGTTATGCCGGCCCTGAACACAATAGTGGGGATAATATCCGGAAACTGCTGCATGAACTGGCAGGGCAAACCAACAGGAAAGCCCGCTTCAGAACAGTGATTGCATTGATACAAAGCAACAAAGAATATTTGTTTGAAGGGGTCGTCAACGGACATATTACAGAGTCGCCGCGTGGTGCAAACGGATTTGGATACGACCCGGTTTTTATACCCGACGGCTATACGGAAACGTTTGCGGAATTAAGCGAAACAAACAAAAACGCCATCAGCCATCGTGCCAGAGCAGTCCATAGATTATCCGGTTTTTTATCAACAAAATAATCTATTAATTAGGAATTGGGAATTGGGAATTAGGAATTGGGAATTGGGAATTAGGAATTAGGAATGATGAGTTACGAGTTACAGAATAATAATTACAAAAATTGTCAATTGTCAATTGTCAATTATCAATTCATACGACCATTTATTATGATCTGTTTGTTGTTTACTTTCCTACCGGCTAACGCCCAGCGGGTAGGGGAGTGGCGCTCTTACTTGGCATATTACAACACCACTGCCGTTGCTGAAGCCGACAATACGGTATTCGGAGTAGCCGACGGCGCTTTATACAGCTACGGAAAAGGAGATAATCGGGTGAGTTTCTACTCACGACAAACAGGATTAAGCGATAGCGGTATCAAGCTGATAGGATATAACCCCGCTGTCAAAATGCTCTTGATAGCCTATACAAACGGAAATATAGATTTGATGAGCGAAACCGGTATTTATAATTTGCCCTATCTGATGAATGCCGGCAATATTGCCGAAAAAGAACCGCTATGTATTGATTTTCATAATGAAAGAGCATATCTGTCATGTCAATTCGGCATAGTGGTTATCCAAATGGATAAAAAAGAAGTAGCCGAAACCTATCGTTTCAATCAACCTGCCTGGTCGGTATGTATCATGGGCGAAACGATTTATGCTTCTACCGGCGAAGGGTTGAAGAGAGCCAATATGCGAGATAATCTGTTAGACAATGGCAACTGGACAATCGTTCCGCTTCATTCGCAAGATTTCAATGCGAGGAATATCCGCCAGCTTGCTGTGTTTCAGGAAAAACTTTGTTTCCGGGCAGATAGCAGCGGCGTTTTCTACTTAGAGCCGACCGGCGAAGTCAAAACCATCATTAAACATACAGGCCTGAGAGGAATGGTATTAATGCCCGATTATTTAGTTCCATACACAGCCTCAACGCTTTATTTATACAATTCGCCGACACGTTACGAATCTGTTAATTTGAGTACGGTAAACGGTGTATCTGCTTTGAAAAATGATGCCGGTTTTTGGATTGCCGGAGGAGTAAACGGTTTAGTCGGCGTCAAACGAAAATCCGAAAATCAATTTGAAAGCTTTGTTTCCGGTTTGAATATCGAAGGCCCTAAACGTAATTTGGTTGACTTCATTACCATGCACGGACAAAAGTTATTAATTACCGGAGGGGGATATACTACGGATCGTTTTAATAATCCCGGCACCTTGATGACGTATGAAAATGATACCTGGACAAATTTTGATGAAAGCCGGATTGTTTCTCAAATAGGATATGGCACACGGGATTACACATCGGTAGCCGTTGACCCCGACGACGAAAATCATTATTTTGTGTCTTCTTACGGGGAAGGAGTTATTGAAATCAAAGACAATGCCTTTGTGCGACTTTATAATCACACAAACAGCCCATTACTGACCATTTTGCCGAATTCATCATCTGCTGATCGTTATATCAGAGTTGCAGGTCTCAGTTTCGATAAAAACAACAACCTGTGGGCTACAAACAGCGAAGTCAGAAATGTGATTGCCGTACGCACACCCGACGGGAAATGGACGTCGCTCTACTATCCGGGAATCAGCGGCGCCAGCATCGTTGATAAGATACTGGTTACCTCTAAAGGAACCAAATGGGTGAATGTACCGCATAACATGGGTACGACAGGCGGCATCCTTGTCTTTGACGATAACGGGACGCCGGATAACAACGCAGATGATAAATCGTTTTATTACACCAACTTACGAACGTCTGGCGCCAACACCATACATGGTTCCAAGTTTTATTGCATCGTCGAAGACAGGGAAGGGAAGATATGGATAGGTTCGAACAGCGGTCCTGTTATTTGCCAGTCGCCCGGTAATGCAATCGACAACCTGACTTTTTCCCACATCATTCGTGAAGACAACTTCGGGGTTCCTTATTATTATCTCGACGGCGAAAAAATAAATGCGATTGCTGTGGATGGAGGCAACCGGAAATGGATCGGTACGGACGGTTCCGGCCTTTTCCTGCTAAGCCCTGATGGCGCCACCACAATTGCTCATTTTGATATGAACAACTCGCCTTTGTATTCGAATACAATCCGAAGCATTGCCGTCAACAATACTACCGGCGAGGTATTTATCGGCACAGATAAGGGGTTGATTTCTTATTGGGGCGACGCCACCGAGGCAAGTCCGGGCTATTCGGATGTATATGCATATCCGAATCCCGTCCGGCTTGAAATAGATGATCGGGTGATTATCACCGGCTTGATGAACAACTCGAATGTGAAGATAACAGATTTATCGGGCAACCTGATTATCCAGGGGATATCCGCAGGCGGACAGTTTGTCTGGAATTGCAGGGGACGCAGTGGGAATCGTGTGGCAACCGGTATTTATTTAGTATTGTCATCTACCCCTGAAGCACGCGAAAGCGTCGTGACAAAAATAGCTATCATTAATTAATCAACCGCCCGCAAAGCAGGCGATTGACTAATTCCAAAAACATATATTATTTACAATACGGCAACGTATATGGATTGCGGTATTGATACCAGTACAACCGATGTGCGGCAGCTTGCGGGTCATCCGCAAAACTCAATGTAGCCGGATCCCATCTGACCGGACGGTTCAGTTCACGTGAAATATTGGCAAGGCAACAAAGCGTATTGGTGCTGCATCCTACTTCTACCGGCGCTATCGGATTCTTGCGTGAGCGGACGCAGTCGACGAAATTCTGCATGTGCGGCGCGCTTGTTTCGTAGGTTCCCGCCATGCCTCCCGGCGTTGCTTGCGGTGCGGGTGCACCTCTTCTATTGCTTGCTGCCGCTCTTGCTGCGGCCTCTCTTTCCCGCTGGCGCTCTTCCATCATGCGTTGCATCTCTTCGCGGCTCATCGGTCGTCTTCCGGCCAATTCTTCGGGTACGATCCCCGCAACGGAAGAGGCTAAATAACCCCGTGCAACCTCAATCCATCCCTTTGTGCCGAAAAATTTGATGCCTTGCGCCCCCTCGTTATCGTCAAGGTATGGTTGCTCTGTCATTACAATGCCATTGGCATATTTCATGGTTGCCCATGCGGCGCCCTGGTATCCTTGTGGGATATATTCTACCGGCCCCGATCCGTCCATTCCGATCGCCGCCTGTGCAATATCGAACATGTGGGCGCCCCAGTCTGCCGTATAACCGTTGCCGGTCTCCTGATACCAGCGCCACGCGCCCCAGAGACTTTCGTTTTGCGGCGGATCGACCGACACAACCGGACAAATATCCGGGTGATAATGAATCTTGGGATCGTTCAATGGCCCCAGCCATTTGTTGAAATTCAGATTGGCCGGTACAGGCATCTCAGGTAAATTAAATGGTGTGGGAGGCGCTCCTACACGCGCATAAATCTTTTCGATATGGCCGATCGCACCTTTTTGAACCAATTCGATCGCCTTCTGAAACTCTTTGCTCGAACGCTGCTGGCTACCGATCTGCAATACACGTTTGTTCTCACGCACTGCTTTGACCATGGCCAACCCTTCGGTAATCGTATAAGCCAACGGCTTCTGGCAATAGACGTCCTTACCGGCCTGGCACGCATGGATGGTCGTTAGCGCATGCCAATGGTCGGGGGTGGCAATCGAAACGGCGTCAATATCCTTGCGATTCAATAAGTCTTCGTAAAACTCATATTTATCGCAACGTTTGTTCATCCCTTTCGTCTCCTGCCATGCTTCAATACGTCTTCTGAACCGTTCCTGCTTGATCGTATCCACATCGCAACAAGCTGCAACCTGCACGCCGGCGCAACCTGCAAATCCTCCGAAATCGGAAAGACCCTGCTGGCCTAATCCTATAAATCCCATCACTACGCGATCGCTTGGAGCGATGCGTACGCCCTGAAAAGCCCAACCCGGCATAATGGTTAAGCCTGCCAGACCTAAGGCCGACAAACTTAGAAAATCGCGGCGGGAAACGCCCTTTTTCGTTTCAATCTCGTTCTTTTTCATTGTTTTGTAAAATGTCTTTTAATGTTGGTTTTTTGAAAAAATTCACCAAAAATAGACATATTTTTTAAAAAAAGTATCATTTTAAATGTATTATTGTATTTTTGTGAAAATTTATTAAAAAACAAATCATGTCAACTCGAAGAGAATTTATTCGTCAAGCCTCCCTATTGGGTGCAGGACTTTCAGTTAGTCCGTTTTTTATCAAAGCCGGTTTAAACGAAATCGGCGCCAACGACAAGATCGGTGTAGGCCTAATTGGTTGCAATGGGCAAGGTTTTGCTGATTTACAAGCTTTTCTGCGCAATCCTGAGATTGAATGTATCGCTATTGCCGATATTGACGACGCCGTATTGGAAAGAGGAGCAGCAAGAGCAGAGAGAGTCAACTCCAAGAAAGTACCTAATCTCTACAAAGACTGGAGAAAAGTGATTGATCACAAAGATATTGACATTGTGATTGTAGGAACGCCCGATCATTGGCACTGCCTTCAGTTGGTTGCTGCCTGCGAAGCAGGGAAAGATGTTTTTTGTGAGAAACCGTTGGGCAACAGCATCGAAGAATGTAATATCATGGTGCGTGCCGCCGAAAAGTACAAACGGGTCGTACAAGTCGGGCAATGGCAACGGAGCGATCCGCATTGGCAGGATGCCATGGCTTATGTGCATAGCGGTCAGCTCGGTAAGATACGCACGGTTCGCGTATTTTCGTATCAGGGCTGGTGTCCGAGCATACCGGTGCAGCCGGATGAATCGACGCCCGCAGGCGTCGACTACGATATGTGGCTGGGGCCGGCTCCAAGTCGCCGGTTCAACAAGAATCGTTTTCATTTTACGTTTCGATGGTTCTGGGATTATGCAGGAGGGCTGATGACCGACTGGGGTGTTCATCTGTTGGACTATGCCTTGTACGGAATGAAAGTGACGGCACCAAACTCCGTCATGGCTTCGGGAGGCAAGTTCGGCTATCCCGACGATGCTTGCGAAACACCCGATCTGCTGCAAACCATCTATACATTCGACGATTTCACCGTGATGTGGGATCATGCGATCGGCATCGACGACGGCGCTTACGGGCGCAATCACGGCTTGGGGTTTGTCGGCGAAAACGGCACCTTGGTTATTGACCGTGGCGGATGGGAAGTGATCCCTGAAACAGTAAACAATGTAGCGCGTATGGAAGCCGTCCCATTGAGTAAATCGTATGGCGAAGGCGGCCTTAACCTGCATGTAAAGAATCACTTGGAATGTATCAAGACACGCAATCCGAACTGTAATGCAAGCATAGAAATCGGAGCGCATATCGCCAAGTTTTCACAGCTGGGCAATATCGCCTACCGTACCGGCAAAAAATTAGCATGGGACGGCAAAACCTTTAACGATCGCGAGGCGGATGGATATTTAATGAAGCAATATCGAGCGCCTTGGGAGGCTCCGAAGGTGTGATATTTTATAAGCACGCAGATGACGCGGATTGTCAGGATTTTCGCAGATAAATATGATGATTTGCGTCATTTGCGTGCTGCTTACCAACCGAAATACCGTTTGGCATTAAAATAGCAAATATCTTCGATCATTTGTCCGATACAGGTCATTTCGGAAACGGGCAGAAGGCCGTTTTCAATATCGTTGCCGATCATATTGCAGAGGAGACGCCTGAAATATTCATGACGCGGATAGGACAGAAAACTGCGCGAATCCGTCAACATGCCTACAAAACGGCTCAACAAACCCAATGCTGATAGCGCATTCAACTGGTTTTCCATCCCCGTCAACTGATCCAGAAACCACCAGCCTGATCCGAACTGCATCTTGCCGGGAACCGATCCATCGTTAAAGTTATATATTGATGTAACCATCAATTCGTTATCTCGCGGATTAAGGTTGTAAACGATTGTTTTGGCCAAATGTCCTTCTTCATCCAACCGGCTGAAAAAACGGTTCATCGGTGCAGCAACAACGCAATCATCGATCGCATCATAACCGGTATCAGGTCCCAATGTTTTGTACATGCGTACATTATTATTTCGAATGGCGCCGATATGGAATTGCTGTGCCCAGCCGGATTGGTAGTCCATCACTGCCAATTCATACAACATGGCCGAACGGAATTGATCCGTTTCTTCGGGGGTAGGGACATCACCGGAACGTACTTTCAGGAATATTTGCCGGATTTCGTTTTCTGTGTACGAATCGGCATAGAACGTATTCAACCCGTGGTCGGACAGATTACATCCTTCCTGTGCGAAAAAATCATGCCGCTTTTGCAAGGCGTCTAATAAATCATCGTACGTAGAGATGGAGATTCCTGAAGCATCTTCCAACTTCGACAGATATGTATTGTATACCGATGGGTTGTCAATGGCCATCGCCTTATCCGGACGCCATGCAGGCAATACCTTGACGGAAAAACCGCTTTCACGTATTTCACGATGGTATTCGAGCGTATCAACCGGATCGTCGGTCGTCGCGACAGCTTCTACCTTCATTCGCTTCATAATAGCCTGCGGACGAAATTCGGGTGTTTGCAGCTTGGCCGTACAATTTTCGAAAATATCGCGGGCATTGGATGATTTTAATATGTCGTGAATGTCGAAAATACGGCTCAACTCAAGATGTGTCCAATGATATAATGGGTTTCGCATCGTATAGGGCACTGTTTCCGCCCATTTCTCGAATTTCTCGTACGATGGTTTGTTGCCGGTAATATATTCTTCCGGTATACCGTTTGCGCGCATCGCACGCCATTTATAATGATCTCCTCCCAACCATATTTCAGTTAAGTCTGCAAATTGATGATTCTCAGCAATCATTTTCGGATCTAAGTGACAGTGATAGTCGATAATCGGCATTTTTTCAGCATGATTATGATACAATGCACGAGCCGTATCTGTCTGAAGCAAAAATTCAGCGTCTAAAAAAGTTTTCATATTATTTATTTTTTGAATTTATTTATATAGGATAGAGCGTTGGTACACAGTTCGGTAATAACGTTCCAATCTTCATTATCAACAGCGCTTTTAGGAAATAACTTGGACCCCATGCCCACACAAGTCACGCCGGCTTTAAACCAGGCTGTCAAGTTGGCTTCATCGGGTTCGACAGCCCCGGTTGCCATAATCATCGTCCAGGGCATCGGCGCTTTGATGTTTTGCACAAAAGAGGGGCCGCCGATACATCCGGCAGGGAATATTTTACATACATCACAACCCGCTTCCTGCGCAAATCCTATCTCCGAAACAGTGCCGCACCCCGGAATATAAGGGATTAACCGGCGGTTGCATACTTTGGCAATTTCGGGATTGAACAGCGGACCTACCACAAAATTCGCCCCCAACTGTATGTAAAGCGAGGCAGTGCCGGCATCAACAATAGAGCCGACGCCCAATATCAAATCGGGACACGCCCGGGCGGCAAACTTCATGATTTCGGCAAAGACTTCATGCGCAAAATCACTCCGGTTGGTAAATTCAAAAACACGCACACCACCCTTGTAGCACGCATTGACGATTTGTTTCACCTTTTCAATATCCTTGCCGTAGTAAACCGGTATCATGCCGGTTTCGGACATAACTTTCAGTACTTGTATTTTACTAAATCGAGCCATTTTATAATTTTTTTGATGAGTATCCTTTAACCTTGCGGGCAAAAATACGAAAAAAAAAGAAAAAAAAGACATTTTTTTTTACATAAATGCTTTATTGATAATAAAAAAACAATATCTTTGCGCCAATTAATATCAATCATTATGAAAAGGTGGATATGGTTATTTGGAATAAATCTGATTTGCGCGTACGGCTTTAGTCAGAATATTGGAATAAAGAGTAATCTTTTATACGATGCGACATCAACGATCAATCTGGGTGTTGAGTTTACCTTGACAGACAAATGGACGCTTGATATCAGTGGAAATCTGAACCCATGGGCGTTTCCTCAAGAAACGGTAAACAATTCCGGAAGAGTCATCGCACAACATGATGCTATCATAAAACATTGGATGATACAGCCCGAAGCACGTTATTGGCTTTGTGAAACATTCAACGGTCATTTTTTTGGCGCACATGCTATCGGCGGGAAGTTCAATGTGGGAGGATTGACATTTTTACCTGAAGACTGGGGTAGATACGGGGTACAGATCAAACGTTTTGACGGATGGACAATGGGTGCAGGTTTAGCTTATGGTTATCACTTGATCCTTAGCAACCGTTTTAGCCTCGAATTTTCGTTGGGCGCAGGATATATGTATATGAAGTATGATAAATACAACAATTATACTTCTTCACGACCGACCGTGATAGACTCGGAAAAATTCAAAATGCATTATCTCGGACTGACGAAAGCCGGTATTGCTGTTGTATTTATGCTTAAATAAATGAGAAAGGAGGACTCAATGAAAAAGACACTGTGTTTTTTTATTTTGCATTGGATGGTTGTCGGTTTTATTTGTCAGGCACAACAACCCGGACAAATCCATATTATTCCGAAGAGTTTAACAATTGAAGGAAGCAAACTGACAGTTGAGATGGTGTTTGATATGAACAAACAACGATTAGGCAGTTCGGAAAGCGTCACCTATACGCCGATTTTTTCCGGGGATGATAATCAATATTTACTGCCTCAGTTGATTGTGAAGGGTGGCAACCGTTATAAGGCTGATCGCAGGAAAGATGTGCTGAACGGACGGTCTTCTGAAGTAGATGGTCAAGTTGAAAATAGAATCAACCCCATCTATGCCATCGAAAAATTCAACAGAAAGACGCCTGTCACCTACCGGGTTACTATTGACTATAGCCCCTGGATGTCGAACAGCACGTTTATTGTACGCGAAGAAACGTGCGGTTGCGACGGCGGACAGTCGAAAATCACACAAAGAACGGTTACTTTTGGCGAAACAAGCAACAGACCCGATTTCCTGTGGAGATTTAATTTCCTTGAACCTGAACGGGAAATCGAAAAAAATCGCTTTGATATCGGAAATGCCTATCTCGAATTTTCGCAGGGTGGGAGCGCGATTAATCAGAACTTCCGCAACAACCAGATAGAATTAGACAAGATCAATCAGATGATTTCCATGCTGATGTCGGACCCTGATGTGGTAGTGACCAGCATTGAGATGCGCGGCTATGCTTCGCCTGAAGGTTCGGCGCAATCAAATTATGAACTTTCCTCCCAACGTGCCAAAGCCATGCGCGACTACTTTGTGCGACGGCTGACGAATATCCCGTCTTCCTCTTTTCTTACAGGTGTTGGAGGCGAAGACTGGGAAGGGCTGAAGAGCCTGTTAATGAATTATTCCGTATCCTATAAAGACGAAATACTCAATATCATTAATACCGTCAGGGATTTGGATCAGCGCGAACGACGCATCCAACAGCTTGGGAACGGCGAGCCTTACCGCCAAATATTCCGTGATCTTTATCCCAAACTACGCCGTGTCGATTGCCAGATCAACTATACGGCTCGCAGCTTCACCGTTGCCGAAGGAAAAGAACGGATGTTACAAAAGGGGAAACTACTCAGTCAGCATGAAATGTATCAGATCGCCAATTCGTATCCAACAGGAAGTCATGAATTTAACGAAACACTGATTACGGCAGGGCAATATTTTCAGGGTAATGACAAGGCAAACCTGAACGCTGCTGCTGCTGCATTATCTGAAGGAAACCCTGCTTCGGCCGACGCATATTTGAAACAGGTACAAAATAAAAATATGCCCGAATATAACAACTGTATGGGCGTACTTTCTATATACAAAGGCAATTATGCTGCTGCTGAGGACTTCCTGCGAAGAGCAGAGGCGGCAGGGATGGTAGAAGCATCACATAATCTGCGCGAGTTACAAAAAAGACAGAATAAATAGTGGTTTGTTGGGGCGAAAAATCTTTCGCCCCAACAAATTATATTGTACCCTATAAAAAGAATAAATGCAAAAAGAAAACAATAATATATTGAAAGCCTCTGCTTTTTCCCCTTTGGGGGGACTAAGAGGGGGCTTCGTATTTTTGATATTTTTAACAGCCTTTGCCGCCTGTACCCACCAGCCGAAAACGCCGGAAAAAAAGACTTTCCCATTTGTCAATGTCCCCTCTATATACATCACACAACAGGCGCAGGCCGAATATTTAGTAACCCACTTTTGGGATCAGTTCGACTTTGCGGATACGACTTGGGTGGGAAGCGCTGAAGCCGTTACCGAACAGGCTTTGGTCGAATTTATATCTATCTTTCCTTATGCTACGTATGATGTAATTTGTAAGGGTATTCAACAATTGCTCGATCAAGCCGATAATAATCAGGCTATGTATGCCTTTTTCTACTCAAAGTTGGAATATCTTTTTGCTACGCCCAATTCTACATTTCGTAATGAAGAGTATTACATTCCGGTACTGGAACACATGGTTGCGTCAAAGAGTTTGGACGCACCGCGAAAAGCCCGTCCCGCCGCCATTCTGCCAATCATCAATAAAAACCGACCCGGAACACAAGCCGCCGATATCCGGTTTACACGCGTTTCCGGAGCCAAAGATGCGTTAACCAACATAAAGTCACCCTATATATTGGTGGTTTTTTATGATTTCGACTGCGAAGATTGTAATACATTAAAAAAAGTAATTGAAGAATCGGCCATCGTCAAAGAAATGCAAAAACAGCGAAAATTGGCCATTGTAGCCATTTATCCGGGCGCTAACATGGAAGGATGGAAAAAATCTTCGCCACAGGTACCTGCTTCGTGGATCAACGGTTACGATCATAATGAAGAAATAGGAAACGAAGGCACCTATATCCTGCGTACCATTCCTACCCTATACCTTCTCAATGAAGAATACATGGTGATCATGAAAGAGCCGCCGTTTGAATATGTGGAGTACTATTTAAGTTCAATTGACAATTGATAATTGACAATTGATAATTATAATCATTACTGATTGAAAAAATCATCTATCTATACAGGTTTTGGCGATAAGGGCAAGACGTCGTTGGCGAGTGGTGCGACAATATCGAAAACGAATCCTCACGTAGAGGCTTACGGGACAATCGATGAATTAAATACATGGATCGGTTTATTAGTTACCGAAATGGAAGAGACGGGAATCGTAGCGCTTTTACATTGGATTCAACATAAATTGTTTGCGATTGGCGCCTATATGGCTACTGATACCACACTGTCCGTATTAAGAAATGAGAACCGTATAACTTCCGAACATATTGCACGAATTGAGCAGGAGATTGATGCGTTCGACAGCGAACTGCCTGCCCTGCACGCATTTGTTTTGCCGGGCGGATGCCGCGCAAATGCACTTGCAAATGTCTGCCGAACTGTTTGTCGCAGGGCCGAGCGCGAAATAGTCCGCCTTTATGAAACGATTTCAGGCGATGAAAACACATTGATTTTTATCAACAGATTATCCGACTTACTGTTTGTCGTAGCACGCTACGCAAATTTCCAAAAAAAAGTTGATGAAATTATTTGGGATAATACTTGCAAATAATAAATAAAATTATAATTTTGCGGCAAAATTAAGATTCGGGAAATCATAAAAAAATCATTTTATTATGTATTGGACATTAGAATTGGCCTCCAAATTAGAAGATGCTCCCTGGCCTGCCACCAAAGATGAATTGATTGACTATGCCCAACGTTCGGGAGCGCCGTTGGAAGTGATTGAAAATTTACAGGAAATGGAAGACGAAGGCGAAATATACGAGTGTATGGAAGATATCTGGCCTGACTATCCAAGTAAAGAAGATTTCTTCTTCAACGAAGAAGAATATTAAGTAGGGGCGTATCACATACGCCCTTATATGTTTTTAGCACCCCATACAATAATCCTGCCTGTTTTGCAGTTATACATATTCAAAGATATTTTTCCGCCAAAAAGGAATGAAACGATTTTGGATTTGTATCATATTTTGCCAATTTTTTCTGTTTGTTCGCGCCCAACAGGAGGTGGGTTTCAGCCAGTATTTCACTGCAATTGGATATTATAATCCGGCATACGCAGGCGTGTCGGGCGACATGAACGTTCTGATCCATAGTCGATTGCAATGGTATGGGGCCATTGACAATGCGCCGGCCTCCGCTTTTGTTTCCGCCGAGATGCCCTGGAACTACGGTCGTCTGAAAAACGGTATCGGCATTATCGCCGCCTACGACAAAGCAAGCAGCCTGTATCAACGCACACATTTTGCCGCCCAATATGCCTACAAGAAAAAAATGGGGAAAGGGATATTAAGTATCGGTTTGATGGCCGGATTAATGAGCCAAACATTTCGGGGCGACTCCGTAAGATTGAACGAAGATGAAGGCAACGACGAGTTTATCCCGCGCTCTACGGTCGACGGAAAAGCGCTTGACATCGCTTTCGGATTATTCTACTCCACCGAAAAATATTATTTCGGGATAGCATCAACACACCTGACGGCGCCCATGTTAAAATTAGGTGAAAACATGCAAATGAAGGTCGACCGAATGTATAATTTGATGGCAGGATACAATATTCCGACAAAGAATCCGTTTTTTGAATTGCAACCTTCGCTATTTGTGCAAACTAACCTGCTCATGGCAGCTGGCGACGTCACGGCGAGAGTTGTATATAATAAAATGTATAATGGTGGTTTAGGTGTTCGAATAAACGATATGGCCGGCGTGAATGCGGTAATCCTTTATGTAGGAGCAGATATCAAACGGTTTCGTTTGGGTTATGCGTATGATTTCCCCACTTCGGTTATGTCAAAAATAGGAAGTCATGAGCTAATGCTTGCGTACCGTGTCGAATTAGAAAAACCAAAAGGGAAAAGTAATAAACATAAAAGTGTAAGGATTTTATAGTAGGGGCGACCCTCGTGGTCGCCCGAAAAAACATAATAGAAAAAATATAAAAGAAACAGATAATGTCGATTATGAAAAAAACAGCTTGTTTATTTGTAGCAACCGTCCTGTTAACATCTTGCGGAAGTCTGTTTTCCGGAGATGGAGGTGAGTTGGTTGGCGTCAGGTCAGCTTCTATCAACGAGCCGGCTCCACACGGAATGGTTCTCGTCAAGAGAGGTTCGTTCCGGATGGGACCTGCCGAGCAGGACAGCCTTTGGGGATTCAATTCGGAAACGAAAGGCGTTTCGTTCGAATCGTTCTGGATGGATGCTACCGAAATCACAAATGCAAAATATCGTCAGTTTGTATATTGGGTACGCGATTCTATTATTCGTGAGCGATTGGCAGACCCTGCTTATGGAGGAAACGAACTTTTTAAAATTACCGAAGACCGCTATGGCGATCCTGTAACCCCGCATTTGGATTGGAAACGCCCGATACCCTGGCGACGCGCCAATGAAGAAGAGCAACTTGCGATCGAAAGCGTATATTATACGCATCCTGTTACCGGCGAAAAAAGTCTCGATAAACGCCAAATGCAATATCGCTACGAATGGTTTGACTATACAGCTGAGGCTCAACGTCGTAATAACTTCGATCCATACTCAAGGGAGCGTAATACGGATATTACCATCGATCCGGATGCTGTTGTGATGATTTCAAAAGATACGGCTTATGTTGACACCAACGGCAATGTGGTAAGCGAAACCATTACCCGTCCGCTCAGTTCGCCGTTCGACTTCCTGAACACCTACATCGTCAATGTTTATCCCGACGAGTCGAGCTGGGTCAATGATTTCAGAAATGCCTACAACGAACCCTATCTCCGGTTGTATTTTGAACATCCCGGATACGACGATTATCCCGTCGTAGGTGTGTCGTGGGAGCAGGCTTCGGCCTTTTGTGTGTGGCGTACGGATTATTACAAAAACACGGCAAACTTACCTCCCGGACAAGTCATCGAACCATTCCGCCTGCCAACTGAAGGTGAATGGGAATATGCCGCCCGTGCCGGTAAAAGTGAAAATAAATATCCGTGGGCGGATGATCTCACTGACGACAAGCTCTGTTTTATGGCCAACTTCAAACCGGGCGACGGCAATTATACCGAAGATGGACACCTGATCACGTCGCGTGTCGCTTCTTTTCCGCCAAACGATTTTGGGCTATACGACATGGCAGGCAATGTGGCCGAATGGACGTCGTCGATTTATACCGAATCGGGACTCAATCAAACGAGCGACCTGAATCCCGACCTGCATTACAATGCAGCAAAGGAAGACCCCTACGCGATGAAAAAGAAAGTCGTACGCGGAGGATCATGGAAAGATGTAGCGCAATTTATCCGCTCCGATATGCGTACGTATGAATATCAAAATGAAACACGCTCATATATCGGATTCCGCTGCGTGCGTACACAAGTAGGCTTTTCAAACGTAAAAGGCAAGAAAAAATAATTTTTAATTTGTAGGGTCGAAAAGCTTTCGCCCTATTAAAATTTAAAGTTTAGTAAGGAAACTAAAAACTAAGAACTAAAAACTGAAAACTATATAAAAGATGGGAAAAACAAGAAGATATTACAACCGGCTTGAAATGTTTCTTTCGAGCGTAAAAGGCAAACGGGCTTTGATGTTGAGTTATAGCTGGGGAGCCGCAGTCGTTATCGTAGGTGCGCTGTTCAAAATCATACATCTTCCTTATGCAAATGAGATACTTGTGATCTCAATGACATTCGAAGCCTGTGTATTTATCCTGTCAGGATTTGAACGTCCGGGTAGCGACTATAGCTGGGAAGATGTGTTTCCCGTATTGAAATCGAAGAATCCGTTGGACCGTCCCGATTTTGCAACAGGAGGAGGTATGCATATCGAAGGAGCCGGTACAGGCGGGCTGGGAGGTGGAACGATTGTCATCGGCGACCTGCAAGGCGGAGCAACGGGGGCACCTTATCGTCCTACATCGCCTACGCCGCAGGCAAGAGTCGATACGGGTATGGCTGCGATGGGACTTAACCTGTCGGAGACAGATACGGAAATATTGGCCGAAAGCATCAAAAAACTGAATAGCGCCGCCGAACAGATCGCCAAAATGGCAGACCTGACAGAAGCCACTCAATCGTATATCGACCAAATATCCGTCGTATCGCATAATCTGGAAAAATTCAGCGAAATAACAGGCTCGCTCGGCGAAGTATCCGACTCGCTCATCACTTCCTGCAGGACTATTTCCGGCAAATCGGAAGAAGGCGGCGAACAGTCACAGGCAAGTTATATAGAGAATATGCACAAACTCAACGAAAACCTGTCGGGCTTAAATAATTTCTACGAATCGCAACTGACAGGCATCCGTTCGCAGATGGATACGATCGTACATATCAATGCCGGACTGAACCGCATCCGCGATTTGTACGACAGCTCGATTGTCGATAGCGCCACTTTCCGCAACGAAAACGAACGCATGGCACAACTCCTTGCCCAGCTGAATCAGGTCTACAGCCGTATGCTGCAAGCCATGACCGTCAACACCGGAGGAGGTTATCCCCCTGCCGGCCCCCCGCAAGGCTATCAACCGCCATACCAAAATAGGTATTAGAGTTTAGATATTAGAGTTTAGTTATGGATAAGAAATTTATAGCAAGGGATAAAAGTAAGCAGTTTGCTGTGCGAATTGTAAATTTATACAGACATTTGTGTGATGATAAGAAAGAATTTGTGCTATCAAAGCAAATTTTGCGAAGTGGCACAAGTATCGGGGCTAATTTGGCAGAAGCCGAATATGCAATAAGTGATAAAGATTTTTTAGCAAAAGTATATATTGCGCTAAAAGAAAGCGCTGAAACAATATTTTGGTTGGATTTATTATTTCAAACAGAATATCTTACCGAGATAGAGCATAACTCTATTTATAATGACACTTTGGAGTTACTTAAAATGTTGAAAGCAACAACCAAAACCCTTGCTAATAAACTAAACTAAACTCTAAACTCTACTAACTAAACTCTAAATAAAATGGCCGGAGTAGCAAGCAACCCCAATTCACCACGTCAGAAGATGATCAACCTGATGTACTTGGTTTTCATCGCCATGATGGCGCTCAATGTCTCGTCGGAGGTATTGGAAGGCTTCGAATTGGTCGAAAACAGTCTGCGCACCTCTACCGAAAACTCCACCCGCCGCAACGAAGAAGTGAAGGCAAACCTCGACCGTGCCTATCGTGAAAATGAAACCAAAGTAGGAACATGGTACGAAAAAGGAGTGACTGTAAAAGGGCAGTCGGACGATCTGTATAACTACATTGATGAATTAAAAGTCCGGATCGTACAGGAAGCTGACGGTAAAAAGGCGGATGTCGAAAATATCATCCAGAAAGAAAATTTGGAGGCAGCATCGCGCGTGATGCTTGCACCCATCGTAGGAGAAGGCAAAAAACTACGCGAACGCATTGATACTTACCGCGCAAACATGTCCGAGATAGTCAACGATCCGGGACAAAAAGCCATGTTCGATATTGTATTAAGCACCGAAGCGCCTAAGAAAGCCGGCATCATCTCACAATCGTGGGAAACGGCTTACTTTGAAAATATGCCGGTAGCAGCAGCGGTCACGCTGTTAACCAAGATTCAGAGCGATTTACGCTTTGTCGAAGGCGAAACATTGGCCACACTGATAAAAAATGTGGACGTAGGCGATTTCAGGGTCAATAAAATAGAAGCATTGGTCATCCCGAAAAGCCAGATTGTCACAAGCGGAATGCCTTATGAAGCGCAGATTATCTTAGCGGCAGTCGATTCAACCAAACAACCGGAGTATTATCTGGGAGAAACGCTTTTAGCAAATAATTTAATCATGCAAGGCACCAGCGGCATAGGCGACCGTGAAATTTTCGGTAAAGTAATAGCCGACGGACAAATCTATCCGTTCAAAACCAACTATTCGGTAACGGAATCGTCGGCCACCATTGCCCCGATTCTGATGAAATTCCTCTATGAAAGTTATGAAAATGACCTTGAAGTGGCCATGCCCGGCGTACCAAGCGGCGCCGTGACGGCAAGCCTGAGAGGTACCGGCAATATAAGAAAGAAAGCAGGATTCAGTAATATATGGACTGTCAGCGGATTAAATACTTCTTCAGAGAGTGTTGAAGTGGTGTTGTCTGCCAATGTAGGTGGTCGTACCGTTTCTGCAAGTCAGGCGTTTAGAATCCGTCCGTTGCCCGAAGCATTACCGTTTATTGCCTATAAAGATGCGGAAGGGCGTACACAAACATATAAAGGAGGAAATATTTCCAAACGCAATCTGAATGAATCAACAGGCGTCAGCGCTGCCATTGATGACGGTGTATTGAATATACCTTTTCCTGTTACCGGTTTTACGATGCGTATCATTGATAACAGAGGTAATTACATACCGGAAACATCGAATAGCGGCGATTATACAACACGGCAAAAAGATTTTATAAGGACACTGCCGACAGGCACACGTTTTTATATCTCGGAAATAAAAACGCTGGATCCGGCAGGCAATCCACGAACGCTGAGAGTCCCGTTGGAAATTTATGTAACAAACTAATAGTTAATATTCTCTGTTTCTCTCTGTGTATTCACTGTGTAACTCTGTGAAAAAATAATTCAAAATAAATATCACCCACAATATGAAAAGCTTATATATTTCAATCCTGATAGCGCTGACAATAACAGTACAGGCGCAAAACACCCGCCCCACCGTTACACGCGGAAGCGATCGGGCAGCTGCGCAGCAGGCGGATAACAGTACAACCGAACTGTCTGTACGCGCCCGGATCATGAACGAACAACTGACGCAGGAAGTTGGCAATGCCCGCTGGATACGTAATATCATTCGCGAATTAGATTTTTCGAAAGAAAAAAATGCGCCACTCTATTATCCTGTACAGGAGACAAATGGAAGGAAAAATCTTTTTACTTCCATCTTTCAGCTTATCAGCGAAGACAAAATCCATGTATATGAATATTTGAGGGATACCGAATCGTTTGAAGACGAGTATATTTTGTCGTACAAGGAAATGCTTGATAAATTCCATATATTTTACGAAACAATACCGGCCGGAGGAGGTCGTCCCGTACGGTATATTGTCAATGCGAGCGATATCCCATCAAGAGAGGTAGATAAAATGTATGTCAAAGAAGCATGGTACTTTGATCAGCATAATTCAATCTACGATGTGAAGACATTGGCAATCTGTCCGATAGAAAAACTCACGATGGAAACAGGCGAAGAAATAACACAAGGGATGTTTTGGGTCAAATACGAAGATATCCGTCCTTATATGCAAAACAATCCCATCATGACGTCGAACGTCAACAATGCCATGACCTATACGATGGACGATTATTTCCGTCGCCGGATGTATGACGGCGAAATTATACAGACCGAAAACCTGATGAATCTTCCGTTAATCAAACTGTTCGATACCAACGAAGAAATAGCTGCCGAGCAGCAACGCATAGAAGATGAGTTAGTTGCGTTTGAAAAAGCCTTGTGGTTCGAACCCGACTCAACCACAGTGGCCAATGCCTCCAACAACAAAAAAGCCCCCAAAGTAAAGACGGCAAAAGCCCCGGCTGCAAAGCAGGAAAAAGCGCCCAAACAACCCAAAGCCGCCGCCGCCACCAAACAATCAAGCTCTACCGCTACACGAAGCATAAGGCGATAGTTGATTGTAGAAATGAACAGTTAATCATTATTTCACCTGTATTTTTTCAACCTGCCGAATGATTTTTCCGTCGGTTGTTAACCCTTCGATAACAACGGAATAGATAGTTGGGAAATCAGAGGTGTAGAACTCAAATGACGTTTCTTTTTCATCGGATATTAACAAATCCGGTTTCCAGAAAATCGTTGTACGGTAATCAGGAATTACGGATTGTCTTTTTTCAGATGTTTCATATTTGGGTGCATAAAATTCGACAGGAAATTGATAACCCAATGGAGTGTAAACTATGTGGTTGTCTTTTTCGGTAAATGATGTATTCGCGCCTCTTCTTGTCGTGATGCTGATCACTCCGTTAGCGCCGCGCATACCAAACGCAACTGTATTGGCCCCTTTTAAGATATCAATGCTTTCAACCGTACTCATTGGAATTCTCCATGCGCTTTGAGTTGAAGCATTTCCACCTTCTGTAGTACCTTCATCTTGTATAATACCGTCAATTACTAAAAGCGCCGGCGCTAATGCCCTGTCATTATTTCCTGCATCTCTCGTTGAGCCTCGCAGATTGATTGTTTTTACTCCGCTTGCGTTGATCATAACGTTAGCGCTTGGTTCAAACATTTGAATTACATCTCCCACCGTTTGATTGTTGCCTTGATATTTTTCAATATCATTTCTTGTAATAGTCTGATTAGAAGATAAATTTGCCCAAAATTGAAGTCTGGGAGTGTCTCTTCTTTCATTTCTTGATGCAGTAACCACCACATCTTCTAGATAAATCTCCCAGATATCTTCATCATATTTTATGCGTTGCCCCGCTTTCATGACAAATAGATCAGGATTGGTCTCATTCATAGTGTTTTCGATAGAAAAAAGATATTCAGCATCAGAACTTTGTGGTGCACATATCAATGCAGGAAATTTTTCATGGTCAATCTCAAGTCTGACATTGTCGCGTCCATCCCTGCTTAACGCTCGAATATAAATAGCAGTACTGTCGGGAAATTCCAAATCAGATACAACGAATAAACCGTTCATGTCTGTTGATGTAATCCCAACGCCGCCATCTTTCATCATCACAAGTATTTCGCTGTCTGCTACAGGCCTGAAAAGAAGCAGGCTTTTAACTTGCCCTGATACTTCCTGAGCAACTTGAAAAGGTATCAGCGGAGACGCAGGATTTCCTTTTATCACTTCCGGAATGTTGTATCTCCTCCATCCGTGTGTCATCATAAGTAAGTCTATGGCTGCTTTTGAAACAGGATTATCTTGCAAATAAAAGGCTGGATTTTCGATATATCCTTTCAGCTCGGACGACAGCAGTAAAGTTGAAAGTATGGTAACGGAATTATCTACAGTAACATCTTTATCATCGGTTATCGCTACTGAGAAATGGGCAAGCCTCTCCCCAAATCCTCCCGATAGGGAGGGTGTAAGAAAATCATTAAAACTAAGGGTCGAAATAACCTTTTCGCGAATCCCATAGATTTCCTTGTCAGTAAAAAAAACCACATCTTCTGAAGCATTGTTCTTATTGAATACCAATCTTTCGGCTAATGGATTTGCACGCTCATCCAACAATACAAACTGTATCACACCGGCAGGGAATTGAGCGAAGTCAAAATCAACTGTCTTCTTTTTATTGTCATATTCCGAAAAATACAGTACAGTTCCCCTGCAGTGAGCAAGAAGATATAGGGGTATTTTTTGAGTGCCGACGGAATGTTGTATTTCAATAAAAAGATGATTGTCATTTGGCAAAGCAGTAATTGTATAGGCCTGAAGGTTTGGTTGAGGGAGTTCAAACCGTTTTTCAATTCCTTCTTCATTCCGGCACTGTAAATAGAATTTTTTTCCAGATAAAGGCGTATAAGCAAAAACACCCATCCCTGCGTGCAGGGTATTTAGGGAAATAATTTCAACGCCTTTTTCATCAATCAGTTCGCCCGAAACCGTTGCAGGAACGCCATTACTGTTTATCGCTTTGAAAGCTACTTTACAAAGAACGCCTTCCACCAAGTTGCCTCCTTCAGGGAAAAATGTAACATCAAAATCAGCGCCCTCATTATCCACAATTGGAGGTGGTAGGGGAAATTCCCGATTTCCCCCTAACCGAATATTTTTCTTAAAAAAATACCCATCACCCATATTTTCCATATAGCGTGTATAAGCGCGGAGTGTATAGTTGCCTTCCGGTGTCTCAGGCGATACGGGTAAATGACCATAAAACATATTGTCGTTTTGCAGCATCATAACCCTGTTAACAAGCGTATCGGAAGGGCTGATCAGTTCTACATATACATATTGACTGTTTGCAGGATACTGATGCGAACGGGCGTCTACGACATAGGCTTTAAGCCAGATTTTTTCGCCTGGCAAATAAACACCCCTATCGGTATGCAAATGAATCTTTTCCTGCGGATAAACGTTTAATTGCTTTTCGAAATGCTCATCTATATTGTCAAAGCCGGTTGCACGTAAATTTGTATTTTCAACTACCAAAGCCAGTTCGGGATTGTAATCAATGGGTAGCGTCATACAAAGCCCTAAAAGGAATGGATTGGCTAAATCCATGGGCGACAAAAATAACCTGCTTGTATAAGTACCATCAGCGAAGATACGAATTTTTTCGCCATGCATCAAATTCCTGTATACGCCTGCGTTTGACTTTTCCCACTTTATGTTTTCTTGACCATTCACGTTTCTCAAATCATTGGGAATATTCACGATATCGATTTCTTTTACAGGTCTTCCATAGCTGAAAAGCATTATTTGCTGGTCTGATAAATTTAGCAGTTTGCTGTTGTCGGTTGAGTTTTCTGTTAATATATCATCCGGATTTATTCTGGATGATAATTTGCGAAAAGCATCGGTACGACCCTGAACAGGATCTATCTGACCGGGTGGCCTAACAGACATCAGCACAAACCCATCATTTTGTAACGAATTATTATACAAAGATTTAATGAATTTTGGAATAGAGACCTGGTATACTTCTTTCCTTTTTTTCTCCCAATTGTTTTTTTGACGGTCGTTATCCGGTTTCAATTCAGTGAATATGGCTTTATAGTCCCAACTAGTAATATCAGTATTATAATCGTGCGTGAAATAGTCAAGCATACATTGTATTTGAAAGCCGGTCTCATAATTAATAATTTCCAATGGTTCGCGACATGTAACCTTTAATATCTTTGTATCGGGATTAAAGTAATAGTAAACTTTTTCAGCATTCGTAGCCTGTATTGTCCTTGTTGATGGTTTCTTTCCCAGTATATTACTCCAGAAAAGGTTGATATCTCTTTGACGGAACCTGATGCCGGCAGATACTTTTACTTCATCCAGTTCCAGTATTTTTAGCGCAACATTAAACACCACAGCGCTGCTTTCCGGATCAATCTCTTTTACAACAGATTGATATCCAACGTGCGATACCGTCAAACTGTAACTTCCTTCTCCCGGTATTCTGAGCCTGTAATTGCCCTCCATATCTGTTGTAGTACCAACAGTCGTGTTGGTAAAAAAAACCGCAACTGCGGGAACAGGATCACCATCTTCGGCATCAGTGATACATCCGCTTACAAATCTATCCTGCTGTGTCCCAGCAATATGTTGCGAAAAGCCATTCGTGACAATCAACAACAGGTAAAAAAATAATATAATCAAATTGTTGGTTTTCATAGCTCGTTGAGTTGATGATTGAAGATAAATTATTTTGTCTTTCAAAATTACAAAATTATTTTTAAAAATACGAATTTATGGGGACTTCTAAAGGGGACTTCTAAAAACTCTTTTATTACTTTTCGACTTTGCCAAAGGATAGAAATCCCCAATTAGCTCCTTTGGAAAAATCAT
>Ga0082212_10000683_pt1 | contig 49368 bp, 29 predicted proteins | sample TergutNt197P3_FD_71548 | JGI IMG/M metagenome (GOLD analysis project Ga0082212, IMG submission 71548) | Neocapritermes taracua P3 segment gut microbial communities from Petit-Saut dam, French Guiana - Nt197 P3 | ecosystem: Host-associated > Arthropoda: Insects > Digestive system > Gut ...
TAGACAGACCGGTCATGGCGACAACATGCCAAAAAGTGATATAAATGCCCGGCCTCAGAATGTCAATCGATCCATCGGCGTGGTAGACAAAATCCTCTGAAGGGGACGACGAGTCGGTTTCGCTTAACGCGATAGCCGTCTCAAATCTGACAATGGAATTTACGGCGATCTCTGTTGCTGAGTTGCATTCCCGCTGAAGAAAATATACCATAATCAATCGCGCTCCTCGAAGGTAGTTCTTCTACTACTCTATTCGGATGCAAGGCCATTTGTGACCATAACAACTTGCGCGTGGTCCGGGAAATCAGGGCAGGGCAAAAATCTGGCCCACTGTCAGGATATGAGGTTCGCTGTAGAGGAGACCTTGGGCGGCCAAGTCCAGGAATTGTTCCAGAGGTTCCCCCAAAGGGTCACCTGTCATGTAGGTTCCGTAGCTCATAGGGATGATGTGCCGGGGACGAAGAGTCTGACACAGACGGGAAACATCTTCCGGAGTGAGTTGGCTTTTGTTCATGACGGATTCAGGCCCGAAGGCTCCGATGGGAATGAAAGCGTAGTCGATGTCGGGGAAGTGGCGGGCAATCTGTTCAAAGTGACCGCCCCAACCGCTGCTGCCGGCAAAATAGAGGGTGTGACCGGGGGTCTGAATAATGAAGCTGCCCCAGAGGGTCCGGTCCCGTTCGGAGAGGGTGGGGCCGCTCCAGGAGCGGGCCGGCATCAGGGTGACGGTGATATTACCGTAGGTCCGGTATTGTTGGAACCAGCCGGCTTCCTGTATGAGTTCGGGAGCGGATTTCGTAAGGTCGCCGAGCCAGTGCCGCAGACCCAGCGGAACCAGCATAACGCCGGAGGGGTTGTTGATCCGGAGCCGCTCTAAGGTTTGTATGTCGGCGTGGGTGGGTTGATTGCTGGAGAGCAGGATATAGTCGAGTCCCCGGATTTGGTTGTAGTCCGGTTCGGGCAACAGGCGCGGATAGCCGCAGGCACTGGGGCTGTAACTGGGGTCGGTCAGAAAAGTTATGCCATCTATACGGATGAAGAATGAAGCGTGTCCAAGCCAGACAGCGGTGTTGCCGGTGGTTTGCCAGAGATTGGATAGGGGGATTGAGGAGAGGGGGGCAGAATCCGGAATTTCCCGGTCTTGTCGGCGGTTTGCGTATATCTTCAGAATGAGTTCGTCCCGCCAGGTTCGACTTTTCAATCCGGGTTGATTCTGCAGGGAGGATTTGCGGAGTGCCCGGGACGGGGCCTGGTCGTCACCCCCGAGGACTTCAGGCATGTTGATGTAAGTGCGGTCGGAAAGGCGGTGGCCGATCAAGCGGTTGCCGGGCCAGGTTGGGCGGATGGTGGGCAAGGCATTGTTTGTGACGTAGGTTTCGGGTGTCGGCCAGACAAGCCAGATGAGGGTGAACAGGAGGAGTCCGATGAGGATATTGACGGCCCGGTGCCGTTTATTGTTAGTATTCATAGGTTCAGGGTTCCCATTTTTGGGATTTTCAATAGCCGGCATAACAAGGAAACCAGGAAAAGCTGTAGAAGATTATGTTTCTCTATGATAAAATGAAGTATAACCATTGATGTAGGAGGAAAAACAATGAGTCTGCTCACAGGACAAGACATCAACTACTATTATCAAGACGGCGATTCCCGAAGATACATCTTGAAAGATGTATCCTGCGCCTTCGAACGGGGCACATTCCACGTCGTTCTGGGGGAATCCGGTTCAGGCAAAACCACCTTCCTCTCCCTGCTCTGCGCTTTGGACAAGCCCCAATCCGGCCAAATCCTTTACGACGGCAGGGACATCGCCTCAATCGGCTTCGAGAAATACCGGCGCAACAAAGTCAGCATCGTCTTTCAAGCCTACAACCTGATTCCGTACATGACGGCGGCGGAGAACATCAAAGTCGCCATGAGCATAACAGACAACCAACTCCCCCCGGATATCAACGCAGTCGCCCACAACCTGCTGGACTACATCGGCCTGGACAGCGCCAAAGCCGACCGAACCGTCAACAAGCTCTCGGGGGGCGAACAGCAAAGGGTGGCCATCGCCAGAGCCCTAGCCACCAATGTGGACGTCATACTGGCCGACGAACCCACCGGGAACCTGGACGAAGACATGGAAAACGAAATCGTCGCCATACTGCGGAAGCTGGCCCACGAACACAACAAATGCGTCATTGTGGTTACCCACTCCTCCCAGATCGCCGGGCAAGGGGATGAGGTCTACAAACTGCGCAAAGGGAAGCTGGAACCTCATGAGTGAAGACTTTCTCAGCCAATTCAGCGGACGCAAAAACGTCGCCATATCCGCCCCCGAGCACGACACAGAATTCGACAGCGCGTACAACAAACGCAAACTGATCCGATACGGGGTCATCGCGGGAACCGTCATAGTTGTGGCGATCATCCTCTATCTTATCGTCGCCCTCTTCAATCAGGTCACCGTCAAAAACTTCGTCGGCACCTCCTTGGGCGACGCCAAAACCTGGGGCATAACCAACAAGGTCACCCTGGAAATCGAGACCCTCTTCAACAACGAATACGACAACAACTTCATCATAACCCAGAGCCAGGACCCCGGCAAAAAGATACGCAAAGGATCCATCCTAGTCTTCCAAGTGAGCAAAGGCCCCGATCCTGACGAACAGATCGAGCTGCCCGACTTCGCCGCCATGAATACGAATCAGATCTACGGATGGAAAGACCAGAACAAAGCCAACAACGTCAACATCATGCAAGAAAACAGTGAAACGGTTGAGCCAAACCGGTTCATCCGCAAAGAATTCAACAATCCCACCATCACCGAAACCAACTACACCCGCAAAGACGGGCTGCTGATCTACATGTCCAAAGGAACCTACGACAAGAACATCACCATGCCCAACTTCGCGGACAAATCCAAAACAGAAGTCGAAACCTGGGCCGGGCAGAACAAAATCGAAGCCGAATACAAAGAGAAAGCGTCGGACAAAATCCCCAGAGACTTCGTCATCTCCCAAGATATCGATGCCGGCACCAAAATAGCCCAGAACACCAAAATGACCTTCATCATATCAAGCGGCAAAGCGGTGATCATGCCCAACTTCAGCCGGATAACCAAAGAAGAAGCCGCAGCCCAAGAGGATGTGCTTGTCACCCTCAAGACCCAATACAGCGGCACAATAGCATACGGAAAACTGATCTCCCAATCCGTACCGGCCGGACGACAGTTCACCGATGAACCCGCCAAGGTCACCGTGATCTACTCCGAAGGCCGCCCCTATATCGACGATCTGGTGGGAAAATCAGAGAAAGAATTGCCCTCCTACTTCTACGAGTTCACCGGCAAAGGCGCCAACATCACCTACAGTGTCACCTATGTAGATTCCGGGGAACCGAAGGGACAGGTGGTCAGCGTGTCCCTGTACAACCAGTACATGGAGATGACCACCCATGTGGAGATACAGGTGAGCCGGGGGAAAATATCAATACCAATAACTCAAGATGGCTGAATTTGAGGAGGAATAGCATGAATGAGAACAGATGGATTCTGATGGTGGGAGATGATGAGGGTGATCGTGTTGATGATGTAGCAGTCGATTTAGATAATCGAATGGTAAGTAGAAACGGCAGGGAGGTCTTACTTGAACCAAAGGAATTCGATGTGCTATCTGTAATGGTTCGGAATATGAATAAGACTCTTTCACGGGATACGATACTTAATGAGGTTTGGGGCGCAGATTGCTTCTATGACCCCCATACGCTTGATGTGAGGGTTTCCAACCTGCGAAAAAAGCTGGGCTACAATATTGTCAGGACAGTGCCCAAATATGGATATCGTATGGAGGATGGATCCAATATGGGCGAAAATGTCACTTCTGCCGGGGGTTCGTAACAAATTCTTAAGGTATTCTTGATATTTTCGTGAAGATTTGACAAGTAGGATGGGGTATGATGGGAGATACATCAAGCATAGTTGGGTGCACACAATTATGTGAGTATGTGAAATAATTAAGAAGGAGTTTGATAGAGATGATGAGAAAGATGAAAAGGATATCAGCTGTTCTTGTTATCACAATGTTGCTTTGCGGTTTATTTGCGCCATCGGCATTTGCATATAATAAGCAAGCCACAGCAAATTACGCAATTAACTGGTTTCAGAGTTATAATTCGATGTATAATCGATACGAGGGCGAAGGAGGTGATTGCACAAATTTTGCTTCCCAAGCTCTTTATGCTGGCGGAATACCAATGAATACACCAAGTGTTATTCCTCAAGGGGTTTCAGGAACGTCAAGTTATTGGTATAGCAAAAAGTATATTCAAAACGTTTATCTATTTGGGGTCCTAATTAGCAGTACGCCTGTTTGGAGAGAATCCAGTTCATGGATTCGTGCGGCAGGTGGTACAGGAGGGGGATTTTACGAGTATTGGAGTAACCGCTATCAAGTTGTGACCACAACAGATAAAAATTATATTCGTTCAAATTCCCAAGTAGGCAATGTAATCCAAGTGCAAGCAAGCAACAGGACTGTTAGGCACCACTCTGTAATTGTTGGGCAAAAAAGCGCAGTAAATGAGCTATTTCTGTATTATCATTCGCCCAACAATGCTCGACAATTGGACAATTTTGATGCAAATTTTGGGCAGGGAAAGGGGACTAACAAATACACAGTCTATCGAAACTGGAATTAGACACTACATGTAGTATCATGTGGGCCAAAGGTTATTGATTGAATGATAATTCCTTGCGGACAGGTATGGCCATTCCGTGTGCCTGTCCGCAAGGAAAATATTGGAGGGGACTATGGAGAAAAAGAAGACTATAATCGCAACATCTTGTGCAGTAATCGCGTTGTCATTGTGTTCAATATTGTGTATTACACAAATTATTTTGCCGTTACAATGCTCTTATACCGGAGCGAAGATTCACAAGTATCTAGGAGACAGTTTTGGGGCTATAGTAGAAATGGATTACGAACAAGCAAGAGCAGGGATTAGACCTGACGTTCAATTATTCTCGGATATCGATTATAAATTTGAGGAGCACCAGGATTATTCACATATTACCCTATTCTATGATGTGAGAAATATAAGTATATTTAAAATAAGCAATATAGAATTCAATGTCCTTGATTTGGGAGGGATCGAAGATAGATTCATGTTCAGACTGGATCATGTGGTTACGCAATTCGCCGGAAGGGGAGAGAAGACTGCAATTAGATTGGATCTCCATATGTATACTAAAGGGTTATCTAAAGATGAGGTGGCAGAGATGGTTAAGAACGTCAAGGCCGAGTTGCGGTACAAACAAGAATTATTCGGGTATAAACGCCAGAGCATATCAATTCCATCGGATCTGCTGCCTGAGGAAATTATTGTTAGATAGAAGGATTGGAGTGTGACATTGTCTGTGAAAGAAGTTCTGAGAGCCAAAAACCTAGTGAAAAGATACGGCGATAGCAAAAATTCAACGACAGCCATCAGAGAAATGACCTTAGCCATTCTGGAGTCCGAAGTTGTCTCTATAGTTGGACAGAGTGGTTCGGGGAAAAGCACATTGCTGAACTTATTAAGCGGAATCGACACACCCACGTCGGGAGAAGTCTTTTACCAAGGGAAAAATATCAATGAGATGGGTGGTAAGGATAAAACGTTCATGAGAGTAAATGATTTCGGATTTGTCTTTCAGTTTTTCAATCTGATTCCTAATCTATCAGCCTTTGACAATGCTATACTGCCGGCAGTGCTGAACGGAACAACAAAGGAAAAGAGAACCTATGTCAAAGAACTATTCACCAGAACCGGTTTGGGAGATAAAGAGAATTTATTACCGTCACAACTTTCGGGCGGAGAACAGCAAAGGGTTGCTATTATCAGAGCTTTAACGAACGGTCCCAAAGTCTTATTTGCGGATGAACCCACAGGGAATCTTGACTCTAGAAATGGGAAATCAATTCTTGATCTGTTGTTGTCGAGCGCCAAAGATAATAAACAGACGCTCGTTTATGTAACTCATGACGCCCATTTGGCCGCTTTGGCGGATAGAACAATTGAGATTATGGACGGTGAATTAGTTGGAAAGAGCTAGGATACAGTTTGAGTTCATAAAATATAATATAACATACATTATCCTTGCTTTGCTGGTAGCGGTGAGTTTTGCGACGCTGTTGGGGTCTTTCATACACTACGTAAATTTGGCTCAAGAAAAAGCTATCAATGATACACAGAGTGTGCATGGCGGTTACCATATTCTCATTGGCAACATTACCGATGATATGGTGGAGACGGGGAGCGCCTTGGGATATGTTGAATCCTTCGAATCCTATTATGGAGATCCGGAAGGAAGCGTTGGACGCTTATATTGCCGGGAGAATATTTTCTGGCTATTAGGCATGAAAACTGTTGGCGGCGTGTTTCCTAATGAGCCCGAATCAGTCATGATTGAGAAAAATTACGCTATCTCGTTGACCGAGTCCAATGATTATGATGAGATTATCGGAAAAACGATTGATTGTGATGGAAGAACATATACGGTGACTGGCATTTACTACGACGATTCCTGGATAGCAACCAACACACTCATTCTTAGCAAGGCATTTGGGCGCCAAGGGGCCCAGAGCGCAGCTGTGCGATTTGTTAATCCCAAGAAAATGGGAGACAATATTTCAATGCTGCTACAAGATTTGGATTTACCGGCAAATTATGATTTTGTCCTGGAGAATGCTCCTCTATTGACAACTTTGGGGATGGATGAGGAAGGGGCTAAACAGGCAACTATTAATATGAGTTACCTTATTGTCTTGCTTTTTGTTCTCGTTCTTTTAGCAGGCGTCATTTTCAATAATCTAGTCGAAATGATGATTGAGAAGAATCTCAAAGCAATCGCTGTTTACAAAGTTTTACACGGTTCAACAGCGCCAATCGTTCTTCAATTGCTTATTCCTATGTATGTGATGATGTTTGTGGGGATTGTAGGCGGGTTTGGTCTCTCCGGGGTTATGGCCACAACTTTTGTAAAGATTAGGCTGGATTACTATGGAGACATTGTTGTCAGACTGCCTTTAGCAGAATTCTTTATTGTTAGTGGGGTCGTTCTTGTGTTGTTCATCCTTTTTTATAGAGACAAGATGAAAACGCTCATGTGTTTGAATCCTGTTGATATTATGAAGTCCTCGAAACTGCCAACGTCCGGGAGATTCAGGGAGAGAAAAAGACCTTACTACAATTCTGATCATAAAATCGTAAACAGCTTGAAATTTTCTCTATCTATGCTCAGAGGCAGGGCCATGAAGGGGATTGTCATCGTTCTTGGTATATCGTTGTCGGTAATCATTAATGTTTCCATGGCGGCCTTATGGAATCAGAAGTCTCCGGAGGCTCTTCTGACTTGTGATTATGAAATCATGAATAATTATTACAATCCTGATAGCGAGGCTTACACAATATTCCAGGACAAGATAACCAGATTGAAGCAGGAGCAGGACATTTGTACTGTGTATGATAATTTTCAATTCATATCCACAATGAGCATTAATAAGGAAGCGTTCACCGCAGGCGCGGCAAAAGTGCTGACCAATTCCAAAGAATATGGGAGCATGATGAGAGACAAATACAGCAATAGACTCAGCTTGCCTTTCTTGCTCCTTGGTTATAATGATATTCAGATCAGTATGTTGGATATAGGAATTGACCATCTTGAAAAAGACGAGTGCGTTGTCTACACCAGAAGCTTCAATAGATTTGGCGTTGATGACCTCTTCTTAGGAACAGAAGAACCCCTGATAATGAGAGGCGATGTTATGACAGAAGATGGGGGGGTGGAGAGCAAACCTGTAAATCTGTACCCGAGATATTCTGCCGATAAGTTGCTGTTTGATGTTGAAACGATGGATCCGGTTACAATAGTCATTGTTAGTCAAAAACTGCTTGATGAATGGTTTCCGTTTTTGGAGCAGGCCAGTTACTATGTTATTTCCAATAAAGATGTAAGAGACTCAGACAGGAGAATAAAAGATATCATTACAGGAAATCTTTCATACGCTGTTATTGATCATCAGGACACTAATGCTCAAAGGGCTATGAGTGTTGAAATAACACGTTTCTTATTTGGAATCTTTATTGGAATCACAGCCCTGTTTGCTATCATCAACATCTTTGCTCTATTAATTCTCAAACTTAAAAACGACATGGACACTTATGTCTCATACATGATCATGGGTGTCGGTAAGTTCAAGATATTATCATTCTTTATAATCGAGACAGCTGTTTATTTTTTATTGAGTATATTGATAACATTTATTGGGCTGTTGCTTACAACGAGTGTTCTGAATTATGTGATTAAGAACCTTGGAGTCATCTATCATGTTGCGTTGCCTTGGCACTTATGGTTCATTTTTGAAGCGGGCTTGCTTGTTGTGTTGGTGGGTATTTTGTGGAATGTCTTTAGGATAATCGAGAAGATAAAGCCAATACCGCATAGTATCGTAGTGGAATGAACTACCCATTCTCACAGAAGGGGAGAGGACAGCTTCATGAATTATCTGAAAAGAGGGTTTGCCAGTATTGTTCGTAAGCCAGGGAAAACCATCATATTGTTGGCGATCATCTTCATGCTGGGAAATATCATCGCCGGGACAATCTCTGTTAGACAAGCGGTTGAGAAGACCGAGCTGAATTTGCGGACTAAAATGAGTCCAATTGCTTCAATATCTCGCGACTATGGGAACTTACCTGACGATTATAGTCATGATCCGGAAATCAACCAGAAGATGGTTTCCGCTGAGGCTATAGAGAGAATTGGCGAGTTGCCTTTTGTTAAATATTTTGACTATTCTGCTATGGTATCATTAGAAAGCCCATCGTTAAGAAGGTATTCGGAGTATTCCTCATACTCTGAGATTGACTTTGAGGAAATTAATAGCCTGTTTACCCTGACAGGAGTCCATGACCCGGATATCCTAGACCTGAAAGAAGAGAAGATCAGACTTCTTTCGGGCCGAGTGTTTAGTGAGCAGGAAGTCTCTGATTTGGAATACGTGATTTTGGTTTCGCAGAGCTTTGCCAATGCCAATGGGTTGACAGTGGGTTCTGTTGTAACCCTAGAGAATGCTGTTTACGGCAACCTACCTGATGAGAGGGTGTCTCAGAACTACGATTTCGAAATCATAGGTATTTTTGAACCGGTTAGGCATTCTCATTTGGGAGATAAAAATGAAGATAACCCGAACCAATGGGTTGAAGAAGAAATGGAGAACAGGATCTATGCCCCAAACAGGGTTCTGATCGAAGCGAACACGTATCAAATAAATGAGTTGCGGAGATTGTATCCTGAAACGAGCTACACAACAGATGAATTCTATATTACTTTATATATTCTTCATGATCCGATGGATCTGGAGGAGTTCATTGAAGCAGCAGCAGTTTTCTTGCCTGAGGGCTATGTTATGGTTGGCGGCGGCTCTTTTGACCAGGTGGCGGCTCCTATGAGGACTATCCAAGGGATTTCTGTTCTGATATTGTATGTCGCTGTAGGCGCTGCTGTGGTTGTTATAAGTTTACTGATGACATTGTTTCTCAGAGACCGCAAGCGGGAAATGGGTATCTACCTTTCCTTAGGGGAGAGGAAGATCAAGATTGCCGGCCAGATTGTTATGGAGGTGGCTGTTGTGGCGGTGGTCGCCATAACGCTGTCGCTGTTTTCCGGCAATATTATTGCCAGAGCCGTTTCCGAAAAAATGCTTACGGATCAGATTATTGCTGATCAGGCTAATGAGACCGATTATTATTACTACATGGATCTGAACTATAGAGGGTATGACAGTGGAATCACCGGGAAGGATCTTATGGAGTCCTATACGGTATCTCTTGATATGATGGTCGTAATCCTGTTCTATGCTGTCGGTCTTGGAACTGTCTGTGTTTCTACGTTGGCGCCGATTGTGTATACGACTCGGTTGAATCCCAGGAAAATCCTGATGTGAACGATGAATGGGTTACGGAAACAATCCTTGGATTTCCTCGAACTCCTCATCCGAGAGATCCTCATCGTCGGAGACCCTTTCTTTCGTTGTCTTCAAGGTTGCGGCAGCAGCCGCGCTGTATTCAACAATCTCCGTGAGGGCTTGTTCGTAAGCCGCGCAGAAATTCAGGATTTCCTCCCGCTCCCACAGGGTGGATTCATACTGGACAGTGAGAACCAGCTCGCCACCGGAGACAGCACCATTGATTGAAAGGACGTTGGGCAGGCGGTTTTCAGTGGCAATCATCCTTCCGGGAGGCAGGGGGGAGGGGGTAACCGCCCCGTTGAATTGGGAGTGCTCACTGTCGGCGTTTCCCAGATAATTGAAAGACAAGCCTGGGTGAAACCGCTCCGTGCCGAGGATGTCCCGTTCAGCAAGCAAAGCATAGCTGACACCCCGATGAGGGATGCCCAAGAGCATATCCCTGGTGGCACGAACCGTGTCACCGGGATTATCCCGGGCCTCAAGGATGACCGGGAAACAACAGGTAAACCAGCCTACGGTTCGATCGATGTCCAGAGGGCGATGCAGCTGTTCCCGACCGTGGCCCTCCAGCTCGATGGAGATTTTCAGTTGGCCGGTCCGGCGACGAACGGCCAGGGCCAGAGCACTGAGCAAGATATCATTAATCTCGACCTCCAAAACAGAGCCGACGTCATAAAGCAGAGCCTTGGTGATGTGGCGTGAGGTCCGGATTTCAGCCAGATCATAGGAGATATCATTGGACCCGGATGTTGATCCAAGGATGGTTCGGACGTCCCAACATTTGGCTTCCTCAAGAATCTTGGCCCAGTATGCCTGTTGCGCTTCAGGCGCGCCGCTGTTGAAGAATTCTCCAAGCAGTGTGGTCCAATCTCTGTAAGAAGCGGTTTTCGGGGGCAGGAGAGGTGTGTGGGTTGTCGTTTGGGCCTGCCTGTAAGCGGAAAACAGATCTTCAGCGAGGATGCGCCAGGAAACGCCGTCTACGACGAGATGGTGTGCGCAGAGCAACAGATGGCTGCCGTCGTCTGTGCGGTACAGCACGACACGCAGCAAAGGACCCTTATCCAGGTCAATGAGGGCCTGTTGGGTGTCGTTGGTATTTTCAATGCTACCAGGCGAAACCGGGCCCCCGCGAAGGTCATGAATGGTAAAGGTGAACAAAGCGCTCTCCTCCGGCGGCAGGATGGTTTGGATCCCGGCGGGATAGACTGCGCGCAGCATGTCATGGTGTAGGGTAACAGCGGTTAGGGCGCTGTGCAGGGCGGTTGCGTCCAGGTCCTCCCGGGAGTACAGGAAAATCGCTTGGTTGAAGTGTTGTGGTCGTGCGTAGTCTTGGGCAAAGAAAGTGTGTTGAATGGGGCCTAGGGGCACATCCCCCCACAGGGGCTCTTGATTGAACAAGAATCCGTCAGACCCGGGTGCTGAGGTTTTCAGAGCGGCGAGTTGCAACGCCTGAGCGATTTTTCTGACGCAACGGTGAGTCATGATTTCCCGAACCGTGATCTCATACCCGGCGTCGCGGAAGCGGGAGATCATGCGGATTGCCTTGATGGAATCACCGCCCAGCCGGAAGAAGTCGCTGTCCGCGTCCACATGCTCAACACCCAGGATATCTTCGAATATGCGGGCGGTCCGTGTTTCCCTTTCCCCTTGGGGTGCCGCGCCTTTGACGGTGGAGCGCGTTTCGATGACAGGCAAGATCTTCTTGTCGACTTTGCCGCTTGTATTCGTCGGCAGAGAATCCAGCCTCATAAAGAGGTCAGGAACCATATAGTCCGGCAGTTCCCGCAGCAAGCTTTCGCGCAGAGCATCGATGTCAAAATCCTTTGCCGCCGCCACATATCCGCTCAGGGTCAGGGCACCGTCAGGGTCTGTGCGTACCACCGCGGCAGCGTCCCGGACACCGGGTTGCCGCCCCAGAGCGGCCTCGACTTCGCCCAGCTCCACACGATACCCACGAATTTTTACCTGATCATCCAACCGCCCCAGGTATTCGATGTTTCCGTCCGGTAACCAGCGGGCGAGGTCTCCCGTGCGATAGAGTCGATTCTTCATAGGCAGCGGATCATTGGCTTTGACAAAAGGATTCACAATGAACATCTCGGCAGTAAGCTGCGGCCTGTTCAAATATCCGCGGCCGACACCGGAACCGCCGATACAGAGTTCACCGGGAACCCCAATAGCGCAGAGTTCATCAGCCTTGTCAAGGGTCACAATGTAGACATATACACCCGGCAAAGGCTTGCCTATTGGCACATTAACCGGGATTTCTTCACCCGGGGTATGGAACCAGGCTGTCGCGCATATAGTGGTTTCGCTTGGCCCATACGCATTGACATAGGAATCGTTGGACTCCGCAAGTCGTACGATCTCAGAATTGGAGGCGCTTCCACCGGTCTGCAGCAAGCGAAGGCCATGAGGGTTTACCGTCCCAACCAATTGGGGTGGTAGCAAAGCAATTGTGCAGCACCGAAGGGTTTCGCACAACTGATCCGGATCATGTGTCGCACCCGGCGGCAGGAGCTGCAAAGTGGCACCAAATGAAAGAGCCATAGTTAATTCCAATATCGAGGCGTCGAAAGCACAGCTGGCGAACTGCAATATTGTATCTGCCGAAGTTATTTTCAGGAAATCTGCATAAAAAGCAACTAGGTTTGTGAGCCCGAGGTGTTCCAGCAACGCCCCTTTTGGCACGCCGGTTGTTCCTGATGTGTAGATGCAATAAGCCAGATTATGGGGACAGATATCAACTCGGCTGTTAGGATCATCTGTATCAACGGCATCTTTTGCCGTATTCATGACGGTTTTTCTTATCATGTCGTTGATATCGTCAGGACGGGAGTCTCCTGAAAGAGCAAGCACAGGCAGGGCTGTAGAAATCGGCAAAAGCGCGTCCGCAACCAGCACAGCACCGGCGCCGCTGTCTTCCAGTATAAATCGCGTTCGTTCGGATGGGGTGGATGCGTCAATCGGTAAGAAGGCGGCCCCCGCTTTCATGGCTCCGAGAGCTCCGATAATCCAGCCGAAACCGCGTCCTCCGAATACAGCGACAATGTCCTCCAACCTAATATCTATAGAAAGAAGCCAACGGGCAACAGCGTCGGAAAGGCGGTTCAATTCCTTGTAGGTGATTGTTTGTCCGGCAAGAACGAGGGCGGGGTGGTCCGGTCGGGCGGCGGTTTGATCTTCAAACAGCGCAACAAAGGTTTTGTGCAATAAAGGGGCTTGGTCAGGAGATAAGGGTATACCGCGAAAGCCCATCACTTGAGCGGATTCGTCATTGTCCATCATTGGCAGACTGTCGAGAGAACGTGACGGGTCCCCCACGGCTCCGCCAAGCAGTGTGACATAATGCCGCAATAAACGCGCGGCGCTTTCCGGGCGGAACAGAGCGGTACTGTACAAAAGATCAACTTTGTAGCCGTCTTCTTCCGCCTCAACATTCAGGGTGAGATCGAAGCGGGCCGGTGTAGCACCGCTTACCGCATGTAAAAATGTTAGATCGTCAAAAATTACTTGAGGAAGATCATTATTTTGAAGGGCGAACATAACGTCGAACAAGGGATTGCGCGAAAAATCCCGACGTATCCAGGGAAGGGTGTCAACGAGAGACTCAAAGGGATAATCCTGATTTTCAAAGGCTTGCAGGCAGGTTTCTTTAACCTCGCTAAGCAAGGTATTAAAAGATTTGCCGCGTTGTGGACGGCCACGCAAGGCGACCGTGTTAACGAACATACCGGCTATGTGTTCACAATCCGGATGAGTTCGCCCGGAAACGGGGCTGCCAATGGTGACATCTTCTTCATTAGCATATTTGCCAAAGAGAACCATCAAGGCCGTAAGCAGAACCATGAAGGGTGTCGCGCCCCGGGCGAGGGCAAGGGTGTCAATAGCTTGTCTCATCGCCGTCGGGATTCGGATAAACGTGTGACCACCCTTGAACTGTTGATTCAGTGGGCGGGGGAAATCTGTGGAGATGTTGAGTGATGGGGCTTCATCGGCAAACATAGTTTTCCAGTAGCTTTTTTGACAGGATATATCACGGCTGTGTGACCATTCGCTCCAGTCTTTGTATTGAGGTCCTGGTTCAGGAAGAGCGATATTGTTGTACAAAGCCGCTAGTTCTTCAAAAAGCAGCGAAACGGTTGCGCCGTCGGCAATAATATGGTGAATGTCAACAAGAAGCAGGCTGCGGTCTTGCCCTACCGCCGCTTTCACGCGCATAAGGGGTGCGTAGCTTAGGTCGAAAGGGCGGACAAAGTCCGCCAGCAACGTTTGTGCGGTGTCTTGTCCTTCTAACAGCTGGGAGTCCGGTAAAAGGGTTGTTTCCTCGACTGTCATGATAATCTGTCTGGGCTCGTCGCCGGGTTCGTCTGGGAGGATCCGGAAACAGGTGCGGAGGGTGTCATGTCTCCGCACAAGGATCTGAAGCGCCTCATGTAAGCGCATAATGTCGAGTGACCCGTGGAATTCCAATGCGACAGGGATGTTATAGGCAACACCGATGTCGTCAATCTGACAAACGGCGAAGAGACGCCGCTGCGCCGGCGACATTGGGTAACTCGTTTGTGCCGGTGCGGCAGGGAGTTTACCCGGCAATGCAAGGGGAAGTGCGTCTGTCGTCAAGTCGGACAGTGTACAGGCCGGAGATTTAGCCAACGGCTTTTCGGGCAGTGCTTCTTTGGCTTCACGTAGCAAGGCGGCGATGCCTTCCACGGTGGGAAAAGCAAATAGACTTTTCAGAGAAAGCCGGATGCCTGAAAGGGTTTCCAGAATGTTGACGGCTCGCACCGCTCGAAGGGAATGGCCTCCCAAGTCGAAGAAATTTTCGTGAATCCCAATAGGTCGGTTAAGGTTGAGGGCTTTGGTAAGGGCTTGTGCTGCCATGACTTCCTCGTCGTCGCGGGGCGCGGAGTAAGTGCCACTTGAGTCTGTTTGCGTGATCGTGGGAAGCGCGTTTTTATCGGTTTTGCCGTTGGCGTTTAGAGGGATCCGCTCAATTTGTGCCAAACGTGAAGGGATCATGTAGTCCGGAAGGGACTCAGCAAGGGCGTTCTTAAGAAGCAGGAAATCGATCGTACTATTCGACACAACATATCCCCAAAGTTCTGTACCATCGCTTTCGCCGCCGGTTGATATGATGACAGCGGCGTCTTTTATTCCGGGTTGTTGCCGCATAGCGGTTTCTATTTCCCCGAGTTCAATACGGTTGCCACGTATTTTGACTTGTCCGTCTATTCGGCTTAGATGCTCGATGCGACCGTTTGGAAGCCAGCGTGCGAGGTCTCCTGTGCGATAAAGTCTTCCGGGTCCAAAGGGGTTGGGAACAAAGGCTTCTGCTGTTTGAACGGCTAAGTTTAAATAGCCGCGTCCCACACCTGGACCGGCGATGCACAGCTCTCCGGGCGTACCAATGCCGCAGAGGGTTGTGCCATTGAGGATATACAATTGTCTGTTGGGGATTGGCCGACCGATATCAACACCGAGAGCACCCACTTCGCCACCACTTGTCCACACGGAGGTTTCTGTTGGTCCGTACAGATTAACAATGGGCGAATCCATGTCGCGTCGAAGATCGTTGTATTGACCGGGTGGGAAGGGTTCTCCGCCTAAAAACAATAGAGAGAGTTTCGCGAGAAAAGAGCGATCTTCCGTTGCGGATGTGAGCAGCCTTAGGTGGGATGGTGTTAGCATGGCAATGGCCCCCGGATGCCGCTCAACAAGTTGAGCGAAGGCGGCTTGTTCCTTGCGTTCATCTTCATCAGAAAGAGCGACCGTCCAGCCTTGCGCGAGGGGGAAGAGGGTTTCAAAGATGAAAACATCAAAGCAGAAGGCGCATGCCGAAAGAAACGTTGGAAGAGGGTTTTTGGGTTTTTCAGCCACAAGAGGAAAAGGGGAGGCGCAGAAACAGACCAGGTTTCGTTGCTCGAGCAGGACGCCTTTGGGTCGGCCTGTTGTGCCTGAGGTATAAATACAATAGGCGAGGTTGCCAGGGCCATAGTCCGGGTCTATGTCAAGGGGAGGTGAACTATCTGGAGGTTGACTATCGGATTCGAATTGCGTAATCAGGGAATCCATGTTAACGACAGGCAGATTCGTCCAGGACAGATCGAGATTTGTGGTAAGAATGGCTTTGGCGCCGCTGTCTTCCAACATAAAGCGAATACGGGCTTCAGGCAGATCCGGTTCTATGGGCAGATAGGCACCGCCTGCTTTCATAATACCAAGAAGACCAATAAGCAGAGCCGGATCGCGCTGTGAAAGGATCGCAACAATGCTTTCAGCCCCGATGCCAAGTGTCCGTAGTTTGTGCGCGACAGCATCAGCTTGGCGGTTCAAGTCAGCGTAAGTCATGCGGTCATTGCGAAAACAAACAGCTATTCTGGCTGGGTGCGCCTTCACTTGTTCTTCGAAGAGTTGGGAGTAGACTTTGTCTTCCGGCCAGGGGGTGGCAGTGTCGTTGAAAGATCCTAAGATCAAGGCGCGTTCATGGGGGGTGATAAAATCGAGCTCCCTGACTCGCCGGGACGGGGTGCGCGTCATCTGATCCAAGAGAGCCATAAGTCGCGTAGCCAGAAGTTCCATTTCGAGCTCGCCATAGTCTTCGCTGTAAGCGACATCAAGATTTAGGTTGGTGTCGTGCCAGGCTTTGAGCACCAAGGGGTAGCCGGTATGTTCGCGGATAGTTTGTTCTGTGATATCCATGCCCAGTAAGGTGAGTTTTTCTGTATCGAGTTGGATATGGTTTTCATAGATGAACAGAACTTGCACCAACGCATTACCCAAGGGGCTTTGCTGCTGGATTTCGGCAAGGGAGCGGGGCCTTTGGCGGGCGCTGGCCAGGGCCTGTTCATGGGTTTTGCGCAGGAGGTCTTCGACTGTGTCGATCTCGTCTGTGGCAATTCTGACCGGGATTGTGTTAACGAATAACCCGACGACCCCATCCAATCCCGCAATTTCCGCGTCGCGGCCGGAAACGACTTTGCCGAATACGGCGTCACAGGTGTAAGCGCTTCGCTGCAACGCGAGGCCCCAAGCCGTTTCTAAAATCGCGTTGACGGTGATGTTTAGGTCGGAGGCGAGGGCCTTGATCCGGGTTTCAAGCTCAGCAGGCACAAGGACGCGCATGAGGCCTGAACCGGGAGTGTCTCTTTTCGTGGGGATGACCAGGGCCGGTTCGCTGTAGCCTTCCAGTAGGGATCGCCAATAGGCGGCAGCGTCGTCGGGTTGGGAGCCGATCCACGTCACATAGTCTTCGTAAGTTGTCTGCCAACGACTTTGCAAACGAATTTTAGCATGAAGGTCGTCATAGGGCCGGCCTGCGGAAAGATTGTGATAAAAGGAGACGAAGTCGTCGCTGAGTATGGTGAGGCACCAACCGTCCACAATAATGTGATGCATGCTCCATATAATGAGGGATTCTTCGTCGTTGATACGAACAAGGGTTAGGCGCAACAGAGGGTCCCGTTCCAAATCGAAGCCATGGGACATGTCGTCCTCCAAAAGGCGTTGTACACAAGCGTCAACGTCGGGATTCCCACGCAAATCAAGGGCGTTTAGATCGGGATCCCGCTCCTTCAGCACAACCTGTCGTGGTTTTTCCACTTTGCGGTACAGGATCAGCGTGCGCAGAGCGTCATGTTTGGCGGTTACAAGCCGCAACGCATCCCGTGCGAGGGTTTCGTCCAAGGTTCCGCGAATGCGCAAGGTGTATTGCAGGATGTTGACAGGGGCGTTCTCATCATAAATTTTCTGATACAACATGCCTTGCTGCAAAGGGGTCAGGCTATAGATAGCCTGCACCTGGCTACTGATCTTGCTCGAGCTCATACATCATTCTCCGTTCATAGCGACTGGATGGGGACAGAGAATATGACTTTAAGTCCCCGTCGTCAATTCTCCAAGCAACGCGTCCAAGACCTCCGCGTCACTTTGGTCCAGGTCAAACCTGTTATCTCCATGGTGGTTCCGGCAATGGGAGACAATGTCACTCAGGGCTGCTTCATAGGCTCCGCAGAAGTCCGCGATGGCGTCTTCGCTCCATATTTCAGCATCATAAGCGACGGCGAAGGTGAGCTCACCCCGGCGAATGCCGCCGCTAATACTGATTTCGTTGCAGAGGCTGTTTTCCGGGGCAATCATTTCGCCCAGAGGGATGGACGACCAGGACATGTCAGGACCAAAAGCGGATGCCGCGCCGTTGTCTTCGTCTCCCAAATAGTTGAAGCCGAAACGGGGGCGCAAGACGTTACCAAAATCCCCCCGGGCCAGCAACAGGCTGTACCCGATGCCTTGATTCGGGACGGCGCGTAAGGCTTGTTTGGTCATCAGGATGCTGTCTTCGACGGTGTCGCCTGAGGGCAGGGTAATCGGATAGCTGCAGGTGAACCAGCCTATTGTCCGGTCGAGATTGAGCAGGTGGGACAACGGTAAACGCCCGTGGCTTTCCAGCTCAACACAGATCTTGTGTTGGCCTGTCCAGTGTCTTACAGCCAGCGCGAAAGCGCACAGCAACAGGTCGTTGATCTCCGTGTCATAGGCTTTACCGGCTTCGAAGAGCAAATTATAGACGATGTCGCTGTTGATACAGATTTGGGTTCTTTGCTGTGGCGTTGGGTTGGGGGGGGACTGGGGAATATCGGTCTGTGCCGGGGCGAGGTCGTAGCGTTTAATATTAGCTATCTCTTCCAGCCAATAAGGCTGTTCCGCTGCTAACGCATTGCCGGCCGCGTAGGCTTGAAGACTGAGGGCCCAATCCCGGAAGGAAGCCGTTTTCGCCGGTAACAAGGGCGTGTGACCGGCTTGGATTTGGTGATACGCGGAGAAGAGATCTTCGACAAGGATGTACCAGGAAATACTGTCTATGATAAGGTGGTGGGCGATCAGCAGGAGGTGGTCGCCGTCTTCTGTTCGGTACAAAGCGGCGCACAACAGCGGTCCTTCCTCCAGGTTGAAAGCCGACTGAAGGGCGGTGTTGCGGGCTTCCAGGTCGGAAGGGGTTACGGATTGTCCGCGCAAGTTCACAATGTTTAAAGGGATCTCAGTCGCGTCAACAGGAAGAATCGTTTGTGTGCCGCCGGGATAGACCGCGCGGAGCATGTCATGATGCTCAAACACAGCAGCCAGAGCGCCTCTCAGGGCGTCTTCCTCCAAGAGATTGCTGCAATGTATGGCGAGAGCCTGGTTGAAATGGTGCGGATGCGTATGGTACTGGGTGAAGAAGGCTTGTTGAATGGGTGTCAGGGGCAGGGTGCCGGCGATGGCGCTTTGGTCGCCTATGTCGCCGGAAGTCAGGCGAAGGGTCGTAGCGATGGCGGCAGCGGTCCGTTGTTCCATAATGTCATGAACGGAGACGGCGTATCCCGCTTCCCGGATGCGGGATACGATGCGGATAGCTTTGATTGAGTCGCCGCCCAAGGCAAAGAAGCTGTCGTTGACGCCAATGTTCCTGATGCTGAGGATTTCTTCGAACACCCGGACGACCAGCTTCTCCTCTCGGTCCCGGGGCGGGAGTGAGTCCGCGCCGGTGTCAGGGCGTTCTGCAGGTGCGGGCAGCGCCCGTTTATCAATTTTACCGCTGACGGTCTTAGGTAGCGCGTCAAGGCATATATAGCGAACCGGGATCATGTATTCCGGCAGTGACCGGGCAAGAGCGGCGCGGATGGCAGCGGGATCAAGATCGGGATCGGCGGCGATATAAGCGATGAGCGCCATTTCATCATTGTGTCGGCCGGGCTCAGCGACGACCGTAGCTTCGCCCACATCGGGAAGCCGTTCCAGAGCAGCTTCCACTTCGCCAAGCTCTACACGGAATCCACGGATTTTGATTTGGTCGTCCAGGCGCCCAAGGTATTCGATATTGCCGTCAGGCAACCAGCGGACGAGGTCGCCGGTTCGGTATAACAAGGGGTAAGAGTCGGAAAGGGATCCTGCGGAGGGATGATCGTCTTCAGAGGTAGGATCTCCTGGGAGGGGGATAAAGGGGTTTCTGATAAACTTCTCGGCGGTGAGGGCCGGTCTGTTCAGATATCCCCGCCCGATACCGGCGCCGCCGACGCAGAGTTCGCCGGGAACACCGATGGCGCAAAGGGAAAGGGGGTGTTTCTTGTTTCTATCGATGGTGACGATGTAGACCTCAATGCCCGGAAACGGCTTGCCGATAGGGACGGTAGCCGGGATTTTGCTGCCTGGATGATAGGGCCAGGTTGTTGCGCAGATTGTGGTTTCGGTTGGCCCGTAAGCGTTGACATACGATTCGTTGGCGGGGACAGCGAGGCGGACGGTTTCCGGGGTTGCTGCGCTGCCGGCAGTCATAAACAAACGTAGGCCTCGCGGTTTGACAGCGGGTACCAGGGGGGGCGGCAAGAGCGCCGCCGTGCATCGTCGCAGATTTTCACGCAGCAGGGTTGGATCGAGGGAGGCGTCGGTTGGCAACAGCCGCAATGTGGCGCCGCATGTGAAGGCCATGGTCATCTCCCAGACGGAAGCGTCAAAGGCGCAGCTGGCAAACTGCAGAACGGTATCCGCCGGGGTGATTCCAAGGTCAGAGACGAAATAGGACGATAAGTTAACCAGGCCCCGGTGCTCAAGGAGCGTGCCTTTGGGTTGTCCTGTCGTGCCCGATGTGTAGATGCTGTAGGCTAGGTTATGGGGTAAAGGATGCGGGTCAAAGGCGTCCCGGGGCAGAGAGGCGGTGTCGAGGGAGGCCTCGGGGGTGCGCAGATCGATGCCGGAGAGGTCGAATGTGGGCAGCGGATGTGCATCCATTAGGGGATGTGCATCCGTCAGCGGATGTGAATCCGCCAACAGAAGGGCGGTCGCGCCGCTGTCTTCCAAAATAAATTGTGTGCGTGCAGCCGGTGTGGAGGCGTCAATCGGCAGGAACGCGGCGCCGGCTTTCATGGTACCGAGGGCGCCGATGGGGTACCCGAAGCCGCGGCCGCTGTATACGGCGACAATATCTTCCCTTTGGACACCGGCGGACAGCAGCTGTCGGGCAACTGTGTCAGTGATCCGATCCAGGTCTGCATAGGTGATCCGGTGATCCCCGAGAACGAGAGCGGTGTGGTTCGGGCGTGCGGCGGCGTGAGCCTTGAACAGCGAGACAAAAGTTTGGGTCGAAGGTTCCGGAGGTGTCCGCGTTGTGTCCCTTGCGGGGGTGTTACCGAATACCCTGACCTGATCGTATTCTGTCGCGTCCATCAGGGGGAGTTCTCCGATCGTCTGCGTCGGCTCCGAGAGGGCTGTTTCCAGGAGGGTGCGGTAGTGGCGCAGCATCCGTTCGGCGCTCTCCGGGCTGAACAGGGCGGTTCTGTAAATCAGCTCTATGGTGTAAGCCTTGTCGGTTTCCACAATGTTGAAAGTCAGTTCGAACTTGGCTTCCGGTGGGCCTTTGGCTATGTGTGTGCAGGGAAGACCGCAGTATTCCGCGTACATGTCCGGCGGTTCGGGATCCAGTGTTATGGTGACGTCGAACAAAGGGTTCCGCGTCATGTCCTGACGGGCCCCCAGCTCTTCAACGAGTTGTTCGTAAGGGTATTCCTGGTTTTCCAAGGCTTGGGTACAGGTCTGGGCGATTTCATCAAACAGTTTCGCGAAAGGTTTGCTTCCTTCCGGGCGTCCCCGCAGCGCAAGCATATTGACGAACAGGCCGGCTGTGCGTGCGCAATCGCTGTGTAGGCGGTTGGAAACAGGGTAGCCCACGGTGACATCCTCTTGGCGCCCGTATTTGCTTAGAAGGGCGATGAGGGCTGTGAGCAGAACCATGAAGGGGGAGCCGCCGTGTTCGCCGGCGAAGGCTTCAACTTCCCGGCGCAGGAGGGTGCCCAAAGGCAGAGTGGCGGCAGCGCCTTCAAAGCGTTGGCGTGAAGCCCGCGGGAAATCTGTCGCGTAGGCGGAGGCCGGAGGCGTGTCGCGGAACATGTCAAGCCAGAAGGCGCGCTGGGCCGACAGGTCGCGTCTTTGAGCCCATTCGCTCCAGTCAATGTATTGAACTTCTGTGGGTGGCAGCGGCTCGCCGTTGTAGAGGCGGGTGAATTCGTCAAGAAGGAGGAGGGCGGTTCCTTGGTCCGATATGATGTGGTGCATGTCAATAAGAAGAATAGTGCGGTTAGGACCGACGGCTGCTTTGATCCGCAGAAGGGGTGCGCGGGAGAGATCGAAGGGCTGAACGAAAGAACGGAGCAAAGTTTCCGGGGTGTCGCTATCTGCTAAGGGTTCGATGATGAACGGGTTTGTGGTGTCTTCCGGGGGTTCGATGCGTTGACGAAGCAGCAACTCGTCACGGCCCGGAGAATCGGTGTCATGGATGTGAAACCCGGTGCGTAGGGCGGTGTGCCGTTCCAGCAGGGTCCGGACAGCGTCTTGGGCCCGGGTTGAGTCGATTTCTCCGGAGAGCTCTAAAGCCATGGGCATGTTGTAGGCGGTGCCGCGGTCCGCGGTCTGGCAGGCGAGATACAGCCGCTGCTGGGCGGGGGACAGAGGATACCAGGGCTGGGATGGCGCGGGCGGGATAGATGAAGAGGTGCCCGGAATATCTCTGCCGGCTGTCCGCGCGGCTTTGAGTGCGGCGGCGATCCCTTTCACAGTGGGGGTTTCGAACCAGGCACGCAGGGGCAGCCGTATACCGGTTACCTCTTCCAGCATGGCGATACCTTTGGTGACGCGCAGGGAGTGTCCGCCGAGGGTGAAGAAATTGTCATGGATACTGACGGAGGAGATGCCCAGCAATTCCTGAAAAACAAGGGCGATCATTTTTTCGTCAAGAGAGGAGGGGGCGGTGAATTCGGCGGTTGAGCAGAGAGGGATTGCCGGCAGGGCTTTTTTGTCGGTCTTGCCGTTCAAGGTTAAGGGGATGTGTTCAATCTGCATCAACCGTTGGGGAACCATATATTCCGGTAGATCCTGCCTCAGGGCGGCGCGGAGAGCGTCGACAGGAAGGGGCGCGGTGCCTGTGGCTACAAAATAACCGTGGAGGACAGGGTCTCCTGTTTCGTCTTCTTTGAGGATGACCGCCGCGTCCGCAACGTCGTCTTGTCGGCGCAAGGCGCTCTCGATTTCGCCGGGTTCGACGCGATAGCCCCGGATTTTGATCTGATTGTCTATACGGCCGAGGCATTCCAGGTTGCCGTCCGGGCGCCAACGGGCCAGATCCCCTGTCCGGTACAGCCGACCGTCGCCGAAGGGGTTGGGGAGGAAGAGGGTTGCCGTAAGGTCCGGATTGTTAAGGTATCCTCGCGCCACGCAGGCGCCGCTGACACATAGTTCGCCGGGCACACCGGTGCCGCACCGTACCATGCCGTCCAGGATGACGACTTGGGTGTTGGGTATGGCTTTGCCGATGTGGATGTCTTCGGAATGAAGTTCCGTCATGGTCGTGAAGACGGTTGTTTCTGTCGGCCCGTAGGCGTTGATGATGCGGGCTTGTGTATATTGGCGGATCTGGGTGTACATTTCCGGGGGGAAAGGCTCGCCACCAAGACAGATGGCTGAAAGCCCGGCTAAATAGCCGCAACGGTCCGGGGAGGCCATAAACATGCGCATTTTAGAGGGAGGCGTTATCAAAAAGGTTCCCCGGTGGTTTTCGACAAGCTGTGCGAGCCGGATGCCGTCCCGTTGTTCCTCCTCGTCCGCCAGCAGAATACACCAGCCATGCAGAAGGGGCAGAAGGGATTCTGTCAAGAAAACGTCGAAACAGGGTAAAGTAGTTGAGATGACGCGAGGTTCTGTGTCGGTTAGCAACGCTGTCAGAAATGCTTTGTTATTCAGGGCGAAATTGAGTATGTTTCTCTGTTCAATCAGGACACCTTTGAGTTTGCCTGTTGTACCGGAGGTATACAGACAACACGCGATATCTGAAGGTTTGTTGACGGGTAGGGGGTTATCGGTTGTTTGTTCGTTGTCTGCACAAGGGGTCTCGCATCGGAATTCGCTGTTGAACAGGTCGATGACCGGGATGGTTGCAGCCGGGAATTGCGCCGGGGCTTCCGCCGGAGTCTCCGCCAGGGCCTCCGACAGGGAGATGCCGGCAACGAGCACGGCTTTGGCGTTGCTGTCCGCCAGCATGCCGCGAACTTGCGCCGCCGGAGCCGCCGGGTTGAGCGGCAGATAAGCGCCGCCTGCTTTCAGGGTTCCGAGTATGCCGACGATCAGGGCGGGGTCTCGTCGCGAGGCCAAGGCGACGATGTCGTCCGGACCGACGCCGAGGGCCCGGAGTCGGTGGGCGACGCGGTTCGCCGCGCGGTTGAGGGCTGTGTAGGTGATTTCCCGGTCGCGGCAGATGATTGCGGTTTTGTGGGGGTGTTCACGGACTCGCTGCTCGATAAGGGGGGCAATGGTGAGTGTGTTTAATCCCTCAGGATCGAGTGTTGTCATTGGGGTGATCCTCCGGTTCTGTGTATTCTCATCCGTTAGTAACTTATAGACGCGAAGCGTCAATAAAAAACAAGAAAATCCACATTCTGAATACTGGATACTTGCGGGCAAAGCCCGCATAAGTACATACAGAATACAAATCTCTTTGATATACTAAGTGCAAAGGGGGAGGATCTTCTATGGTATTTAGACTTCTTGTTGTTGAAGACGACGTTCGTTACCGGGAAATCATCAATGACTATTTCACTCAGAAAGGCTTCAAAGTATTCGAGGCTGTTGACGGAGCCGAAGCCCTTGATCGGCTCACCGAGGCGTCATATGATATTGTCCTTCTGGATATCATGATGCCCCACATGGACGGTTTTTCCGTCTGCCGTGCCATTCGGGCCAGGAGCAACACGCCGGTGATTTTTCTCACGGCACGCAGCCGGGAAGACGACATGCTCTTCGGGTATGAATTGGGTGCTGACGACTATATTACGAAGCCTTTTTCCTTGCCGGTTCTTCACGCAAAAGCGCTGTCCCTGATTAAGCGGGCTAAAGGTTTGGCCGCGGATAACCATTATGTGTTTAAGGGGTTACTGGTCGACACGCAAACCCGCACAGTCACTGCAGATGGTAAGACAATTGCCTTGACCCCAAAGGTATATGATCTCCTTACATACCTCATCGCGCATAAAGGCGTCATCCGATCCCGCGAACAGATCCTGAACGCGGTATGGGGATACGACTATTACGGCGATGACCGGGCTGTGGACACCCATATCAAGAAGCTGCGCTCAGCCATGGGCAGTCAATCCTGGCGGATCAAAACCGTGATTAAAGCCGGATATCGCTTTGAAGGAGATCATGAGATTTGAACAGGATCAACGCGTTCAACAAAAACAACAAGAACCAGATCTATTGGAAAACCGGGATCGCCTTTCTGGCGCTCTTGTTGGTTTCGATGGTTGCTGTGACATGGATTCAGGTCGAGAAGAATCGGTCGGATCTGGAATGGACTTTCAAGTCCGCCCTGGATCTTGAAGAAGCTATCTACGCGGAGGTAGCCCGGTATGATAATGCCGATGAACCGGATTTGCACATCAACAGCTTAATGTGGCACATCAACAAGAGCATGGTTACTTTCGTCAGCGGGGCTTGGAATAATTATGCGTATTCTTCTGCTCTCCTGCTTGACAGCAACCGGCAAATCGTCGGCTGTTCGGGCTCAATGATCTTGCAGTTTTCTCCTCATTCGGTTGTTGACGATTATTATAGCATTCCTCTTGATCGGTTCTGTACGGATGAACAGCTCGATATGATTTATCACACCTTCCGTACTGAGTTGAAACAATCAAATTCATTAGCCGTAAGCGGCGATATCACCGGGTACAAAGACCGGTTCGGGCAATGGATTCCGCATAGATTGACACTCTCCCTAAAAGGAGATGAAACCACATCCTTGACGCTGGATTTCGATACGCCTTCGGATGGTGACGACCACTTCCATTCAATATCCTTGATAAACGCAAATATTTTATTTAATTGTTCAAGCGGCTCTTATCAAACACAAACCAAAGTCGACCGGAAGCTGTTGAGGAAATGCGACACCATTGCTGTTCATCACATAGACGACCCTCAAAAAAGATTAACCAACGTTAACGGAACGAATCATGCCGTTTATGCGGCTTTCGATGGTGTCAGCACCTTAACCCTTGATGGAGAAACCTATTATTTAGCTGTGGGCGGGGTGGCTTTCCCCATCTTGTCTGCGATTAGGGAACTGAAATCCATCTATCTCTTTGTATTGATTGTGATGCTTGTGTTATTTCGAATTATCTCCCGGGGATTTGTTAAACAACATATGCGGCAGCTTACTTTAGAAAGGGATCGCCGCCGGATTACAGCAGATGCCGCCGCCAGCCTCAGAGATCCTCTGAACAGCATTCATGACAGCTGTTCCAGGTTCCGACAATTCGATTCTGAAAGATCCGGAACGAGACTTTTGGACAGCATCATCAGCGATACAGAGAAGATGGACGAAACGGTGAGAAGGTTGTTGACCTACGTACAGACAGAGAATTTGAAGTCCCAAGAGAGACAGGTACAAACCACCCGTTCGGAAACAGCGCGGATCATAAGATTGGGCCGACACCGGTTGCGTCGGTATTACTACAAGAGAAAGGTGTCGGCAGAGGCGGCACAACCGGAATTGGCGCAACCGGAAGTGGCGCAACCGGAAACAAACCAAGCGGCGACAATCCGGAAGAGGGGCCGCGAGATCATAAAGATCTATTGCCGGGCGGGAATTGGTCTGGCGTTTATATTGGCATTGGCTGTTAATCTGGTAACAGTGACCCAAGCAGATCTCCTTACCAGCAATATGAGCATGAACTGGTATAGCGGATATACCCAACTCGTGAACGGCCCCCGTTCTCTTCATTCAGTCAATACCCTTTCGACAGACACCTGGGATCGTGCTGACTTCATATGTGAGATGGACAATGTTGTTTGTGCCGTTGCCCAAGAGTGGGCAATCAACAACATTTATTCGTCTATCCTCTTATTGGACAGCAACCGCGAAGTCCTTATCAACAGCACCGAAAGGGTTCATGGTTTTGGCACGTTTAATCACGCTCTGACATCCAAAGATCAGGCCCTTATCAAAGAATGTGAGGGAATGGCTTACCAGGCTTTGAGAAACCATGGGGTGGAAGATAAGAAAGGGTATTTCAGCCACGCAGCATCCACAACGATTAATATCGGTCACGAAGAATTTTACTTGATAATGGGCTTGCAAGGTGTTGTTCAGCAAGCCGCCCTTGTGCGGTTGCTCCCAATTTACTGCGTCCTCATCATACTTATGCTCGTGTTGTTCTTTGGGCTTTCCGGCAGCTTTACGAGATTGTACGATCAGCAACTCGCAACAGAGACAGCCCGTCAAGACCTCATAACAGCTGTCGCTCATGAAATCAAAACGCCTTTGGGCATTGTCCGCAACTTCTGTGAAGGGTTGCAAGAGAACATCAACGAAAGTAAGAGAGATCACTATATCGATATCATTTTTGAGGAAGCCCGGCGTCTGGATGAGATGTTGTCAGATATGGTTTCCCTTTCCGAATTGGAGTCCGGTGTCGCCCTGTCGTGGCAAACCCATTCCGTGAGGCAAATCGCGGAACAGGTTCTGGCGCGCTATCAGGAAGCTTTGACCCACAAAGGAATTGCTGCTGAAATTGTCTCATCAGGCAGCTGCGCGATCAGTTGTGACAAAAAGCTCATGGAACAAGTAATTTCTAACTTTTTGAGCAACGCTGTCCGGCATACCGGGAACAACGGGGAAATACGAATCACCGTTACCGATAAAGGCGGGGAGAGCTTCTTTGCCATCGAAAACAGCGGTCCGCAGATCCCCGCCGACAAAATCATTCACATATGGGATCCTTACTATAAAACAGATGTGGCCCGCTCCAATCCGAAGGGAACAGGACTGGGGTTATCCATTGCGAAAACCATCTTAACCGCTCATGGGTTTCGTTACGGCGTTGAGAATACGAAATCCGGTGTGCGGTTCTGGTTTATAGGGCCGACATTCAAGGACTAAACCTGTGGCCGCTGTAACCCCAAGTCATATTGGCAACCTTATCTTCATCATCAAAACCAAAAGATAAATACCAAACAGCGAATTCATCGTTATCCTCATCGTAGCGATCAAAATGGAGATACTCAATATAGGATTCTCCCAGTATCGCGAGCTGAAGATCCTTGTCAACAGAAGCCGGTTTCTCACCATACAAAAAACCCATGTTATGATAGTACCCTCGTCCGGCAAAGAATCTGCTATTCTCCCCATATCCCCAAGGGTTCAGGGGACGGTAACCCCGCAAGAGGTTTTCTTGGCAGAAAGCGCTCAGAACTTCCTCTCTGGAGCTTCCCACAGAAACCCCCCGAAACGCCATGTCTGGTTGTTCGCTGTAAGTGTGGATACCTATTGTTTCGTAGACCCCATCCCCATTTTCATCTCTGAAAGTTACAATACAGTCGTTGTAATGATAATGCTTGTCCGGGTATATTTCGTTGCTGGTTGTCACATCCACAGGTTCTCCCAGGATCGCAACGACTTCTTGTTCGCTCATCCCGTCAGCGACTTTGCCAAAGAAAGGGAGTTCTTCCTGGGAGAATTTTGTTTTGTCGGTGGCAAGCGCCGGCAACTCTTGTTTGCGGATAATACCCCATTTGCCCTTTTCCTTGACGAAAGCTGTTTCATGATCAACGCTTACAGCTCCGTCAAATTCGAATGGCACGATTGTCTTTCCTGTCCCATCAACGAAGCCCCATTTGTCTCCTTGCCTAACCGCGAAAAGAGGGATCATGGTCGGCGATACATAACTGTATCTGTCGAATTCATCATAAACGAAATCTGTGATTAAACCCTTTCTATCAGCCAAGGCGTATCTTCTGCTATCATATTCAAGTGACTCAGCGGTGTCCCCCACTTGAAATGATGGGGGCAACTCAATTTCACAGACATGGAAAACACTTCTGTATTTGAGGAAGACAGGCCATCCCATATATAGATCATCTTCATAGATCTCGTTCAGACTCCCATAAGATGTAAGAAACCCGCCATCCGACCCGATTGTTGCCCAGATATTCTTGTCCCTATCATAGGCGATGCAACCGCCGCCTCCACCCATCGGCGGCAATTCCTCATCTAACAATTCTCCGGTTTTGGGATTGATGAGCCATTTATCTGATCCCCATTCGGGACCGCTTTCCGATGTTTGCGCGAACAGACTCCCATTTGCAGAGAGACTCACATCAAGATAGTCGAACTTGGGCTCGACAATCCATGTGTATTCCCTTTGATCATTTCGTGAATCGAGTCCTCCTGTACATCCGGTCACGACCATCACCGCCAAGACTCCCGCCAAAAAGGGAACCCCAAGGAACCGTTTTCTTTTGCTGACAATGTTTTTCATGCGCTTCTTCATTGTTTTCATGCCTCCGTTAAAAGATGTGGACAGAACCGGATACGGCTGTTTGTTTTGAGCAACCGCTATAGCTGCGACTATTGCCTGGTTGTAGGCCATTTTCTCAGGCGGGCTCAATTTGCGAGTCACAGATTCGTCGCAGGCGAATTCCAAGTCGAGGGAGGCTTCGGCACGCAGGAGATAGATCAGAGGGTTGAACCAGTGTACCGCGTTGGCCAGCAGGAAACACATCTTCTTCCACAGATCTCTTCTGGTGCAGTGGCACAGCTCATGTTTCAGAATACAAGTGAGTTCGTCTTCCGAGTATGATTCATCGGGCAAGATCAGATAAGTTCGGAATAGTCCGCATATCATGGGAGATGCGGCATCCGGGTTGACGGCCAGTATGATTCTTTTGAGGCGTCGATTGTTCATACACAGTTTTTGCATCACCGTTAGAACGGCAGGATTCTGTACATTCCTGCTTCTTCCGATCACCTGCTTCCGGCAGATTCGATACATGATAGCATGATAAAGCAGAAAACCCACAACCCCGATGGCCCATGTGAATAATAGGATTTGTGCCAGGGAAATGCCCGAATCCTTTTGAACAGCTTGTTCCGAAGAAGCTTGGCTCTGATTGGCGGCAACGTGCTCTGGGGCGGCCTGTCCCTGGGCGGCTTGTCCCTGAACGGTCTGTCCCTGGGCGGCCTGTCCATGGGCGGTCTGTCCCTGGGCGGCCTGTCCCTGAGCGGCCTGTCCCTGGGCGGCCTGCCCCTGAGCGGCCTGTCCCTGAGCGGCCTGTCCCTGGCCGGCCTGCCCCTGAGTTGTCGGGTCGCCTTGAGCCCCTTGATTCCGGATGTCCTGGCCTTGAGACGCCGACCCGGATATGGACATCCCAATCAAGGCGGAAACCGGCTCTTGAACCGCCGATATCCATCCTTCTCCTCCTCCGATGTCAACAAGAAATGGTACCGCGAAAACAACCGGTACCATGAGCCGTGCAGCGAGAATGAGCCAGATAGCGCATTTCATGCGGTACCTCATATTGGGATTGATGATTGGGCTCAGGATTTTGATAAGGAGGACGAGGATCCCAACTGTTGCGGAAATAAGCAAGAGATCCGGCATGATTTTTATTGCCATTATTTCTCCTCCTCCAATGTTTCCAGGAACTGCCGCAGTTCGCTGATATCATCGTCCGTGATGGATTTTTGCCGGTATAGATTCATGACGAAGTTCTTTAGTGAATTGCCGTAGAGTCTTTGAGCGATGGTTTGCTCAAGGCTTTCCTTCCCATGGCTGGTCTCATTCTTTTTCCGGCGTCGGCCGTCGGTGGGCACAATCTCCCCGGTTTCTTCATCAACCCGTCCAATGAGCGTTCGTTTCGAGCGGGATTGTTTCTTCTCTTTGTCCCAATAGGAAACGGATTCGTAGGCATAGGTTATGCCTGACCTGGCGTCGTGTTGGTAGATAATCCCCATAGTGCTTCCCTCCCTCGTTATGTATAATAACACGTAACGAGGATACGGTCAAGCGAAATCAAAAGAATATATTCAGGCTCTATTGACGGGCTCAGGCGGTGGCTCTCTGAGGATGATACCAACGAATAATTTAATCCTTCAACGCTCTGAAGGGAATACACGATATCTCAACATCGAAATCAGCGATAACATTGCCCAGCAACCGGTTAAAGGCATCCGTATCAACAACAAGCAGGTCAACATACGAGGATACGGTCCCACTCGCTCCCCCCAGAACGTATCCCAGTTTATGAGTATTCAGAAAACCTTCCAGGGACTCCTCAATCCTACCTCGATAATTCACAAGTGACTCCTGCGGTACACTTTCATGATTATAAAGCAGGAAGACATATTCCGCCCCGACTGAGTGAACATAGTTGATGCTTTCCCAACACGACGGTGATTCCCTTTCCGGTTGCAGATGGCAGGCAATCAGGCCGGTATGACATGTCGTTCCCGCGACAATGTCGTCTCGGGGTCTTTGGATCTCTTCTACGGGCTTCATTTGATAGCCTGAATAAACCCGATCCGGACTCTCGAAAAAGGGTCCACTCCCGATCAGCAAAAAACTGCACAACATGAGCGTATAAATCCGTCATCGGTATCATATCCGGTTTTTCCTCGCCAATGAAATCTATTTGACCAATGGCTGTCTCAGTGTACCCTTCCCCCAAACAGTCATCAAGCATTAGAAATATATACATCAGTCCGGTTTCTTTATCAACCTGAGCCAATTTCTCACAATAAATCTCGACACCCAATTTCTCCCGGTCTTCCTCCGGTTCGACATGGGCTAAGAAATCAGAAGGACCCACGACAACATCATCTTTGCCATGAACCTTCAGATTCCCGCCTGCTCTGTTCGGCTGCTTACAATTAAAAAACTGCCATCCCGCAATCTCCGGGGCCATCTCCTTCCAGAAACGGGAAAGAAACAGCTTGTCTCTGTTTCCTTCAGGCGAAAGCATTAATTCGTAACAGCCTTCAGCCCCTCCGATCAAAAATCCTATATCGCCAAAAACTTTGTTCAATTCCCGGGCAAGCTTCTTCATCATTTTATTAATAAAATCATCCCCATGGAACCCTGCCATCTTGTCAGTATTCTTTTGAAACCATCGCCAAAACGATACCACATTGTCTTTGAAGATCGTCATCACAAAATCCCCCAATCCACAGCATCTACGCCGTTTTCTTCAAGAAATTGATTCGCCAGAACAAAATGATTGCAGCCAAAGAATCCGTTGTGCGCCGACAACGGACTCGGATGCGCCGCCCGCAACACCAACATATTGGATTCTTCAGTGGAAGCGCTTGTGATGTATTTCTCGTTCTTCTGTGCCGGTTTTCCCCACAACATAAAAACCATGGGCCTCCCGGATCGTGCCAAGGCTTGGGTCGCCTCGATTGTCACGCTTTCCCAACCCATATTTTTATGGGAATTGGCTTTCTCCGCCTCAACCGTCAGCACAGTGTTCAGAAGTAACACCCCCTGTTGAGCCCATTTCGTCAAGTCGGCGATCTTATTCACAATCCCCGTCTCCAAAGCAAGCTCCTTAAATACATTTCTTAAAGACGCGGGCACATCCCCCTTTGACCGGCTTGAAAAGGCCAGCCCCATGGCGTGCCACGCGCCGTCCTTATCTTTCCCGGGATAGGGATCTTGCCCCAGGATTACAACCTTGACCTCATCGAAAGGCGTCAGCCTGAAGGCTTTCAATACGCTCCCTTCGTCAGGCAGAATATGTACCCCTTCAGCTCTTTTGCCGCTGACCCAATCCAACATCTTCTGCAGATGATCCGGGTCAAGAAACGTGTCCCAACTGTTTCCTATCATCCGGCCTCACCCTCAGCAGCGACTTCCGGCGCTTCCGGCGCATCTTCAAACACATCCTGCATATTGATCTGACAACCTTCCAGAACGAATACAGGCACGGTGTCTGTGTCACCATAAGTGTCTGCAACATATTTTCCGTTCTCCAACACAAATACGGTAACGATTCGTCTCTCCGGATCCACAATCCAGTATTCCTTGACGCCGGCTTTTTGATATTGCTGAAATTTTACCAAAATATCATAGCGGGCATTGGATGGGGACAGAATCTCAACAACCATATCGGGAGCCCCCAGACAACCGGATCCGCTTAGTTTTGATCGGTCGCATACCACCACAAGATCAGGTTGAACAACCGTATCGTCATTCTCGGCGGCGTTCAAACGCACATCGAAAGGAGCCGCAAACACTTTACAAGGTTTCCCATATAAAAAGCTATGAATCTGGGTTATTAAAGAAGCTGAAACAGATTGATGGATCCAAGTCGGCGCAGTCATCATATAGGGAATCCCTTCGATCAACTCGTAGCGCACACTGTCGTCCCAACCAACATAGTCGGTATAAGTGAAATGTCCTTTTTCGCGTTCCACGGCCATGGGGCAAAACCTCCTTGATGTGGATAGTCTTGATTTCATTATAGCCTTGGAGAAGATCGTCGTCAATGACGAATGCCCGGGCCGCGGCTATTCCCGACACTCTACGCTGCACACGAGACTCTCCCATGCGCGCTCAACCCTTCGCGAATGGTTCTCCGCAGAAAGCGAAGTATACAAGGCCACCAGCGGTTCCCCCTCCTCAACAAAGTCGCCGCATTTTTTACAGAGGCGGATCCCGGCATCGGGATCGATTCCATCGGGATCGATTCCATCACAACCTCCTCCGGACAAGCCGGCTCGACCCGCGCCAAGTTGCATAGCCGCCTGCCCGATACCCAGGGCATCCAAACGCGTGACCTTACCCCGGTTCGGACTTCGATAATAGATTGGCTCCAGGCATTGCCGCGCCTCCACCCTCTGTCGGAAAGCCTCCAGATCCCCCCCTTGGGCAACCACGAATTCCCGGAACTTCATCCAGGCCGGACTCATGGTTCCTTGAAGCCCATGTTCCGCTAAGGCTCTCGCCCTCGACACATCAGCCGCCCCACCGCCGACAACCAACATCCTGGCCGCCAGATCCAAACAGATCTCGCGCAGATCTTCAGGTCCCCCGCCCTGCAGGACCTCGATAGCCTCTACAACCTCAAGACTGTTGCCCACTGCGAACCCGAGAGGTTCCTCCATTGGGCTGATCAGGGCCTCGGTTGAACGTTCCAGATTTTCCCCGATGGCCACCATGATATCAGCCAGTTGTCGAGCCTGATCCCGGGTTTTCATGAAAGCACCGGAGCCGTATTTGACATCGAGGACAATACCTTGAGCACCGGCGGCTATTTTTTTGCTCATAACGGATGAAGCGATTAAGGGAATCGAATCAATACAAGCGGTAACGTCCCGCAGAGCATACAGTTTCTTATCGGCAGGTGCCAGGAAAGTGCTCTGAGCGACAACAGCCAACCCGATTTCTTCCACTTGCCGGTACATTTCCTCTTCAGACAATTCCACCCGAAACCCCGGAATAGACAGCAATTTATCGATCGTCCCGCCGGTGTGTCCAAGACCACGCCCCGACATTTTGGCCACCGGGACTCCACAGGCTGCCACAAGGGGGCCCACCACAAGAGTCGTCTTATCTCCGACACCGCCGGTGCTATGTTTATCGACAACAACCCGATCCCCCAAGTGCCAGTCCAGCATCCGTCCGCTTTGCGCCATAGCCAGGGTCAACGCTGCGGTTTCTTCTGTATCCATACCTTGAAAGTACACCGCCATGGCCCAAGCCGCCATCTGGCAATCGGGTATCGTTCCTGCTGTATATCCCTGAACAATAAAAGCGATCTCTTCACCGCTCAGCTTTTTGCCGTTCCGTTTCTTTTCGATAAGTTCAAACATGTCTGCCTCGTCTCCTCAAGTATGTTGCCCTCGGCAACAATTTCGTGTAGAATAAGGTTGGTCAACTGAAACAGGGGGGATATCAGAAAATATGCTTAACATGCTGATAAACGGAAACTTTGCCGACGCGGGAACATTCCTCTTGGCCGGAGCCTTTATTGTCCTTGTCGCTCTTCCTATCCATGAGCTGGCCCACGCTTTCGTAGCGTTCAAGCTGGGGGATTCCACCGCTAAGGATATGCGGCGCTTAACCCTCAACCCCATTTCTCATCTTGATCCTGTCGGTTCCGTGCTTATTCTGTTATTCGGTTTCGGTTGGGCCAAACCTGTCCCTATTAACATGAACAATTTTCGCAACCCTAAACAGGGTATGGCGATCTCCGCATTAGCCGGTCCTGTATCGAACGTCCTTGTCTCATTCATTGTCCTGACCTTGTTCATCATCGTTGCCAAATTCGGTCTTGTGGGTATCAACACAGCCGGTGCTCTCAGTGCTTTTTTCTTCTATGCAATCATGATAAATCTTTGGTTGGCAGCTTTTAATCTGATTCCTCTGCCACCCTTAGACGGTTCCCATATTCTGAAATCCTTCCTGTCAACACGCGCCTACTACAAGTTCTCTCAATATGAACAATATTCCTTCATCATTGTCTTGGTTCTGCTGATGACCGGAATCCTGAGCAAACCCATAATGTTTATTAGCGACGGGCTTTATAGCTTGATCACTTTCCCGTATGAACTCCTTGGTATTCTCTAATGCGGGCTACGCCTGCATGAGAGACTTGCGGGCGTAGCCCGCTAGTCTCCAATAATATGGTCAAGATCTAACCCATACTTATACAGCCCGTAGAAATGATGGGTCGGCCCATGGCCTTGGCCTATGGGTAACGCGTATCGGATCGCGGTCGTCACATAGGCTTTCGCCCTTCCGACTGCCTCTTGCAGGGTGAACCCTAAAGCCAGGTTGGCGGCGATTGCCGAAGAGAAAGTACATCCTGTGCCGTGGGTGTTTTTGGTATCGATTCGTTCAACACTGAATCTGTTGAACACCCAACCGTCATAAAGGATGTCTAACGCTTCTTTGCTTTCCGCATCTCCGCCAACAGCATGACCGCCCTTTATCAGGACGTTTTTGCAACCCATTTTTAGGATCGCCTCTGCGGCTTTTTCCATATCTGTTTCGTTGGTAATTGCCATTCCGGCGATTTTCTCAGCTTCCGGGATATTCGGCGTTATCAGATCTCCCAAAGGGATAACCTGTTGAATCAAGGTCTCGATAGAATCCGGATCCATCAAGGGACAGCCGTTTTTGGCATACATAACCGGGTCAATCACGATATTGCGCGGCGCGTACTGCCGGAGCTTTCGTGCAACCGTCTCCATCGCCCCAGCCTGGGACAACATACCGATCTTCACCGCATCTACCCCAATATCCTCAAACACAGCGTCGATTTGCTTCTCTATCATGTCCGGCGTGATATCCTGGATATCGATAACACGACTGGTGTTCTCCGCGACCACAGAAACAATCGCGCTCATACCAAAAACCCCATGGGCCGAAAAGGTTTTCAAATCGGCTTGTATCCCGGCGCCGCCACTGCAATCGGACCCGGCGATAGTGAGAACTTTTCTCATGTTTCAAACCCTCCACTCCAACAATTTTGACAAAAACCCCTGCAACTCTGTCGTCTCAGGTGCCCGAAACACCTCTTCACTATTTCCGTACTCCAACACCCTGCCCTCGCACAGAAACGCGACTTTGTCACAAGCATGCAAAGCGAACCCCATTTCATGAGTCGCGACGATGAAAGACAGATTCTCCTCTTTCAGTTCCCGAATCATATTCAGGACTTCGGTGGTATATTCAGGATCAAGGGACGATGTGGGCTCATCCAGCAACAACATACCCGGCTTCGGCGCCACTGCTCTGGCAATGGCAATCCGCTGTTTCTGCCCCCCGGAAAGTTGCGCCGGTTTCTTATCCCCCTCTTGGGTCAGTCCAAACCGCTCCAGCAACGTCTCCGTTCTTTCCCTCGCCTGTTCCCCGGCAACCCCATGGACTTTGACCAACGGCAACATGATGTTATCCCTCGCGCTCAAATGTGAGAACAAGCCCCCATGTTGAAACACGAACCCCACCTTTTTCCGATAAGTCTCATGATCAACGGCCCTGTCGCCGCCAAGGTCAGCTGTTCCCTCCGACGCGGGAATCAGACCGCCCAGGATTCTGAGCAACGTTGATTTCCCGCAACCGGAACGACCGATTAACGCCATGGTTTTGACCTCATCATTGAACTCAATCCCCTGCAAGACATAGCGATTGCCGTCAAAAGTTTTCGATAAATGCCTTATTTCAAGCCGCAAAAGCAAACCTCCGTTCCAACCGCTTGCTCATCAGCGAAACCGGGAGCGTCAACACCAGATACAGCACCCCCAAGAACAGATAACACTCAAACAACTTAAAATTCACAGCGCTGATTTCCCGCATCGTTTGTGTCAGCTCGATCACCGCGATAACAGACAGCAGCGAAGAATCCTTGATGACAGACGCAAACTGTCCTGTTAAGGCCGGCAGCGTCCGTGCCGTAAGTTGGGGCAAAACCACCAGCGTCAAGATCTGTCTCTTTGTAAACCCCACCGCTTTAGCCGCCTCCAGCTGGGTCTCGTCCATAGACAGAAGGCTGCCCCGAACAATCTCCGCGATATAGGCCCCCTCGAAAATCGACAGAATCAGAACGCCGCAAATGAATCGATTCTCGATCCCAAACGCCGTTCCCACAATATAGAAGAACAGATAAATCTGCATAATCAGAGGCGTCCCCCGAATAAAAGTCACATACAATTTGGCCAGATAGCGCAGAATCAACACGCGGCTTGACTGACCCACAGCACTAACAATACCCAGAAGCAAACTGACCACCATACCGGAAAGACTCAGGGCGACCGTCATCAGGAACCCGGAAAACAACCTTCCCCGCAAATCCGGCAAAAAGGAGAAATCGAAAGACACACCGATCCTCGAAAGGGCAAGCCAAAACACCCATACCAAAATCACGCACAAAAGCAACATATTGAACGCCGCTTGCCAGAGTCGGATTTTCTCATGGTTGGCTACAAAAATATTCATGGGTTCGCCAAATCAAAAAACCAATGAAATCCCAGCTCCGTAAAAGCCTTCTTCTCTTCTTTTAGATATTTTTCTGTCAACGTGTCAAACCCACCTTCAGCGGTATACTTTTGGATGAAGAGATTGATCTCGTCCAGAAGCTCCGTGTTGCCCTTTTTTACAGCGGCTCCCCAGAACTCAACGTTTTGGAAAGGAACAAAGATAGCCGTCGTGGTATCCGGATAGCTCTGGTTTTTGCGATAAATCGTCAGCTGATCGTACAAAAAACCATCCGCTTTCCCTTGAGATACCTCCATCACGCAGGCGCTCTCGTCGGCCAGAGAGATAATCTCCGCGTTTGTCAGGTTTTCCTGCGCAAACAGATACCCAGTCGATCCCGTCTTGACAGCCACCTTTTTGCCCGGCTGATTCAAATCATCAATACTGGTTATTTCAGAATCTTTATTGGCCAAAATAGCCAACAAAGAATTCGCATAAGGATCCGAAAAATCCACTTCCTTTTTACGCGCTTCCGTAATAGTCATCGAGGAAACAACCACATCGGCTTTGCCGGTTTGTAAGGACGGGATCAAACCGTCCCAAGCGGTATTAACAATCTCCACATCTCTCCCCAAATACGCCCCCAGGGCTTTGACAAAGTCCACACTGACACCGACAGGGGCCCCCAGGTTGTCCTTTGTTTCAAAAGGCGGATAATCCAGTTCCATGGCGACAATCAGTTTATCGCTCTTTTCCGCGCAGCCAGCCAAAGGAAAAACACTCATAACCAACAGACATCCCATAACCAATACCGCAACCCATTTTTTCATGTAAAAACCTCCTCAATCGCTCTCTTGTGCGCCTAAGTATGATAATTTTCTTTCCTTCTACAATAATATAGACTTGGAGCGAATATGTAAAGGCAACACGAAAGACATTCGTACATCCGGGCTTTGGCATGGTGGATCTGGAGGACGTTGTCGTAGGCGTACGTTGTATATTCAGTAACCAGGTCCAGTTCCCTGCCGTTTTCTGTGAGGGGTTGGCTTTTTGTGCCGCATCCCATGGGTGCGGGTGTTCCCCAGGGGTCATAACCGGCGCTGCTTCTGACAGCGCCTTTGCTGTCGGTGATGCTGTCGGTGCTGCCTTGTTTGTCGTGGTGGTAGTAGTAGGCCCGGCCTTTGTCTGCGGGGTCGGGGCTGTTGATGATGACTTGTGTTTTGTCAAGGCCGTAGATATAGGTGTATTTGTTGTTGTTGTTGTTGTTGGTTGTGCCGGTTGTGCCGGTTTCTTGTTCTGTGAGTTTGTCCAGCAGGGGGCTGGTGTAGTCGATGGTGTTGGTTTTGTCTATGCCGTCGGTTGCTGTTTGTTGGGTCTGGCCGATGACGGCGCCGAGGCTGTTGGTGCGGTAGGTGCTGGTTTCGTTTTGGGCGTTGATGCCTTGGGTCATGTTGCCTAGGGTGTCGTATTGGTATTGGCTGGTTTCAACGGCGCCGGTGGGGATATTGTCGGTGCATTCCCTGCGGTCGGTGCGGATGAGGTTGCCGCGGTTGTCGTAGCTGTTGGTGGTGATGTGTGTGATGTTGTCGGTGTATTTGGTGGCGGCGGCGCTGGTTGTGCAGCGTTCGATTTCTTCTTTTTGGGTTTGTTGGTTTAGGGTGTTGTAGCTGTAGTTGGTGACTCTTTGGGTGTACGCGCTGGTGATTTTTCTTTCTTGGGTGAGGTTGCCCAGGGTGTCGTAGGTGTAGACGAATTGGACTTTGTAGAGGGGATTGCTGTAGGTGCTGCCGGCGAGTCGGTTCAGGGCGTCGTAACTGTAGGTGTTCTTTTCGGCGTATTGGTCGCCGATTTTGGCTTTGGTTTCGCTGATGGTGTTGCCTTCGGGGTCGTATTTGTATTCGTATTTGATTTGTTTTTTGGGGACTTTGAGGGTTGTGTCGCTTTCTTGGATTTTGAGGAGTTGTCCGTTTTTGTCGTAGGTGTTTTCTTCCAGGATGCCGTTGGGGTATTTGACGGTGGCTTGTTGGCCGGTTTTGGTGTAGGTGTAGTTGGTGATTTGGGGTGCGGCTGTGTCGGTTTCTTTGTTGGTTTGGATCTGGGTGAGTTGGGTGAGGCTGTTGTAGGTTTTTGTGACGGTGCTGCCGTCGGGGTAGGTGATTTCGGTTTGGTTGCCGACGGGGTCGTATTGGTACCGGGTGGTTTGGCCGTTGGGGTCGGTGGTTTGGGTGAGTTGGTTTATGAGGTCGTAGGTGAAGGTGTTGCGGCCTGTCCAGTCGTCGCTTTGTTTGAGGTTGCCTTCTTGGTCATATTGGTAGGTGGCGGTGGTGGCAGGGGTGCCAGGGGTGCCAGGGGTGGCAGGGGTGGCGGGGGGTTGGTCTGGGGCATATGTGGTGACGGTTTCTGTGAGGTTGCGGGCTTCGTAGGTGATTTTGGTGAGGATGCCGTCGGGGTCGATGGTTTGGATCTGGTTGCCGTTGGGGTCGTATTGGTTGGTTGTGATGTTGTTTTGGGGGTCGATGGTTTGGGTGAGTCGGCCTTGTTTGTCGTAGCTGTAGGTTGTGATCTGGTGTTCGTTGATGCCGGCTTGGGGGTCGATGCGGTTTTGGATGACTTGGGTGAGTTGGTTCATGTTGTTGTAGGCGTAGGCGGTGACGGTGCCGTTGGCGTCTTGGGTTGCTGTGAGGTTGCCGTTGGGGTCGTAGGCGTATTGGGTGGTTTTTTTGTTTCGGTCGGTGACGCTTGTGACCCGGTTTTGTTTGTCGTAGGTGATTTTCTGGATTTTGCCTAGGGGGTCGGTGATTTCGATGGGTTGGTTCAGTTTGTCGTATTTGTATTTGGTGATGCCGGCCAGGGGGTCTTTGTCGGTTAGCAGGTTGCCGTTTTTGTCGTAGGTGTAGGTGCTGATGTTGCCTTGGTCGTCTTTGACGGTGCTGATTTGGCCGATGGGGGTGTACGTGTAGGTTGTGTGGGCGCCTTTGGCGTCGGTGATTTTGGTGATTCGGTCCATTTTGTCGTATTGGTATTGGGTGGTGTGGCCCAGGGCGTCGGTGATGGTTTCGATGCGGTTGCTTTTGTCGTAGGTTGTGTGGGTTTGGCCGGCGCGGGCGTCGGTGTAGATCGTGGCTCTGCCGTCGGCGTCGTAGGTTTGGGTTCTGATGTTGCCGAGGGGGTCGGTGGTTTGGGTGAGTCTGTTGTGGGTGTCGTAGGCGTAGTTTTGGCTGTTGCCTCGGGGATCGGTTTCTGTTGTGATGTTACTGTTGGCGTCATATTGGATGGTGCTTGTGTTGCCTTCGGCGTCTGTGATGGCGGTGAGTTTGTTGAGTTGGTTGTAGCTGTATTGGATGATGCCGCCGTCGGCGTTGTGGATGGTTTCTATTTTGTTACAGGGGTCGTAGGTTAGGGTTGTGGTGTTGCCTAGGGGGTCGGTGATGGTTTTGAGCCGGTTTTTGGCGTCATAGGTGTAGGCGGTGATTTGGTTTAGGGCGTTGGTTTCTGTCAGTTGGTTGCCTTCGGGGTCGTAGGTTTTGCCGGTGATGCCGCCTGCGGCGTCTTTGACGGTTTCTTGTCTGCCGTTGGCGTCGTAGGTGATGGTGGTGAGGTTGGCCATGGGGTCTTTGATTGTGAGCAGGTTGCCGTTTCCGTCATAGGTGTAGGCGGTGACGGATTTGTTTTCGTCGGTGATGCTGATGAGGTTGCCGGCTTTGTCATATTTGTAGAGGATTGTGGTGGCGTCGGGGTTGGTTTGTTTGGTGAGCCGGTCTAGTGCGTCGTATTCCAGTTTGGTGATGTTTTTCATGGGGTCGATGACGGTTGTGATGTTGCCGTTTTTGTCGTAGTCGGTTTGGGTTTCGGCGCCGAGGGGGGTGATGGTTTTGATGGGTCTGCCGGCGTTGTCCCATTGGGTTTGGGTTTTGTTGTTTTGGGGGTCTGTGGTGTTTTGGAGTCGGTTTTCGGTGTCGTAGTCGTAGGTCCAGGTGTTGTTGTTTTTGTCGGTGTATTGTGTGATGTTGCCGTTGGCGTCGTAGGCGTAGCGGATGCTGTTGCCGAGGGCGTCGGTGATGCTGGTGACTCGGTCCATGGCGTCGTAGCTGTAGGTGGTGGTGTTGCCTTTGGCGTCGGTGACGGTTTGGAGCCGGTTCATGATGTCGTAGCTGTACCCGGTTGTGTGGCCGTAGGGGGCGTTGATTTCTTTGAGGTCGTCTTCGGCGGTGTATCCCAGGGTGGTGGTGTTGCCGTTTTTGTCTTTGACGCTTGTGATCCGGCCTCGGCTGTCGTAAGTGAGGTGGCTGGTTTGCCCTTTGGCGTCGGTGCTGGTGACCATGTGGCCGCGGTTGTCATAGCCGTAGGTTTTTTTCTGGTTTGTTCTGTCGGTGACGGCGATGGGTTGCCGTTGGTCGTTGTAGGTGTATTTTTCGGCGTACCCGGCGCCGTTTTTGTGTTCTGTGATTTTGCCGTTTTTGTCTAGGGTGTAGAGGTCTTTTTCTCCTAGGGCGTTGGTGGTGGCGGTGTGCTTGCCGCCCGGCGTAAGGGTGTAGGTTGTTTTGTAGCCTCGGGGGTTGGTTTCGGTGATGAGGCGGTTTTGTTTGTCGTAGGTGTAGATGGTTTTTTGGGCCAGGGGGTCGGTTTCGGTGAGGATGCATCCTGCCGGGTTGTATGTGTAGCTCGTGATGTGGCCTAGGCTGTTTTGGCTGGTGATGAGGTTGTTGTTGGCATCATAGGTGTAGCCGGTGATGCTGCCTTTGGCGTCGGTGGTTTGGGTGCAGTTGCCTTTGGCGTCGTAGGCGTAGCGGTTGATGGTGCCGTCCCGGCGTTTGTGTTCGGTGGGTTGGTTGTTGCTGTTGTATTCGTATGTGTCTGTGGTTGCGTCGGCGTACCGGACGGTTCGGATGTTGCCTTGGGTGTCGTATTCGTAGCCGGTGTTGTTGCCCCGGCCGTCTGTGTATGTTTTCATCCGGCCGTTTTCGTAGGCATAGGTTTTTGTGCCGATGTTGTCTTGTTTGCTTAGGAGTCTGGATTGGTTATCGTAACGGTAGGTTGTGGTGGTGGCGTCCGGATAGGTGACGATGTTGGTTCGGGTGGCGGTGTTGTAGGTTAGGCTTGAGGTTCCTTGGTTGACGAGATATTGTTGGGTGACACGGCCTTCGTTGTCATAGGTTTGTTCCATATAGAAGGTGGCTTTGAAGTCGTATAGCTGGATCAGCCGGTTGTTCTGGTTGTAGCGATATTGGAATTTGTCTTTGTCGATGTTGGTGTATATGATGTCGTTGCCGGTGTACGCGTAGGTGACTTTGCGGGCTGTGGAGTCGGTGACGCTTGTGATCTTGCCGGCTGTATAGGCTAGGGTCAGGGTTCCGCTGCGGTTGCTGATTGTTTTTAGGGTGTTGTCGGGGTTATAGGTGAGGACCGTCTTGTCGCCGTTTAGGGGTGTGATGCTTACCAGGCGGTTGGCTGCGTTGAATTGATACTGGGTTTTATCTCGGTAGGTGGCCAGATAGCCGGCGGCGGTTTTGGTTAGGGTGAAGTCGGCGCTTGGGGATTTGTCATAGCTGCCGTCTGCTTGTTTGGGGAAGGCGATGTTTTGGTATCCCGGGGTGACGAGGATGGTGCTTGTGGGTTTCTCCACAATTTGGTAGTCAAAGTTGTGGCTCCAGCCGTAGCCCAGGACGCCGTCTTTGGGTTGTTTGTCGTCGGTTTCGGATAAGGAGGAATAGATGCGGGTGAATGCCAGTTCTGATGCTCCATAGAGCGCAATGTCTGTGCTCTCAGAGGAAAAGGCTCCGGTGATGGCGTCTACACCTATGAGATCGCCTATTTCATCTGAAAATGGATTATTATAGTAGGGATTAAAGCTCGATACGTGCGGCGGGAAGAGGTCGGGATCCAGGGGATCATCTCCGTCGTCGTCGTCATCGTCGTCGTCCCCGTCCAGGGGATCGTTGAGTGCTGTGATGCCCACCATCCCTTCGATGGGTTCGTCATCCGGGGTTATGTCTTCTTCCTGTGTGGGCTCGTTTCCATCCGGGAGCTGGTCGCCGTTGATTTCCGGGGGTTGTGTGTCGGTTGAATCTAGGTTGCCTTCCAGGACGGGGGTCGGCATGGGTGGGGTGATATCTTCTGCGAAGAGGGGGCCTTGAGGCGCGCAGATACTAAAGAGCATCGCGAAGGCTAAGATTAGGCTGAGGGATTTTCTCCGGATTGCGTTCGGGGCTGAGTTCGGGGCTGAATTTGTGGTTGCTTTTGTGGTTGCTTTCATGGTTTTGTACTCCTTTTGTTGTTGAATATTTGGGGTCGCTTTGGGTACTCGATTCTTTTTGTGACATTTTTGTGACATAACCTGATTCTTATTTGTGACATTTTTGTGACAAAGCCTGATTATTGTTTGTGACATTTTTGTGACAAAGCTTATGCGTTTTTTCACAAAGTCTCTACATATCTTGATAACTAATATAGATTATATCGGAGAAATTGCGCGTGTCAAGCCGAATTCTGCCAGATTTCGCAATATTGTATATGTTTCTCCTTAGCGCTATATGTATGCTCTATTCTTCCTATTTTGATTCTTTCACCCAACCTTTTTTCTTCCAATTCTTGCGTTCCCGCCCGCAGCTCTGGGCGACGTCGTTTCTTGGCTTTGCGCCCTCAACGAAGCAAGACTTTCTTTTTCTGTGACTTAGAACAGCTGAAATGATAAAATGGGAACAAAGGAGAGGCGAAAATGAGATATGAAGGAAGCGTATATAGACCCCCAAGCGAAGCCTGCAGCCTAATACTTCAAGTGACGATTGGGTGCGCGCACAACGATTGTACATTTTGCAGCATGTTTAAGGAGAAGAGATTTCGGGTCAGAGATATGCGTGAGGTTCTTGAGGACTTAAAAACGGCCAGAGACTATTACACACACGTGGGACGAATTTTTTTGGCCGACGGCAACGCGCTGATACTCAATAACGATAAGCTCATCGCCCTCTTGGATCATGTTGCTAACCTGTTTCCCGAATGTAATAGGGTATCTCTCTACGGCTCTCCCCAAGATGTATTGAGAAAAACGCCGGATGAACTGAAGGAGCTCTAAATCGATAACAACGGCAATGGGCAAGTCTTTGTTATGTCAGAGAGTGACATTGATCGTGCATTTCGGAAGAGCTTTTTGAAGGTCTGCGATTTGTTCTCCGGTAAGTTTAGGGTTTTTGGCGATTGACAAAGTTCTTAGATTGGTTAGGGATTTGAGAGGTGTCAGGTCTGTGATGTCATTCCAATCCAATTCCAGGGTTTGCAGACCTGTGAGATTCTTGAGGGGGGACAGATCTGTAATACGATTGGCGTTCAGTTTCAGGACTTTGAGCCCTGTCAAGGAAGATACGACGGTTAGATCAGAGGTATGGGATTCGTTCAGGTTCAGAAGATAGAGTTTCTTCAGGGATTTGAGGAAGGCATAATTGTTAATTGTGTTTCCGGCTATGGTCAATTCTTCTAAGGTTGTTATGGATCCCAAAGGGCTGAAATCTGCTATCGTGGTTCCGTTGTATCCTAAGTCCAGAAACCTCAGCTCCGTAAGGGATTGAAGGGGGGCGACGTCTGTGACTTGGTTGTGTGATACACATAAGCTAAATGTTTTGGTCAATGTTCGGAGAGAGGATATGTCAGTGATCTGGTTGCGGATCAGACTTAAGATTCTTACGTTTTGCGGAATGTCTCCGTTTTTAACCATGGCCGCGAGTTTGTCACTGGTGATGCCTTGAGAACGAAAGGTGAGGTCATCAGAAACGCCGGTTATTTTGGGTTTGTCTTGTTCCGGTTGCTGCGGATTTTGGTTGGGAGGTGTTCCCGATCCCGAGTCGGATCCCGGTTGGGATCCCGGTTCTGATCCCGGTTCGGATCCCGTTCCTGATTCCGGATCATCAGTTTCGGAATCGGTATCAGATTCCGGTGTGATTTCTTCGTCTCCGTTGGAGCCGAAAGAAGTCTCAAGATACGAAAGATAATCCGAATTGAGATCGGCGGAGTGTTCTGAACTTTGTAGCGCCAAGACAACAGCCAAAACTATCGACAGCGCCATAAATGCCGCCATCCCGATCCAAAGAGGGATTGGAACCGTTCTCTTTGAGCGACCAAGCTGACCCTGTTGGTTAACCGGTTCCGTCGTGGCTTCCGCCTGTTCGGTGATGACCGCTGGTTTGGCAGTTTCCCGGTCCGCGGTATCCCGGCCGACCATGATCACTTGTTTGGACGGCTGCTCTTGACGCGCAGGCGCGCGTGAATCCTTGACACCCGATAATCCAGTCTCAAGGGGATAGTGATCCATGAGTCGTGAACCTAAGCTATCAACATTCAGGTGTTCCAAGGCTTCTCTCATTTGTGTCGGGTTTTCAAACCGTTCCAAGCGATTGTAGGCACAGGCTTTTAAGACCAGCCTATTAAGCTCCGGGGTTATTTCTGTTAAGTTGGGAATGGGGACGCCGCTTATACGGCTCTTCAACGCAAAATCCCGGTCACCGGGCAAGATAGGCTGTGGGTATGCCGGAAGAAAGGGAGACCGGTTCCGGTTCAAAAGATTGTACATGACCAGCCCCAGGGAATAGATGTCTACATTTGCCCCGTAGGATTCATCTTTAAAGATTTCCGGGGCCATATAGCTGTTGGTGCCCTTTCGTGACATTTCTGATGTTGTCTTCTCTATTTGGCGGGCAATGCCAAAATCTCCTAATTTGAAGTCCCCGTAGGGAGATATAAAGATGTTATCGGGTTTGATGTCCCGGTGGATGATGTTTTTTTGGGCGCAAAGTTCCAGGGCCCGGCACATATGAACACCAAGTTTGACAACTTCGTTTTCAGATAAGGGATTGTTGGTCACATAATCTGACAAGCTGTTGAGCAGTTCCATGCGGATCAGGATATCCCAACCCAGTTGGGAGGTGGGAGGGACCGACTTCTCGATGATCTGGTAGTCCTCAATGCTGACAATGTGGCTGTTTCCACGGAACTGACAGATCAGATCGATCTCAGAAACGATTTCTTTGGCAAGATCAAGGAAAAACTTGCGCATGGATGCTTCGTCCATGCCTTCTCTTGCCATCAGATTGATTTCGCTCTCGTCCTGGGGAATGGATATGATTTTCACAGCTGAATAGTTGGAACGGCCATAGTCTTGCCGGTATGCTTTGTAGACCTTGCCGAAGGAGCCATGGCCAATTAATGACTCAATATACCAGGAGCCCCACAAGGGTTCGTATTTTGTAATACCTTCATTTTCAAGATGTTTTTCGTCAGACATCGCCATTACCCTCCCAGGTGGAGTTAATTTTCACAGCATTTATTATGCCATTAATTATCGAAGGGCGCAATCATAGCGCGAAAGCCTTCGAAAGCCCTCATAGAGCATGTCCGGAGGTCGGTGGCAGGATAATGCGCTTTATAATCGCTAAGCGTCAATAAAAACAAGAAACTCCACATTCTGAATCCTGAATCCTGAATACTGAATACTTGCGGGCAAAGCCCGCCTTAGGTATTATATAAACGGAGAAGCAGTCCTTTCTTTTGATAGAGTGATTCCCCAGGTGCATAGCCGTGTTTGCGGCAGAATGTGAGGTTGACATGACAATTCAAGAAGCCATGAAGAGCAGGCACGCGGTGAGAAGTTATCTGGACAAGGAAATCGAGCCTGAGATCCTTGCTGAACTCACAGCGGAAATCGCAGCGGTCAACGTCGACAGTGGTCTTAGCATCCAGCTGGTTACAAATGAGCCCAAGGCCTTTTCAGGCTTTATGGCTCGCTATGGAAAATTCTCTGGTGTCAAAAACTACCTGGCTCTCATTGGCAGACAGGAGCCTGAGCTTCAAGGAAAAATAGGGTATTATGGTCAGAGGCTTGTTTTAAAAATCCAGCAACTGGGGCTAAACAGCTGCTGGGTGGCTGTTTCTTACAGTAAGGGTAAGTGCGGGGCTGTTCTCAACCAAGGGGAGAAACTGGTGTCCGTTGTTCCTCTCGGTTATGGAACCACTCAGGGTGTGCCTCATAAAAGCAAGACGATAGAAGATCTGTGCCATGTGGAGATTGACGGGGAAATGCCTGATTGGTTCCGCAAAGGTATGGAGGCAGTATTGTTGGCGCCTACGGCCTTTAATCAGCAGAAGTTTCTGTTTTCGCTTGGAAAAGATGGGGAAGTGCGGGCTGAGGCGACGGCTAAAGGGCAGGGGTATGCTCCGATTGATCTTGGGATTGCCAAATACCATTTTGAAATAGGCGCGGGAAAGGTGTTATCGCCATAACGCTAAGCCAAAGCCGGATCAATGGTGTCTGTTGTCATATTCAGAAGAGTCGTCCGCTGCTTTCCGCGCGAGCTCATGTGAGATAATATTGTCTAAATCTGTCCCCAAACAGGGCTTATCTTCCGATACCTCAACAAGACTGTCGGTTCGATCTTTCCTCATCAGCAGGTCGAGGAAATCATCTCCGGGAACCGGCGGACTGAAATAGAACCCCTGAAATTCGCTGCAGTACAGATGTCTTAGCGCTTCCAGTTGTTCCTTGGTTTCAACCCCTTCCGCCACGGTTTGCATACCCAACGCGTGGGCCATGCTTGTTGTCGCCTGTACAATGACCATGTCTTCTGCATTGTCAGGGATGCCGGAAATAAAGATCCGGTCGAGCTTGATTTCATCTAAAGACAATTCTTTTAAATACAGCAGCGACGAATACCCGGTTCCGAAATCGTCTATGGAGATCCGGATGCCTTTGGCCCGCAAGGCCATGAGCAGGGTGTTGTTCGTTAACCGATCATCAAAGAGGGATTCCTCGGTGATTTCCAGCTTCAAGCAATCCGGCGGCAGACCGGTATCGGCCAGAATGGCGTCAACGCGATCGGAAAACCCCGGATCCAGCAGAGCCTGGGGAGAGATGTTGACGGCGATGTTAAGCTGATCAAATCCCAGTCTATGCCAAGCCATGGTTTGCCGGCAAGCCTCCTCCATCACAAACCAAGTGAGGGGCACAATGAGACCGGTTTCTTCGGCTAAGGGGATGAATTGTCCGGGAGGGACGAGTTTCCCTTTATTGTTCCATCGAACCAAAGCTTCGCTGCCGATGATTTTGTAGGAGCTGATTTCGATTTTGGGTTGATAATGGACAACGAATTCGTTTGATCCCAAAGCTTGCCGTAATTCTCGTTCCAAAGTCAGACGTTTCTCAATGGCTTGGAAAAAGGCAATGTCAAAACGAAGAAAAACGCTGTTCCTGGAGCTTTTGGCCGCATACATGGCTGTTTCGGCACACTGTAGAATAGCGTCGGCTTTGACACCGTCTATGGGGTATACGCTGGCGCCTACAGCGACGCTGACAACATATTCTCTTTTCTTGATGAGGAATGGTTGCTCAAATAGTGCGAGGAGGCGCCGGTGAGCCAACAGGGAGATGGCCTCATTGTCCTCCATGCGCAGAAATACCAGGGCGAAAGTATCACCGTGGGTGTTGGCGACACAATAGGCATCCTGAAAGGAGTCTTCCAGTTTTTCCGCAATGAATTGAAGCAGCTGATCGCCGGCGGCATGACCCAATGTATCGTTAATAAACTTGAAATTGTTGACACTTATCATAAAAACTGTGACGCTGC
>Ga0082212_10000684_pt1 | contig 49302 bp, 42 predicted proteins | sample TergutNt197P3_FD_71548 | JGI IMG/M metagenome (GOLD analysis project Ga0082212, IMG submission 71548) | Neocapritermes taracua P3 segment gut microbial communities from Petit-Saut dam, French Guiana - Nt197 P3 | ecosystem: Host-associated > Arthropoda: Insects > Digestive system > Gut ...
GTCTATTTCGGCTGCAATGGGCTTGATTTCGTTGTCGGCGAATTCGCGTACCATGTTGCGGATCAGGACTTGTTCTTCGCTCGGGGAAAAGTTCATCTGGGGGCGCTCCTTTTTATGTCTTTATTGGTTGCTGCTTGATATGAAAAATGGCGTGAGCTTCTTCGTAATTCAATGTGCGGGGATTGTTCCGGAAACAAGCATGTGGTTGTCATCAAAGACAAGTTCAAACGGATCTCCCTCAAGGGCAACCTGAGGATTGGCCTCGGCTTCGGGCCAGAGCGCTTCGGATATGTCGATGATTTCCAGGTCGTTCGTACTGGCAATCTTCACGATGCGCGGGTTGTCCGCAGTCACGGAGGTGGAGTTGTATATGCCCGCGCGGATGGCCAGCTCATCGTCAGGCATGACCAATGGCACCTTGGCCACGCAGGAAACCCGCGAGGTCATGGAATTGGTGTATGTCACCACGGGATCCATCTGCAACATGGCTCTGACTGTGGTGAAATCCGCCATACCAAGGCCGAGGGCGTTGCCGTGGGTTTCTTTTGACAGACGGAGAATGACCCGGCTTTCCGCATGCAATCCTTGCCCGGCGTAAGGAGTGGCGTAGCTGCCCGTTATATTCGGGTCTGCCCCGTCCCCGCTGAAGTTTTTGCCGATTTCTTCCACAATGAGCAGATCGAGTCTGTCAAAAAAAATTTTGCCCAGGAGGGAAAACGCTTTTCCCAGGAGTTCCGGTTCCCGTTCCAGAGTAGCTTCTCCTGGTACGGCCTCAATATACGCTGTTTCATGGAATGCATTTTCAATGGCCGCCAGAGAAAAAGGCACATTGATGCGCTGCAGCACATGTTCCGCGACCTTTGGAATGACTTCGGCGAAAGTGCCGAAGCCGTATCTGTGGTAGGCCAGCGCACCCAGGTGTTTGCCCAGCCCGATTACCAGCATTTTGCAGATGCCGCTCTCTACGAGACCGCGAAAAGCGGTATGCGGCTTTACTCGCACCACCGGGATAACCGCGTCGGCAGCGAGCGCCAAAGCGTCCATGTACACGGGAATGGTTACCTCAATCCCGTTGTCCATAGCGGTGGTTTCTCCGATTCGCTCGACTTCCATGGAGCTTCGTACCGGCGCGCCGCAAGCTTCTTCCGTTATGCCGAAAGTTGCCAGCATTTCCTCCTGGCCCGCGGCAGTGGCCCCGCCGTGGCTACCCATGGCGGGCACGATAAAGGGCTCGGCGCCGGCTTCTTTAAGGCAAAGCACAAGCGTGGACACCATAGCCTGAAGATTCGCTATTCCCCTGCTGCCCACGGCGAGGGCCACGCGCATTCCAGGGCGAATTTTATTAAGGCGTCCCGGTTCGCACAGAGCTTCGCGCACCGCGCCCGGTATATCCCGAATGCGGTCTCCGGAAAACTTCTGGCGGGCCTTACGGAATCTCGGGATGGGCGTTTCTCCGCAAATACCGGCAAAGGCCTGCCTGCCCGACAGGATACGTTCATGGAAAAAGGAGGCGGGATTCATGTGTTGCATCTCCAGTCAATAATTGAGGGCAGTCGCAGCAAAACGTATCAGGCATTGTCGAATCGGGGTTCCCGCTTTTCCATGAAGGCTAACGAAGCTTCGCGGAAATCGGCGTAATCCTGGAATTCGACAGTACAGCGCAGATTGTTTTCAAACTTTTTGGGCAACTCATGTTCGTAATTTTGGTTAAGGCACCGTTTCCACAATATCAGCGCCCTGCGCGAGTTGGCAGCGAATTCTTTCGCTACGGCGCGCGCTTCTTCCATGAGCCTGTCTCTTGGCGTCACCTTGTGAATGCCTCCCCACCCGTGAATTTGTTCCGCGGTGACGGGATTACCCGAAAAAGCCATATACCGGAGCACTTTTTCCGGCACCATGAGGGAGGCGAAGCCGTCCGCGCCGATGATGCCTACCTTGATTTCCGAGAGCATGAACTTTGCCCCTTCCACAGCCACCAGTACATCGCAGCAGCCGGCAAACGCGCACCCGGCTCCCGCCGCGGCGCCATTGATGGCGCCGATGACGGGATAGGCGCAATTTTTTACAGCAAGATAGGCATTACGAATGGTGTCATAATACGCCGTGCATTTGCCGCGATCATAGAATTCGCCGAATTCCTCAAGCTCGTTGCCGGCCATGAAAATTTTTCCGCCGCCGGTGAAGATGACAACTTTGACGTCATTCCGCTTTTCAAGGGCGTGAAAGGCGTCTCGAAGCTCCAGATAGGCAGCGTGATTGGTAGCGTTGGCTTTCGGGCGATCATAGGTCACCGTGGCTATGTGATCCTGGACTTCGACCTTGACGAAGCTCATGGGCAAAGCTCCTGTTTATTAGAGTGTCTGGAAACTACATGGCGCCCAGGAGACGCGGCAAAAAGAGCACTATGTCAGGGAAAATCAACACCAGGAACATCACCACAAACAGTATTGCGATAAACGGCAACGCCTCTGTGATGAGCGAACTGAACGGGGCTTTGCTGATGCCCTGAGCCACGTAAAGGTTAACGCCCACCGGCGGGGTGATGAAGCCGATGCACAGGTTGATGGTCATAAGTATTCCGAAAAAGACCGGATGATAGCCGAGCTGTTTGACAATGGGCAGGAACAGGGGCGTGAAGAGCACGATGTTGGAGATGGTGTCCAGGAACATACCGCCTATCAGCAGAAAGACCATGATGATCAGCATGATCAACACCGGGTCGGTGGTCAATTCGAGCATGCTCGCGGCCACTGCGGTCGGGATGCGCTCGATGGTCAGAAGGCGCCCGAAGGTTGTGGCTCCTCCCATAATGAACATGACGATGGAAGACAGCAGTCCGGCTTCAATAGTGGCTTCCTTGAGCAGTTTCAGCGTCAGGGTACGGTACACGAAGGCGCCTATCGCCCAAGCGTAAACACACCCTGTCACGGCGGCCTCGGTGGGGGTGAACGCGCCGGTATAAATGCCCCCCAGAATGAGGATCGGCAAAAACAGCGCCCACTTGGCCGCGTATGTTACTTTCCACAAGCTTGGCGCGTCTTTGTCCCGGACGCCCTTATAGCCCCGGTGGCGGCTGATGAACCAGTTGACCCCCATCAGGGCGAAGCCCATAAGCAGGCCGGGGACAATCCCGCCGATGAACATGGCAACCACTGAGCAGCCAGCGCTGACGCCGTAAACGATCATGGGGATGCTGGGAGGAATGACCGGACCGATGGTCGCTCCGGCGGCCAGCAAGGCCCCGCTGTAGGCCGGCTTATAGCCCTGCCTGTTCATGGCCGGAAGGAGAAAACCGCCCAGCGCCGCCACAACGGCCGGCCCGGAGCCGGAGATGGCGGCGAAAATCATGCAGGCCACAATGGCCGCCATGCCCAACCCTCCGGCCATGGTGCCGGTCAGGGCTTCGGCCACGTTAATGATCTCCGTGGCTTGGCCGGAGCGGGACATGAGGCTCCCCACCAGCATGAAAAAGGGAATGGCCATCAAGGGGAAGGAATCGGCCGTAGTGACCATGGCCTGGCCCAGGTAATTGAACATCAGGGGATTTGGATGCAGGAAGGCGAAGATGAAAGCGCAGGCGCCGGCCAGAGCGAAACCAATGGGTACCCGCAGAAACATTAAGACAAAAAGTACAATAAGTAATACAAGCGCCATTTCAGTTTTCCTCCGCCTCTTTATTGTGCCCGTCTTCATCCGTGGAGCCATGTCGGCCGGTACTGCGGATCAGGGGCAAGAGGCCGTGAACGGCGGTTCGGATGGCCAGCCCCAGCATGCCCAGAACGCCGGCCAGATACATGCCCCAGACCGGAAACCAAGGCATTGTGGCAAAATACTGCGGATGCTCAATCTGGCGCCCGACGATTCTGAAGATGAGATACGCCAGCAGGCCACCCAGAAAAATGGTGATTATTGCCGCCACGATATCGATGTAGCGAATAAGGGATTTTGGCAGAAAGAGCTGGGTGACGTCGATGCAGATATGCATGCTGTATTTGCAGGCCAGGCTTATGCCCATAAGCGTCACCCAGACAAAGAAAATGCGCACCAACTCCTCAGCCCAGGTAAAGCTGTAGGATAATGTATATCGTAAGACGACCTGAACAAACAGGATTACCAGGGAAGCGACCATCAGGACAAATATGATGCGCTCTTCTGTCTTGTCCAATTGACGTAGAATAGATTTCAAGTTCATAATGGCCCCTTGCCTTGAGGCAGATAGCGCGTATACGGTTGAGAAAATACTCTGCATCGTGACATGAAGTGTGGTAAGGCTTGTGATATTGGCGTAGATTAAGTATCCAGCCTACGCCAATATCAAAGCGAAGCAGATATAATGTTGCGCCATTATAAACACTGGATGCAACATCAATCAGGGTTATTAATTAACGTTGGAGAGCTTCGATCTTTTCCACGAGGCCGTTGTATTTGGGGCTGTATTCCTTATAAACCGGCTCCACGGCCGTTCTGAACTGGGCCCACTGTTCCGGAGTCAGCTCGATAATAACGTTGCGGCCGTTCTTTTTCAGCTCTTCTTTGATTTCGGCATTCGCCTTGTTGGTCAATTCGCGTTGATACTTCGCGCCTTCGATAGCCGCTTCTCTGATCCACTGCTGCTGCTGCGGAGTCAGCTTGTCCCAGATTGGCTTGGAAGCGAGAATCAGAACGGGGTCATAAAGGTGGGCGGTTTCGATGATGTATTTCTGAACTTCGTAGTAGCCGGAAAGCTTGATGTTAACGTAAGGGTTTTCCTGGCCGTCCACCACACCTTGCTGCAGGGAGGACAAGAGTTCCGTCATTGACATGGGTATCGGGCTGGCCCCCAGAGCCTTGAAGTGGGCTATGTGCAGCGGGTTGTCCATGGTCCTGATCTTCAACCCCTTGACGTCGGTCGGCACGTGTACTTCCCGATTGGTGGTGGTCAGGTGCCGCATTCCCTGCTTGGCCCAGGCCAGGCCGACAAAATTGGCTTTTTCCAATTCTTTGAAAATGGCATCGCCTATTTCGCCGTCCAGCACTTTCTCGGCCGACTCTTCGTCCTTGAAGAGGTATGGCATGTTCAGGAATTCACCCGCATTAGTGAAGCTGGGCAATGCAGCCAGGGACGGAGACATCATTTCCAGCGTGCCTGCCTGAAGATTTTCCAGACATTCGCGGAGGTTGCCCAACTGACCGCTGGGGAAAACTTCCAGCTTCAGCGTGCCGCCGCTTTTGGCCTCCAGGATTTCGCTCATCCTCACCAAGCTGATATTTAAAGGCGTATCAGGGGCAACCACGTTGGTAATCTTCAGCACAATCGGCTTCTGAGCCAGTGCCGGAGATACGGACAGAATCATCAAGGCGGTTAATAAGGCAAGCAACAGGTTCAGACGTTTCATGTGGACCTTCCTTTCGTTGAAAATTGGTTTAGAACGAACTGGCCATTTACATAGTGACGTGAGTTTTATTTGCCATATTTGTATACAAATACAAATACACAAGTCCATGCAAAAAAGCAAGGAAATTCTCCGCAAAAAAACATTTATTGGGGGAATCTGAAGAAAGATACGCGTGAGGTGTCGGAAAGGACGCCGGGCTTGAATAAAAAAAGCCAGCGCCTTTACCTGCTCATGCAATGTGCGGGTAAAGGCGCTGGCCGACACAAGCCCTCAGGGGCGCGGGTCCGGGTCAAATCATTCGCTCTGTATACTATATGCTAGGTTTGAAACCCAACCGTTCCGCCCCGTTATACAGGTGCAATCGTGACAGGCGTTCCGCTTCATCTTCATTCCCTTCTTTTATGGCAGCGAACATTTGTCTGTGTTCGCCTAGGGCAAAAGGCGCGTCATGCGAGTGGGTCATGGAGAGGGTGAGGACGCGCTGCATGTAGGTAGTGAGCCGTTCCGCAACTTCAATAAAAAAACTGTTGCCCGTTGCTTCCGCGAGCAGCAGGTCAAACTCCAGTCCGTTTGTCACCACGTCAACGAGATTGTCGGCCTCAATGGCCCGCGCCTGCCGTTTGAGGCTTTCTTCCAGCTTTTTGGCGGATTCTTTGGTCAGCTTGCGGGCGGCCAGTTTGGCGACAACAGGTTCCACCGCCACCCTGAGGGCATAAGCCTCGGAAGCGTCTTCCACATTCACTTCGGCAACCACAGCCTGCCGGGAAGAGTTGATATAAATAAGGTGCTCAAACTCCAGGCGCTTCAGGGCAGCGCGCAGAGGCGTCCGGCTTATGCACAGATCGGCCGCCAGCGATTCTTCGCTCAGCACATTCTTGGGCTTGATTTTGTTTTGTAATATTGCGCTCTTGATAACAAAATAGGCCTGTTCTGAAAGAGATTGCTTGTTTCCAATCTTCGGCAGCACGGCTACCTCCTGCACATGGTGAATGTTGGATGCTCCATGAAAGTCAGAAAAATGAATCCACATTGGGTTACATGTGCCGGATAAAATTGTCAATCCATTGGAATAGCAGGTTTTTATACGGCAAACGCGCCAGAGCTACAAAGAAGGGAGGAAGAATGCGCAAGGCCATATGAAGCTTGTTGACAACTCCATATGGCCTTAAGGGATATTCGTCAACACCCTCCCGGCTTGCATTATTCGGGTATACTTGCCGCCGCCACAGTGGATGGTTGGGTGCGGTGTTGTTCCGCCTGAGAGGGAAGAGCCGCCGCCATTGCTTCCACGACGTGAAGGGCGCGCCTGGGGCGGCCCGGCCAGCGGCGCAGGCCATCCTCCAACTGTAAAATACACCCGGGGCAGGCCGTCAGCAGTGCTTCCGTGTCGGCGCTGTGTATATCCGCGATTTTTTTCGCCTGGACTTGTTTGGATACTTCCATGTGCGTCAGCGCGTATGTGCCTCCCAGGCCGCAGCAAGCGTCGGGAGAGCGCAATTCCCGGGGCCGCGCGCCAGTGGCGGCCGCAATGAGTTCGCGAGGCTCTTCGGTAATGCGCTGCGCCTTTCGAAGATGGCAGGGATCGTGGTAGACGGCGGTCAGGCCCGTCGGGCAGGACAGCGCGCGGCGGATGCGATCCATGCCGACATGGCGGCACAGGTATTCCGTAACGTCCATGGTCCTGTCTGCCATGTTCTGCAATTGCCGGCGCAGAGGGGCATCGTCGCCGCAGATATTTAGATAGCCTTCCCGCAGCATGTGCCCGCAGGAGGCGCAGGCCGTGATGATGGTGCAATCGCCGTTGAAAGCCTCCAGATTTTCTCCGGCGCGGGCAAGCGCGGCGTCAAAATCGCCGCAGGCTGCCATGGGCGTGCCGCAGCACTGCTGCGTGGGCGGAACGATGACTTCTATGTCCAGGGCCGTCATGACGCGCACCAGGCTTTCGGCGATGGATGTCATGGCGTAGTTGATCATGCAGCCTGTGAAAAACATCACTTTTTCGGCTCTGGGCGGCAGATTTGCCTTGTATGCGGCGCGAAACGCCTTGGAGGCGATCTCGGGCACGTATTGTTTGCCGTCGACCATGGGCATGGGAAAACGGCGGAGAAGCCCGCTGGTCTCCGGCACTTTTTTAAAAAACAGCGGCATGAGCCTGCTGCCGATGCGCGTTTGCGCTTCAAGCAGGGCGTTGGGCTGCGAGAGGGCTGCTCCGATCATCTTCTTAAGCAGCGGGCTCCCCTGTTGCTTCGCAAAAACATACCTGGCCATCATGATTAATTTGTCCGCGCGGATGTGGTTGTTGCAACGATTCACGCAGCCCGTGCAGAGCAGGCAGTTGTCAATTGCCTCCCGCACCCCCTTCGTGGGCTCCAGTTCCCCCTGGGCAAGCGCCTGAATCATCATCATCTTGCCGCGGGCGGTATAGCGTTCCATCAGTTTTTCCCCGTACACGGGGCAATTGGCCTTGCAATCGCCGCAGCGCCGGCATTTGGAGAGCTCCGTCTCCACCAACGGGCCGAGAACACGGAAGGGGTTGTCCGGCTGGCTCATGAATTTTTCTCTTCGGGTAGAATTTTATGGGGATTCATGATGCCCTGCGGATCCACCGCATTCTTGATGCGCCGGATGAAGTCCACAGTGGCGGCGTCGAGGTTCCAGCGGAGCTTGTTGGCCTTCAGGTAGCCGATGCCGTGCTCGGCGGCTATGCGGCCTTCAAGGGCGCAGGCTTCGTGCAGCACTTCATTCCTGGCTTCATAGGGAAAGGGGTTGCTCTCATCCTTGCAGGCCATGATCACGTGGATATTGCCGTCGCCAAAGTGCCCGAAACAGGCATAGTCCAAGCCGTATTTCTCGGCTATCATGACAATTTTTTCGACCATGGCCGGAATGCGCGACATGGGCACGGAAATGTCGTCGTCCTTCCAGCGGTGGAGGCGGTAGATGGCCATGGGGAGAAGCCGCCGGGCTTGCCAGAGAGCCTCTCTGTCCGCCTCGGCTTTGGCCTTGCGGAAGGTAATGACGCCCTGCTGGCGGCAAGCCGCTTCTATGCGCTCCATTTCGGCATCCACCTGGGCCTCGCCGCCGTCCACTTCAATAAGCAGCAGGGCGTGTTCATCTTCCCGGGCGCTCAGGTGAGCCACCTCGTCGACCGCCTCCACGCATTTTCTATCCAGAAATTCCAGGACCGAAGGCCGCACGCCCGTGCCGTAGATAGCGCTCACGGCCTTGGCCGCCGTGTCAAGGCTGTCAAAAGTGGCGGTCATGGTACGATGGGCCTCGGGTTGCGGAATAACGCGGATAAGGGCCTTGGTGATGAACCCCAGAATCCCTTCCGAGCCGACGAAGAGTTCGGTGAGGTTAAGGCCCGTCACATCCTTGATGCATTTGGAGCCGGTGTGGATGATCTCACCGTTGGGCAGAACGACCTCCAGCCCCATGATGTAGTTCTTGGTTACGCCGTACTTGACCGCGCGTATACCTCCGGCGTTTTCCGCTATGTTGCCGCCGATGGTGGTAAAAGGGGCCGAAGCCGGATCCGGGGGATACATGAGCCCGAGGGCGGCCACGGCGTCCTGGATTTTTTGCGTCAGGACGCCCGGCTCCGCAATGACAAAAAAGTTGTCTCTGTCGATTTCAAGAATGCGATTCATTCTGTCCGTGGCCAGCACCAGCCCGCCCGCGACGGGCAGACACCCGGCTGTAAGGTTGCTGCCTGAGCCGCGCGGCGTGACCGGGACGACGTATTTGGCGGCCAGCTTCATGATGGCGGCCACTTCTTCGGCGGATTCGGGAAAAGCCACCGCGTCCGGCTTGAATTTGCACTCTGTATTGGAGTCATAGGAATACGCGAACATATCTTCGGGTTCCGTCAAAACCCTGTCCTTTCCGAGAAGTTTCTGAAGTTCGGCTAAAAATTCGCTGTTCAGCATGGTTTCCTCCATCAAGTGTTCAAATCGCGGTTCCGCTGCCGTCCGTCACGCTTGGTCGCGAGGAACACCTGCCCCAGGCATTTTCCAGTTGGCGCGCATTTTGGCCCATCTGGCTTCGCGCTGGTTCGTCATCTCATGGATGTCCTCTTCCGTCATGGTTTTGAAGCGGCCCTGACCGTTGACATACTCGCTGACGGGGCTGAATGCCTTGGGATTGCGATTGAGCGTGAATTCGCCGCCTTCATATTCAGCGAGGTACCATAATCCGCAGTCCACGGCTTTTTTGGCCACTTCCACCGTCTTGTCAGCCGGGATGCCCCAGCCGGTGGGGCAAGGGGACATAACGTGGATGTAGGACGTCCCCTTTTGTTCCTTGGCCTTGGCTACTTTTTTGATGAAATCCAGAGGGTAACCCACGCTGGCCGTGGCCGCATAACAGATATCGTGGGCGGCCATGATTTCGAACATGTTCTTCTTTTGCTTGCTTTCATTGCGGCGTTTGGCCCCGAACACGGAGTTGGTGGTTCTGGCGCCCAGGGGGGTCAGGCCGCTTTCCTGCGTGCCCGTGTTCATATAGGCTTCGTTGTCATAGCAGAAGTAGATAACGCGCTCGTTACGGTCCACCGCACCGGACAGGGCCTGAATGCCGATGTCGGCCGTACCGCCATCGCCGGCAAAGCCGACCACATGATAGTCTTTCAGGCCAAGTTTGCGTCCGGCCGCGTCTATGCCCGAAAGAACGGCCCCCGTAGAGGAAAAGAGGGAGCACAGCGCGTTTACGAAGAACGGCATGGAGGGGTATGTGAAGCCCACCGCACCCATGCAACCGGCGGGCACCACGGTGAACACCCTGGGGCCGATGGTCTTGAGGGCAAGTCGGACCGCAAGGCCGCCGCCGCATCCGGCGCAAGCCTTGTGTCCGAAGAACAACTCGTGATCGGGAATATTTTTGGCATTTATGGCGGGCTTTTTAGTCATTGTTGTTCCACCTCAAGTTGATGAATTTCACGCGCTCGCCCTTGTAGGCGGCGTCGAGGCTGAGCAGTTCGCGGAAAATCGCCTCTATGGCGCCTGTGGGAATTTCCCTGCCCGAGAGTCCGCCAATGTAATTGATGGTCTGCGGCTTGTTGGCGCTACGGCTCAAGGCTGAGTTGACGTCGGTGAATACGTTGCCTTCGAAGCCATAGGAAATGTCCTTGTCGAGCACACCTACGGCGCGCACCCTGTCTCCCAGGCGCTTGAATTCCTCCACCGGAAAGGGACGCATATAGCGGATGCGCATGAGCCCCACCTTGAGGCCCTCGCCGCGCATCTTGTCCACCACCGAGCGCACAGTGGAAGAAATGCTGCCCATGGCCACAAGCACGGCCTCGGCGTCATCGCAACGGTATTCTTCCACCAGACCGCCGTAGCCGCGACCGAAAGCCTCGGCGAAAGCCGCGTCCGTCTCTTTGATCACCCCGGCGGACGCGCACATGTCCAGATGCTGCTTGTAGCGAAACTCCGAGTGCCAGGTGTCGCCCACGCTGATGCACATACTGACGGGATTTTCCAGGGACATTTTGTTGGCCGTGGTAAAAGGCGGGAGAAAGGCGTCCACGGTATCCTGTGTAGGAATTTCAACAATTTCATAGGTATGTGTGAGAATGAATCCGTCCAGGTTGATCATGACGGGGGTGGACACCCGCGGGTCTTCCGCGATGCGGTAGGCCTGGATGACGCAGTCCAGGGCTTCCTGCGCGTCTTCCACATAGACCTGGAGCCAGCCGGAATTGAGCATCATCAGAGAATCGCTGTGGTCGTTGTAAATACTCCAGGGCATGGCCACCGCGCGGTTGGCGTTCACCATGACCACGGGATAGCGCGCCCCGCTGACGCTGGGCAGACCTTCGGCCATGTACAACAGGCCCTGGGACGATGTAGCCGTAAAGGTCCGCACGCCCATCGCGCTGGCGCCCATAACGGCGGAAATGGCACTGTGTTCCGATTCCACCCTGAGGTATTCCGAATCCAGCTCGCCCTTGTCCACATACTCGGACAGCTTTTCCACCACAATGGTCTGGGGGGTGATGGGATAGGCGGAGATAACGGCGGGCCGCGCAAGCTTCACGCCCAGAGCCACCGCCTCGTTGCCGCTGATAAATTGCTTGGTGGCTTTCATGCTTAGTTCTCCTCCTGCTTCATCTCAATGGCCTTCTTGGGGCATTCGTTGGCGCACACGCCACAACCTTTACAAAAATCGTAGTCAACGGCGATCTGTTCATTCTGTTTGTAGATGGCGCCATCGGGGCAGAGCAGATAGCATTGCAGGCACATGACGCACTGTTCATGATCGACAACGGGACGCTTGGTGCGCCAGCCGGCGTTTATACCGACCAACTGTCCGGATCTGACAATGGGCATGGGCATTGTGGCGTTACTGTCCGGAGCAATGAATGCGCTTATGGTGGGTCTTTTCATATTACGCGCCGTCCTTTACCGCGTTGTATGCTTCGTGCAGAAGCTGTTTGTTCTTTTCGAGCAGGGACCCCTTGAAGCTGCCTGCCAGGACCGCTTCCGCATTTTCCAGGGCAAACATGCCGGAAACTCTGGCAAAAGCGCCCAGCATGGCCACGTTGGTTATGGGACGGCCCATGATCGTCAGCGCCATCTTTGTGGCATCAACGCCGACGATCTTGCGCTTTATAAAGGTGTAGCGTTCGGGCTTGGCCGTGTTGATGATGAGAACGCCGTCGTCGTCCAGGTAGTCGCCGATGTTTTCCGTCATCAGACCCTCGTCGAGCACCACGAGGTAGCCGCACTTGGCGGGCTGGCTGCGGTCAGCGATTTTTTCATTGCCTGTCTTGGTAAAGCTCCAGACAGGGGCGCCTCGACGTTCGGGCCCAAAAGAAGGGTAGGCCAGGGCATATTTGTCGCCGTAAACAGAAACGATTTCTCCAAGCATGCGGGCCACTGTGAATGCCCCTTGGCCGCCTCGTCCGTACCAACGAACGTTAGTCATTGCTGTTCCTCCGTAATATGATTGTGCAGAAACTACAGTCCGATGCCATAACTATCAGAACGGCAACGACTTCCTGCGTGGCCTGCCGCCGCCAAACCAACGCACGGGAATTGGTAGAATTTTTACCCGGAGCGCTGCCCGCCTCTTTTATGGTTTGAGCTAGGACCTGTTGACGCTACGGCCCTTTTGCCCCCTGCCTGCGTCAGAAACGCTTTTTATTGCGGTCGAGTACCATAAGAGTACACTCCCTCCATAAAAAGCTTTTCTTCCTTGGCAGGAGCCAAAATTGCCTGTAGCGTCAACAGGCCCTAAAAAGTTTATGGTCATTTTCAAAATTTGTATACAAATACAAATACACAAACCCGCCCAAAAAAGCAAGGGATTTCTTCAAAAAAGTATTTATCTTGGAAGACCGCGAAGGAAAGACGGACGGAAATGGAGAAGGTGGACAGGTATCCACCGGAGGAGTTTTTGCGCGGGAAGGAAAGGGAAGGGCGATAAGCCTTTTTCAGGAGCCCAAAACGCCGAATGTCCGCGTCACGGACGCATGCAACCTATGGGGAACATTTATCGAGTGGGGCGGGTGCGGGACTGGAGTGTTTGAAATATTGTCCATCAGGCTTTTTTCCAGTCCGCATAACGCTGATAGGGCAGAAGAAGCAAAAAAATGGGGATGGAATACATGGCTGCGATAAGCACTTCCGGTAGGGAGAACAGTTGGGCGGAGAGGATGAGGATCAGAACGTTATTGGGGGTGCCCATACATACAACACGGGCCACACTCTCGGCAGGATCCTTGCCGCGCCCGGAGATGATGCCGATGATCAGAAAAATGGCGGCCAACAAAAAAGCCCCTGCCAAGGCATCCAGCACCATCATGGGGTTACTGCGCAGGGGCAGGGAATAGCGGGAAAAAGTGATGAACCCGCAGCAGGCGACGGCAAACACAGAGATCCAGTAGCGCTGCTTCAGAATGCTCTCGGCCACGGCCGGTATGCTTTTCCAGATGCCTTTGGCAAGAAGGAAGGGCAGAAAAATATATATGGACAGGGAAAAACTGGTGAGGAAAAAGGCTTTCCATAACTCCGCGCCTGCCTCCTGCCCGATGGAATAAAGGTAGCTGACCACCAAAGCAGGCATGGTCAGGGGTAAAAGCAGAGCACTGGATACTACGGCTGCAATAATAAAAGAGATATCGGCTCTGGAAAGTTGGCCTAAAAAAGGCGCGGTGACACCAACGGAAACGCCGCCGATGAGGATGGCGCCCAAGGCATAGTCTGGCATGAACAAGGTGAAGATCCCCCAGCAAAGCACGGGGGTGAGAAGCATCTTGACACTCAGCAAAAAGATGAGTTCGGCTTTCCCGCTGCTGCGAGTGGATGCGCTTGGGCCTGCGGTGGCCAAAAAGCAAAGCAGGAGTTGGAGCATGAGCATGACGGGAAGCAGATGGCGCAATGGCTCGCCAAGCGGCGGAAATGCCACGCCCAACAGCATCGCGCTGTAAGTACAGACGATGAATATCAAGCTGTCTTTGTTCATTCTCTCATCCTTAATCGGTCAGCGAGGGCAGCCGTATGTGGGGCTTATCCCCAGTTGAGCGCTTTGGCAAGAAGTAAATATGCCATCCTGTCCAGACCTGTTCCCTCGGGAAGGCCGAGAGCAGCCACAAGTAAATTGGAGTGAGGCAGAGGTTGACCGAGGCTGACAAGCCGTGGTAAATGTCTGTAATATACTAAAATAGGAGGACAAATATGGAATTCAAAGAACTGGTGACCAAAGCGCGCACCTGCCGTCGTTACCAGCAGGACAAGTCCGTGCCGATGGAACTCCTCATGGAAGTCATTGACACGGTTCGTCTCACTCCCAGCGCGTCCAACGCGCAGCCTTTGCGTTATGCGCTCTCCACCTCCCCGGAGATGAATACGCGCCTTTTTCCCCTGGTACAATGGGCTCCGGCGCTCGATGACTGGCCCGGCCCGGCGGAAGGCGAACGCCCGGTGGCCTATATCGCGATCGCCGCGGATACGAAAAGCCCTGTGCCGCCGCAGATGGATGCGGGCATCGCGGCCCTGGCCATCCAGCTTGCCCTGGCGGAGAAGGGTATCGGCTGCTGCATATTCAACCATATTGACGCTGCCGAGGTCCATGCCGCGGTCGGCTTTCCCCGCTATGTGAGTACCTTGCTGGTCATAGCCATCGGTTACCCGGCGGAAACGGCCATCATTGAAGAACTCAGAAAGGGGCAGCCGTTCCAGTACCGGCGCGACGAACAAGGGCAGCACTATGTTCCGAAGCGGCTGCTGAAAGATATCGTACTGGCAAGTTTCCCCCAAGCGTGAAACGAACACAAGAACCAGGGCCTGTTAAAGGCCCTGGTTCTTGTTGGCGCTACTTGCTCGTTCCTGTCCAGATGCCGTTCCAGAAGGCGGGCGGCTCTCTGAGTAAACGAAATGTCCGGTCAGCAAAGACGGCATAGAGTTTTGTCTCCGGAAATTCCTCGCACAAAGCATCAAGGCGCACATTTGCCGTAGCGAAATCACCGGCAAGATACTTTTCCAGCGCTTCGTTCCAGGCGGTGAGTTCCTCCCGGCGCTCATCCGCCTCTTCCCGGCGCATGGGCAAATAGATGCTGACGGGCTGTGTTTTTCCTTTGACCCGGATGACATCCAGGTATTGAAAAGCAAAGGCCCCGCCGCAAGCGTCCTTTGTCTCCCCGCTGATGACAACACTCACGCCGTATTGCGGGCACAGCCCCTCCAGACGGGAAGCCAGGTTCACAGTATCCCCGATCACGGTGTAGTTGGCAAAATCCACCGTGCCCATGTTGCCCGCAAAGGCTCCGCCGGTGTGCACACCCACGCCGATGTCCACTTCCAGCTCGAGCTCGGCCCGCAGCCGCGCATTGAGGGACGGGAGAGCTTCCAGCATGGACAGAGCCGTTTCCACCGCCTTGACCGGATGATCCGGCACGTCCAGAGGCGCGTTCCAGTATGCCATCAGCGCATCGCCGATGAATTTGTCCAGGGTGCCGGAATGGTTCCGCACCAGAGCGGTCATGGGCGCGAAATAGCAGTTGAGCAGGGTCACGACCTCCTGGGGGGTGAGCGTTTCCGACAGGGACGTGAACCCTCGGATATCCGTGAACATGACGGAAAGGTTGCGCTCTTCCCCGGCCATGAGGTCTCCGGCTGTTCGGGTGATGCGCTTGACCACTTCCGGAGAAACATAGCGGGAAAAAATGCCGCGCAAGATGCGTTTTTGCTTTTCCTCCTGCCAAAAACGCACCAGGAGCAGGGAGCCGCCCAGGGCGGCAACGGTCAACACGCCGTACAGGGGTGAAAGGAACAGCCCCTGGACGAACAGATGCCTGGCCAGCAGGATGGTCGCCCCCGTGAGGGCCGCCGCCACCGGCAGATACACGCGGGGGGCGGCAAAGCCGAAGGCCAGGGTGGAAAGAAGCCCGGCCAGCAGGATGATTCCGGCTTGTGCGGCCGGAGCCCAGGGCGGGACGCTGATAGCGTTGCCGGTCAGCATGGCGTCCACGGCGGCGGCGTGGATCTCCACCCCTGGGTAGACCGGATCAAAGGGCGTGGCGCGAATATCCATCAACCCGGCCAGCGACGTTCCCACAAAGGCGACCCGGCCTTGCAGGGCTTCCGGCGGGATGCGCCCGGCCAGAACATCGGCGGCGCTGTGATAGGGGTAGGTGTGGCTTGGCCCGCTAAAGGGGATGCGCAGCATGCCCTGCGGGCTGACCGGGGTGGAGAGCGCGTTGCCAAGGCGCACGGCTTCCAGCCCGTATGGCCCGATCTCCAGGGTGATATTGCGCATGGCAAGGCCCAGCATCAGGACGCGCAGAGACAGGGAAGGGTGGACGTCTTCCCCGATACGCAGCACGAGAGGTATTTCCCGCACTATGCCGTCCTGGTCCGGCCCGGCATTGATGAAACCCAGAGGAGCGGCCTCGCGTAGCGCGGGCAGAGGAAGTATGGCGCTTTTGGCTTCCGGCATGAACTACCGCCAGGGAACGGCGCCGGGCTTCTCGCGTTCTATGACGCCCGAAGTCGGCGGAACCGCCGCCTCTCCGGCGGTTCCGGAAAAAGAGGCATACGCGCCGATCACTACGGGATTTCTTTGCAGGGCCTCAGCCAAAATCCGGTCATAGTCGTGATATTCCCGCGGGATGCCGGAATAGGCAACATCCAATCCCTTGTCACGCCGCAAGGTTTCGCGCACCTGTTCCGGGGAGGTTCTGTCCGCTTCGGCAAACATGATGTCCAGCCCGATGGCCGCAACACCGCGAGCCGTGAGGGCGTCCAGCAGATCCGCTACCAGATAGCGCGGCCAGGGCCACTGGCCGTATTCCGCGATGGAGGCTTCGTCCAGATCAATGATCACCGGAACCTGTGAGGCTTCCGGCGCGGCCCGCAGAGGCAGCAGGAGATCATAGACCGCAAGATCCAGGCGGGTCAGCAGGGGCGGTCTGCCGACATAGGCAAAAAGCATGATCGCCGTGACGAGCAGTCCGGTCAGAGCAATGGGCAGGGCGGCCCTGCTTTTTTCACTTTTTATCCGGAAAAGTCGCATAGATAGAGTGGAGAAGTTCTTCCATTCCGGCCATGCTTTTCACCAGGGCCGGATCAAAATGTTCGCCCGCTTCCTTGCGCAAAAAGTCCAGGGCCTGCTCGAAGGTCCAGGGCTGCTTGTAGCAGCGAGGAGAAACCAGGGCGTCAAACACATCGGCAATGGCCGTGATGCGCGCGCCCAGGGGAATATCCTCTCCGGCCAGCTTGCCCTCCTCTTCGGAACCGGCATAGCCTTTTCCGTTCCATTTTTGATGATGGTGCAGGGCTATGTCGCGGGCCAGAGGACCGATATCTCCCGTATCTTCGCTCAGAATGGACGCGCCGAGGGCCGTGTGCCCGCGCATGACGGTAAACTCCTCATCGGTCAGCTTGCCGGGTTTTTTCAGAATGCTTTCACCTACTCCCACCTTGCCGATGTCATGCAGCATGGAAGCCAGGCGCAGCAGGCCCTTTTCATAGCGGATATGGTCCGGGCCATACTTACGGCTTAAAGCCCAGGCGTGATAGAGTTCCGCCGCAATGGCGCCCACCCGCTCCACGTGCGGGCCGGTTTCATAGGGGTCATGCACCGCCGCCATGCGCAGAATGCCGTAAATCCCCTTTTTTTCCGTCTCGATGCGCTCCAGAATGCCGGAAACCTCCCGCACCAGCATCCGGCAGTCCCGCTCCATGTCCTCATCGAACGGAAGCGGCGTTTTATGCAAGGGATCCAAGCTGTTAATGAGTTGCAGTACGCCGAGGATTTTGCCCTTATGATCCAAAAAGGGCAAGGCCAGTACGGATTTGGTGGTAAAGCCGGTTTTCCGGTCAAAAGCGTCATTGAAGGCATAGGGCGCGCCGGGCGGGAGGGAACGCACATCAGCCAGGTTAAGCGGCTTGCTTGTGGCAGCCACATAGCCGGCGATGGAGTTTTCCAAAATAGGCAGGCGGATGGCGGCGTAAGCGTATTTATGGGCCTCGTCCGCTGAAAACAGGCTGTCATTATGGGTATAGGCGAAAACCAGTTCTTCCCCTTCTACCAGGAAGATGGTGCCCGCGTCGGCACGGGTGATTTCTCTGGCTTTGGCCAGGATGCGATCCAAAACGCTGCTCGTATCCCTGTAAGTCGAAAGCTCTTCCATGAACCGGAGCAGCCGGTCACTGCTGCGCCGTGCCGGCATATCCGGAACGGCGGCTCCCTGAGGATATTCCGGATAGGGGGCTGTATCTTCATATCCTTCCGCGTCCTTGCCCGGCGTAAAACGCAGTCCTTCACGGGCCATCAGCGCCCGGAACCACCCGTTTGCCTGTGCGGCGAGGCGCTCGTCCAGTTCGAGCAACCGCGCGTCCGAACGAGCCGGATCGTGGTGGCTGAGGACCAGTTGCCGCACTCCGGCCTGAGTAGCGATGTCCAGCCAGTCCTCCCATGCGGAATGGCCGAAGCCGGGCCTGTAATCCGTCCGGCCATACTGCGCGTCGACCACGGCCAGATCCGCTCCGCGTAAGGCCTCCACCATCATCGCCCTGTTTTCGGCATCCGCCGTGATCTCATGATCTCCGGTGTAGGCGAACGAGGTATTGTCCGCCTCCACCCTGTAGCCCAGGCCGCCGCCCGGATGATGCACGGCAAAGGCGCGCACCAGAACGCGGGAAGCGCCATTCCCCTTCTCTGGACCTGTTTTTGGCCCGAGGCGGATCGCATCCCCGGCTTTGACCTGATGCCGGATCACCTTGCCCTTGAACTGTTCAAAGGAAATCGGAAACAGCCCGCACTGATGGAAGCAATCCGGCAGGGGGCCCAGCCAGTCCGGCAGATACAAGTGTGTGGTCCAGGCCGGAGAGTGCACGGGCTTGAAAAACCACAGGCCGATGATGTGGTCCGAGTGGCCGTGGGTGATGAAGACATGCGCCTCGCCGCTGTCCGGCAGGTGCGCCCCGGCCGCGCGCAGGCCAGTCCCGGCATCCAGAAAAAGCAAGGTTCCGTTTTCCGTCCGTATTTCCACGCAGGCGGTATTGCCGCCGTAAACAGCCGTTTCCGGCCCGGGCACGGCAATGCCTCCCCGCACGCCCCGCAAGAAAATATCCATTCTAGAAACTCCAGACGATTCCAGTGTTTACATAATGTTGTTCATACTTGTACAGGGCGCTGTTGGAATGGTTGTCGGTGTATTGGTATCCTGCCTCCAGCGCCCAGGCCTCGTTAATGCGGTAGGTCAGGCCGAGGCCCGCCCTGAACCGCTCGTCGCGGCGGTCCTTCGCTTCCAGAATTGTGGCCGGACCGTTGTAGTATTCCTCGGTATAGGAGAGGGACGGGCTCAACTCAAAACCATAGGGCAACTTGAACAGCATCCGGGCCGTGGCTTCCCAGCCATCGTAGCTGAAGTCCCGCCTGTTCGCGTCGGCTCCGAGATAGCGGCCGCCGAACAGCAGTTCGTGTTTGTCCGCCCCGAAAAAGACGCGGCCGAACAGGCCCGCCGAGCCGTACAGGCCGTCGCGCAGATAGTCGCGGGAATATTCGCGCCTTTCCAGGCCGCCCTTGAGAATCAGGTGCAGGGAAGGGGTTGCCGCCCAGAGCAGCGTGCCTTCCGGTCCCCAGGCGGACACATGCTGGTAGAATTCGTAGTCGTACATTTCCGCTTTCATGCGTATTTCGCTCAGGACGGTGGAGGTCAGATGCCGCAGCCCGGCGGCGGCGCGCCCCCATTGTGATTCTCGGCTGCGCGTTTTACCCATGCCGCTGTTTTCATGCCCGCGCAGGAAAGCCTGTACATCGCCCACCAGCCACCAGGCGCTGTCCCGGTAGAAGCGGTAGCCCATGTCCACGTCCGCGCCCAGGTATGCGCCCAAGCTTTTTTTGGCTTTGGCGCCGTCTATCCGTATCTGCCAGATGCCCAGGGTCAGATCATTGGAGCCCGGCCCCAGGTTGGCGTTGGAATCATACTGAACGCCCGCCCGGATTTTGCCGTGAATCTGAAAATCGCTGTAGCGGCGTTCCAGAATGTCGAGCGCCTTGTCCGTTTCCTCCCTGGGAGTTCCGTCCAGGGAACGCATCATGGCGAGGCTTCGCTCCGCCGCCTGGCGGTCGCCGATCAACATGTAAACATGCGCCAACTCGCCGTATAGGCCCGCCTCACGAGGGTATTTTTCCAGCAGCGTTTCATAACTCATGACCGCCTGGTTCCAGCGCTTGATCGCAGTGGCGGCGCGGGCCAGGCCCAGGTTCACCGCGTCGTTATCCGGGGCGAGGCGCAGGAGGCGCATATACAGTTCGTAAGCTTTGGCCACATCCCCTTTTTCCAGCAGGGTAGCGGCTTCGGCCGCGCCCTGATCCACGGCCACGGCCCGGGCCGGATCAGTAGTCGGAGAGGTGGCCGGGATGGGGTCGGCGGCAAATGCCGGAGCGGCAAGAATAAGAGCCAGGAAAAACACAACCGGGATGAGCAGTGAAAATGCGCGCATCTATCATCTCCAACAGGTGAATGTTTTTATTCCGCGCGAGCCGGCGATTCTACCTGAATCGTCATATGCCTGCTTGTTATTCCGTGGTGGAAGAGCGTCCTCGCCAGCCTGTCGCCGAGGTAGTCTTCCGGATGAGGCCAGCCCTGTGCGGGAGTGCGGATAAGCGCCTCCGGTTTTCCGGCCCTGTCCGCAGCCGTTATGTCGTCCAGCCATGTCCGGACAATGCTCTTTCTGTACTCGGCATAGAATATCGGGCGCGGCGTCCAGGGTTCGGCAAGCGCCGCATTGCCGAACAGCAGCAAGGGCAAGGGCAGAATGCCCACCAGAGCCGCCGGAAAACGCTTTTGCAGAAACAGGGCGTTCACAATCAATGTGATATAGAAGTAAAACGCAAGCCCGAAGAAGAAGCGGTTGTCCAATCCTATTTTCGTCGTATGAAAAATCAGCATCTGCAAAAGCAGGAGCAGAAAAAAGGACAGGCCCATCACGCCGATGAAGGTACGCAGGGCATTGTTGCCCACGGTATTTTTTTCATTTTTTCCGTCATGGGCCAGTATGGCGATATTCACAATGATCAGGACGGCAAGCGTCAGCCAGAGCCAACCCGGGATGCAGGTAATGAGAGCGCGGTAGTACAGGGGGAGTATTTCAAAAAAAGACTGCGGGGAAGGAGACAGCGAGGAGAATCTGCCGCCGCGCAAATCGTAGATTGCGGCGATGCACCAGAAGGCGACCAGCATGAAGCAGGCCAGGTCAAGAAAGGTGCATTTGCGCGCGACGAATCCGATCAGCCGGTCGCCGGATTGTTTCGCCTGGCGGGACAACCGGAACAGACGGAACACCAGGAGGCTCCCGGCGGGAATTGCGGAAATCGCGCTGGAAACAGTCATGGAAAATTGCGCGAAATAGATGACGATAAGGCCGCAGGCCAGCGTTGTTGCATGTTTTTGCGCGCCTGATACTGATACGGGCGTGGCGAAAAAGGCTTCCGCGCCGCTTTTGTCGCTTACAATAGCCTGCCACAGGGTCAGGGCAAGAATGGCATTGAGAATGTTAGGAAAGTCGTAGGCAAACAGTATGCTGGGCACCGGCTCGCTGAGCACGAGCGGGAGCCGGAGCGGGTTGGCCAGAAGAAAACCGGCATTGAGCAGGAGCAGCCCGCATAGCGCGGGAACGCGACTCCCTCGCGCCACAGTGAGGAAAAAGCGGTAGGTGGAAACGCTCAGCAAGAACCAGGCCGCCAGCGCAAGCGTGGAGCAGGTGATTGTGAGCGCCTCAAGATAGCCGAGGCCGAAAAACGGCCGTACAATATAGGCCGCGAAATACCCGCTCAGGGGCATGAAGAATTCCTGAAAGATTCTGGCGGGGTTCCACCTGGCGGCATCCGGCAGCAGCGAATGAAAAAGGCCCAGGTATGTCCAGTCGTCGCAATTCCAGGGGACGCACGGGTACAAGTGGAGAAACAGAGCGGCATATACCACGGCGAGCGAGGCGAAGACCGCGAACACCGCGGGCTGGGTCAGTTCCTTCCGGAATGTCGTATCGCTTTGCGCCATCGGCTTTTCTCACCTGTGGTGGTCATGGCCTGTGCGGCCACGGCGCGCCGTCTGTTCTCTTGCCGCAATTCTATTTGGTAAAGAGGCCGACACCGGTGCCGGTGTCGCTGATCGTGCCGGCGGTGTCGAAGGTAACGCCGTAAGTGACAGGGAAAGAATACAACGTGGGAGCGGACAGCAAATCAGCGCCGCCCGCGATAGAGGCGGCGGCGCCGGGGTCTGCCGGGACGCCCTGATAATATGACCACCCGCTTGCGTTCATCGTAAAGCCCGAGGAACTTGCCAGCCCTGCGCCGCCGCTGAGGCTGGCGCTCCAGGCGCCGGGGCCGAAAAGGGCGCCGTCCTGGGTGATATTGATGTTCCCGTTGCTAATCGCGCCGGAAGTCAAGTTCACGGCAAAACTGAAACTGTTGTTGCCGCTGCTGAGAAGGGAGGGCGAGCTCAACGTACCGGTCACTTGGCCCACTGTCGGCCCGGCCGGTACGATCGGCCCGGCGGAAGCCAGGCTGTCGCCCAGGTTCTGCGTGACCAGGGGAACCTCCTGCAAAGTGTTGTTCGGGGACAGGAAGTTCCTTTCCCCGGCCGCAATCTGATCGGCGGCCGAAGGCTGCCCGCCTTGCTCCGTTGGTTCCGGCGCGGCCGCGGCTGTCCCGGCTCCGCCCCGCAGGGCCAGATCCTGGCCCAACTCACGCCGGTCCTGCGCGGTTATGGGTTCCACCAGCCAGGTGCCGTCCGGCAGCAGGATAATTTTGAAGCCGCCCGTCACTTCGATGCCATTGACCAGCAACTTGCCGTGTTCCACATAGATCGTGGTCATTTCATTTACCACGCGTATGGCGAAGATGGTGCCGCGTATCCCGACCGTGGCCAGCGGAGCGGTCATTTTGAAGCCGCCCGGATTCTGGTCCACGATTTTGCCGGTGATGACGCGGGCCAGCCCGTGCGTCAGATGAACGCCGAAAGCCGGGGCGCTGCCCGCGTCCGCGTATTCGTTCATGTCTATGGCCGTGTTGGGACCAAGGCTGAGCGAGCCGTCGTCGTTGAACAGAATTTTTACCCGGCCCGAGGCGTCGGTCCGGACAGTGTCGGAAACCCGGATGCCGGAGTGCGGAGCCAGGTCTTCCGTCTTGCCGTTTCGCAGTACGCTCGCGCCGGGAACAAGGGAGATGACCTGGCCGATGTCCTGCGCCGCATGGGCGGCGAACGGGATCATAAGACCAAAGCAGAGGCAGAATAGCGTGAAACAATGCAAGACAAAGCGCGGCATGGCGTGGTTCATGGGCGGAACTCCAGAATATGCTGGAAGAGGGTAAAAAAAGAACGTTTCGTTTTCCCGGGTAATACCCCTTACTACACGTTGCAATTTTTTTCATCCCTTTTTTAAGGGGGATGCAAAATTTTCAGGAAATATATTCCCTGCGCCGCCGGGCTGCCGCAGCCCGGCTCCGCGCCGCCGGATTGAAAGCGCAAAATGCCCTAAGAGGCGGGTCGCTTCTTTGGACTTTCCTTGGCCGCCTGCACGGGGCTGGACGGGCGCGCTCTTTTTTTGCTGTTGCCGCGTTTGGGCTTTACTGACCTGGAGGACGCAGCCGCGGAAAGCTCTTCAGAGGCGCTCGCTTCGGCCACTATGACGGTAGCGGATGCAGCGGCAGGACCCGTGGCGGTAACGATATTGAGATCAGACTCTGCCCAGCCTTGGCTGGGTACCGGGTTGGTGTGTTTGCCGTCGGCCAGAAGTTCGAAATGCAAATGGGAACCTGTGGTGCGTCCGGTACGGCCGACCAGGCCGAGTCGTTCGCCTTGAGCCAATGTTTGTCCCTTAGAAACAAAGACCTTGTCCATATGGGCATACAGAGTGCATAAACCGTTGCCGTGATCAATTTCCACGGTCTTGCCGTAGCCGTTTCTGCGCCCGCTGAATACTACCGTGCCCGGAGCGGCGGCAACCACGTCTGAGCCGCGTTTGGCGGCAATATCAATACCGGCGTGGAATTTTTGCTTTTTCTTTTTGGTGGGGTGCCTGCGCATGCCGTAGTCGGAATGAACAGGGCCGTCAGCGGGTTTTATCAGGCAGAACGCGCCGTCTTGCCGTGCCTCCACGGCGACATTGGTGTTTATGCTTGGCGTGTCTTGGTTGATGTTTTGCTGCTTGGCGGCGCAGCCGGATAAGAGCGACAGGAAGATGGCGAGAAGGAGAAAGCGAAAACGCATGAGACCGGTCCTTGATGGGGGTTGAACGATGCCGGTTGCATCGTGGTCGTACTGTTTTACGCACCCGATACCACGGAACAGCCCCTTTGGGGCTCACGGCACAGTGCCGACGTGGAGGGTTTCAGCATAGGCTGCCAGATGGTGCGCAAACAGGCCCCTGTAAAGGGGCGGGCCAAAAAAGGAGCAGGAAGGAATAATTCCTGCAAAAGACGGTGTACGAAACCGGCGCGGTAGAATGCAAAAGCCACGCCGAAAAGCTTCATTCTCTTGTTTTTGCCGAATACCACACAGAATATGCGAAAGGCAAGCCCGCTTGCCGGGTCGTGTATGGTGGATACTTTTTATACGAAATAGAGTATTTTTACTGGACAGGCGTTTATTCTTTATACACACTATAGCCATGCCTGCCGAAAACAACAGGATCACCATGTCGCTTCAGCGCCCTTCATCCGCTTTGCCACGGCATACAGCCATGCTGATTTCACCGTGGCTGCTGGTGGGATCAGCCCTTATTTTGAGCCTGGCCATCGCTTTTTGGGCCGTGAAGAATACCCGCCAGGAGCGGGAGAACATGGTCCGCAACCTTTTGGAGCGGTCCGGCGCACTTATATGGGCTATGGAAGGCAGCGCCCGTGCCGGCATGGGCATGCAGCGTACCGCATTCTATCTCCAGTTTATGATGGAAGAGATGGGCCGCCAACCTGATATTATGTACCTTGCCGTCATTACGCCTCAAGGTGATATTGTGGCCCACAACAATCCCGCGTTTATCGGCAAGCGCTTGTATTCGTCTGAGGAGATGGCAAAACTTGAACCGGCCCCCGGAATACAGTGGCGCTTCCTTCCGTCGAAGAATGGCGGTCGCATGTTTGAGGCCTACAAGCTGTTCATACCGCTTCCCTGTCTTCCCAATATGGCGCCGCATGACAGGAAAAACCCCGGCCACAAGCCCGGACAGATGGGCATGATGCACGGGCGGGAGCAAAGCGCTCCTCCTGTTATCATACGCGGTCCGTGGGGCGGGGGGCCGCGCATATGGTTCCTGGAACAGAGACCGGAAGGCGCTTCAGGCCCCCGGAGCATGGCTCCCGCCCCGGCTGCCCAAGGGGGTGGGCTTACAGTTGTTGTCGGCCTGGACACGGCTTCTTTTGAATCCGCGCTGGTGACGGGTGAGCGCAATACCCTGTTCACGGCTCTGCTGGTGGGACTGCTGGGGCTCGGCGGCTTCCTTTCCCTGTTCTGGGCGCAGAGCTATAAAATGTCCCGCCGTATGCTGCTCGATACCAGGGCTTTTGCGGACGAAGTTATCGGCAGCCTGCCCTTGGGACTGATCATTCTGGACGCCTCGGGCACGGTAGCCCAAGTCAATGCCGTGGCCGAAAGCATGCTCGGCTGTGAAAAGGCCCGGCTGCTCGGGCAAAAGGCCGGGGAATTGCCCGGAGCCTATTGGGCGGACATAAAACAGCGCGTGCAAGGCGGCAAAGCCGTGCTTGAGGAAGAACACGCCTTGTCCCTGGCCTGCGGGCAGGTGGAAGAGGGCGGCGCGATTCCTGTCAGTATCAGCGCTTCGGGTATTATTAATGAAGAAGGCGAAGTGCTGGGCACACTGTATCTTTTGCGCGACCTGCGTGAAGTAAAGCGCTTGCAGGCAGAGCTCAGGCGTAGCGAGCGTTTGTCCACTCTCGGCAATATGGCTGCCAGGGTGGCGCACGAAATACGCAACCCCTTAAGTTCTATCAAGGGCTTTGCCACCTATCTCGGTACGCGGCAGGGGGATGAGGCCGATGTCGAGGCCGCGCGTACCATGATTGGCGAAGTGGACCGGCTGAACCGCGTGGTTTCCGAGTTGCTTGACTTTGCCCGGCCTTCAAATCTGAACATTGCCCCGGCCGCTCTCGGAGAAATCCTGGATCGCACAATACGTTTGGCCTGCATGGATGCTGATGCCAAAGGCGTATCCCTGCACAGAGCGGAAGCGGATCCAGAAAGTGCGTCTGTATTGCTGGCGCAAAGCGCGTCTGCGCTGCTGGCGGTAGACGCCGAACGTATCACACAGGCCTTGCTCAACTTGGTGCTCAATGCGGTGCAGGCCACGGATCGCGGCGGTTCGGTCACCCTGACCGCGCTGCCGCCGGAACGCGGTTTCAGCGTGCTGTGCATCACGGACACGGGCAAGGGCATGACGCCGGAAATATTGGGGCAGGCCTTCAACCCCTATTTTACCACCAAGGCCACGGGCACCGGTCTTGGCCTGTCCATTGTGGCCAAGATAATAGAAGATCATCAGGGCGAGATACATATGGCCAGTACCCCCGGCCAAGGCGCCAGCGTTACCATACGCCTTCCTTTGGCACCTGAGGGGGCTCTGCCCCCTCAGACTCCCCTAGCAGGGGCATGATGCCCCTGCACCCCCATACCCTGAAAACAGCAAAGCTGTTTTCAGAAAATTGCGGGTCAAGGGGGCCACGCCCCCTTGCAGGGTGGTTTGGAGGTGTGGTCAGTGGCGCTAAAGCTCACGTTCATCCCATCGCGAGTATCGCTGGATGAAGACCTTTGCGCCACTGGCTTGAGCCCCTCCAAAAAAATATAATCCAAGGAATCCCGCATGCATGATTTCGCTTCGGCCCGCATCTTGATTGTTGATGACGACTCAGCGCACAGGGCCATGCTGCGTACCCTGATCGCCGCTTGGGGAGCCCTGGTGGACGAAGCCGGAGACGGTTCCGAGGCCATTGTCCTGAGCCGGGAAACGCCCTACGACATCATCCTCATGGATGTGCTCATGCCCGAGGTAGACGGCATCAACGCCTTACAGGCGATCAAATCCTATAATCCTTCCATACCCATTCTGATCATGACCGCTTTTTCCAAAGTGGAGTCCGCAGTGGAAGCCTTAAAATCGGGCGCCTACGATTATCTGTCCAAACCGCTGGATTTTGACATGTTGCGGCTTTCTTTGTCACGGGCTCTGGATCACGCCGCGTTGCGGCATGAAAACCAGGCCCTCAGGGAACAGCTTGGAACGTTTGACAGCGGAGGGATTATCGGTTCCAGCCCGGCCATGCAAAAGCTGCTGGAAATGCTGGCCATGGTTGCTCCTTCCGACGCCACCGTACTTATTGCCGGTGAGTCGGGAACGGGAAAGGAACTGATCGCGCGAGCCATCCATGCCAACAGTCGGCGCGCTAAAGGCCCTTTTGTGGCCATGAACTGCGCCGCGCTTTCGGAAAACCTGCTGGAATCGGAACTGTTCGGCCACGAAAAAGGCGCTTTCACCGGCGCGGACCGTCGCCGCGAGGGGCACTTTTCCCATGCCGACGGGGGCACGCTGTTTCTCGACGAAATAGGCGAAGTTTCAGCCGCCATGCAGGTCAAGCTGTTGCGCGTGATTCAGGAAAGGGAATTCCAGCGTGTGGGCGGGGATCAGAACGTTCGGGTGGATGTGCGTCTTGTGGCCGCCACCAATAAAGATTTGGAAAAAGAGGTGGAGGCCGGTAATTTTCGCCAGGATCTTTTTTTCCGATTGAATGTGGTCACCCTGGACATGCCGCCTTTGCGCGATCGGGTGGAGGATATACCGCTTTTGGCCTCTCACTTCCTCGTTGTGTTCGCGCAAAAAAATAATAAGCAAATCAAGGGATTCACCCCAACAGCCATGGACTGCCTGCTCAAACACGCCTGGCCCGGCAATGTGCGTGAACTGGAAAACGTTGTGGAGCGGGCCGTGGTTTTGCTGGTCGGGGACTACATCAGCGAAAGGGAGCTTCCGCCCGCGTTGTTCCCGACGGATGCCGTAACGCAGGAGGCAAATGATGTTCCGCCAACCTCGCTGGCCGGCATGAGCCTTGATGAGCTCGAAAAACGGGCGATATTGGAAACTCTTGATGTCTGCGGCGGCAACAAAAGCGAAACTGCCCGCCGCCTTGGCGTGACCCGCAAGACCCTGCACGCCAAGCTGGCACGGTACGGCCTTGAAGGCCAGGAAGAAGGTAGTGCCTGAGTTTGGCGTGATACTTCGTCAGGCTTGCTTTGTGCTCCGGGGCAGGACTGAAGAGTCCAGCCCCATCGCCCAAAGCCGCGCCTTCCTCGTCTGACGCCAAACTCAGGCGCTACCTGTGGTGCTCAAACCGGGGCACTGTCTTTTATTCAACGCGCAGGGTATTGACTATATCAACAATCTGAACTTCACTGCCGGAGTTTTCCGGGTCGCTGACGCTGCGCACGTTGATTCCCGCGCCGTTGGGCAAAAAGATATCCCAGTTCAGGAGCAGCACGGGTTTGGCGTCAGGCCCCATGACCAGCATGCGTTGGACTATGGCCAGGTTGCCGTTAATGGTCTCGCGGGTGAGCTGAACGTCGATCAGGCCGCTTTTGGCCTTTTGCTGCTTGGCCGAAGCATGTTCACGTTGCACCAGATCCTTGGCCAGTTTGTTCAGGTCTTCCTGGGGGATTTTTTCAGCATGGGCGCGGGGCATGAAAATGTCTTGCTCGCTGACCAGAAAAGCGACCAGCAGGGATTCCACTCCACGCGGCCCGGCAGGACCGACTGTCTCTATCAGGGCAATGCGCTCGCCGTTTTGTCTGCGAGAATCAAGGCTGGCCTTGCTGGCGGCTTCCGGGGCAACGCTTCCGGTAATATTCCAGGAGGGAGGCACGACCACGGATACGCCGTAAGCCAGCAATTGCTCACCGGGTTTGGAAGGTTGTCTGGCCGCGCCACTACCAGGACTCTTTGGCGCACAGGCGGCAAACGCCAGGGCAAGACAGCAGAGCAGGACAGGCAACAGGCGTTTGGGCGCGCGATGCGAATGCATGTTCATGGGGTACTCCTTTCCATATCAATCATAAAGTCTTCCTTTCATACACGAAGCAGGGTGGCCTTACAAGAGAGAAGCGTGAACATTACCAAAGGCTTTGCACGTGGCGCAAGGCAGCCTCACGGCGCTCGCGGCGCGCATCCAGCAGGGCGTCAAGCAGGCCTTGCGCGTTGCGGTTGAACGTATTCAGGCTCCCGCTGTTGTCTATGACCAGATCGCAGGCTTGCATTTTTTTGTCTTCAGGCCATTGCCAGGCCTCCATTCCGGCAATGATTTCCCCGTTCCAGCCCCGGTGAAGCGCCAAACGCTCCTCTCTTACGCTGAAGGGGCAAGATACGCCCACCAGAAGAGGGGGGTCATTCTCTTGGGCCGCTCCGCGGTCACGGCCGGATTCGAGATACAGGGGGATTTCAGCGATGCTTAAGGCTGCCGTGTCTTCGTGCGTTTTCCAGAAGCTTGCGACAGCGTGCCAGACCAGCGGGTGCAGCATGGCTTCGACTTCGCGGCGCAGGGCTTCGCTTTCGCGCATGGCCGAACCGAGCGCGGCCTTATTGACCGGGCCGGAGGCATCAGGCACGAAACGGTCGTGAAAACGCGCGCGCAGCAAGCGTGCGCCGTCTCCTCCCGGCTCATAAAGGCGGGCCACTTCGGCGTCGGCGCTGAAAACAGGAAAACCCTGTTCCCGGAAAAATTGCAGCAGCAGAGACTTCCCACAGCCCGGCGAACCGGTGATGACCACAGGCAGGCTTTGGGAAAGACAGGCGCGCACCGTGTCGATAAAATCCGGCGGCGGCGGGCAGCGGAAGGAAAGCGTGTCGCCGTCCCGCCTGACGCCTTTGGGCGGCGAAAGCGCTTTTTTGGGGTAGTGGCTCAGCTTGGCTGCGCTATGTTTTGCCGCCCCGCAATGGACAGGATCGGGCAAGACAGTGGAACCGGTAACAAGAGAGGCCGACTGATTTGACGAGGAAGGCGCAGCTTTGGACGATGGGGCTGGACTCTTCTGGTCCTGCCCCGGAGTACAAAGCAAGTCTGACGAAGTATCACGCCAAGCTGAGCCGCTACCCTCAGGCAGCGGGTGAGTGAAAGAAAGCTTCCAGGCATGGAGCATCTGCCGTTTCGCCCGGCAGGGGCCAGAGGGCGTCACGGGCTTGTGCCCGGTGAGTCCCGCATACAGCGGGTCGCCAAGGAGCGGGTGGCCGATATGTTGCATATGCACGCGCACCTGATGCGTGCGTCCGCTGAAGATTCTGACGGCTTGCAGGGAGAAGCGCCCGCGCGGGTCGGCGAAAAGCGTCCGGCGCGCGCTTTTGGCAGGCTTGCCGCCAGGAGTGACGGCCATTTTGGTCTTGAGCGTGGGGTGGCGGCCCACGGGAACCTCAATGGTTTCTTCTTCCCGCGCGGGCACGCCCCGGACCAGGGCAAGATACTCCTTATACACTTCGTGCCGCGCGAATTGTCCGGCCAGGGCCAGCCTGCATTGTTCGCTCAGGGCAACGAGCATAAGTCCGCTGGTATCTTTGTCCAGCCTGTGCACAATGCCGGGGCGGAAGCCCTCCAGGGCTTCGAGTTCAGGGAAATGGGACAACAGCCTGTGCGCAAGCGTGCCCGTGGATCTGCCGGGCGCGGGGTGGACGGTGAGTCCGGCCGGTTTGTTCAAAACCGCCAACACCGCATCACGGTACAGAATTTCCAGATCGCCCGGCTCGGCTTTGAGGGAGGTGGGCGGGCTTTCCGCTTGAATTGTTACCTGATCGCCAACGGTCAGCGTCGCTTTGGGCGAGTATTCCGGCTTGCCGTTCAGCAGGCATTTGCCTTCACGAATCAGACGCTTGAGCTTCTCTCTTGAAAGTCCGGCCTCACGCAGCCTGTCGGCCAGAAAGCGATCCAGCCGGGTTCCGGCTTCCTGGACGACGAAGCTGTGCTGGACAGTCATAGGGGGCAGTACCTCAGTTTGAGCAATGCAGGTAGTGTCTCAGTTTGTTGTCAGACGAGGAAGGCGCGGCTTTGGACGATGGGGCTGACAATTCCGCAGGATAGCGGAATTGGACGGGGGAGCGCATGCGACCCCGCCCGAAGGGCGAGCCACAGGAAGTGGCGAGTCAGCTCTTCGGTCCTGCCCCGGAGCACAAAGCAAGCCTGACGAAGTATCACGACAAACTGAGACACTACCGGGTCAGGGGGTGAGCACCAGCAGCCGGTCGCTCACCATGGCGGCATGCGGCATGCGGCTGTACTGGCTTATGCCGGACATGCGCCAGCGGTATACCGGGGCGGGCTTTCTGGGACAGTAGGAAAAGGCCACGCTGCCTTCATCGGGATTAAATCCCGCTTCCCTGGGAGACAGTTCCACGGCCTCGTCAGGAGTGAAAGGACAACCGGCGCAGTCGTCAATACCTCTAAGCGCTTGCAACTCCAGTCTGATGCCGTTGAAGTGTTTGTGGGCGCCACTGAAGGAACCGGTAAAGGCGATGCACGCGCCCGCCGGTTCCGCGTTGGTTTCCTCCCAGGCGAAACTCCGGGATTTATCCGGCGGCACAGGGTATCCGGTTTTGCCGCAGCCGCTCAGCGCGGCGATAAGACAAAGCAGGAACAGGCTAAGACTGAGAGGACCCAAAAAGCATGGAGAGACAATGCGGCAGGAGCGAGTCATGATAATCCTCCCCAAAGGAGTTTCCATTCATTCACAAGGGCGAGGGCCTGCATGGGCGTCAGGTTGTCTGCATCAAGATCGCGCAGCATGGTAAAAAGGGGATGTTCCACTTCGTCTTCACGCGGAGGGAGCAGCATATCTTTTGCTTTTGGCGCGCTTTCCGGTTCTGGCAGGCCGGGAAGCAACCGCTGCATGGCCTTGTCGCTGTCGTGCCGGGAAGCTGTTTTGGAGGACTCGAGAATCTCAAGGATTTTTTTGGCCCGTTGCACCACAGGAGCGGGAACGCCCGCCAGCTTCGCCACTTCAATGCCGTAACTGCGGTCCGAGGGACCTGGAACCAGGCGGCGCAAAAATACGATTTCCCCGCCATACTCGCGCACGGCGATATTCATGTTGTGCACGCCCGGAAGGCGGCCCTCCAGGGCGGTCAGTTCGTGGTAGTGGGTGGCGAACAGGGTGCGGATAGAACCTTCGGTCCGCCGGACCAGATCCTCCACCACGGCCCAGGCCAGGGCAAGGCCGTCAAAGGTGCTGGTGCCTCGGCCTATTTCATCCAGGATGACCAGGCTCTTTTTACCGCTCTGGCGAAGAATGCGCGCGGTCTCCATCATTTCCACCATAAAGGTGCTCTGCCCTTGAGACAAATTGTCGGATGCGCCCACGCGGGAAAAAATGCGGTCAGCCAGGCCGATACGCGCTTCAGCGGCGGGCACGTATGATCCGATCTGGGCGAGCAGGACAATAATGGCGGTCTGGCGCAGGACCGTGGATTTGCCCGCCATGTTTGGTCCGGTGATCAGGAGCAGGCGGCGTTTGTCGTCCATGTGCAAATCATTGGGCACAAAACCGGCCGGACCGGCCAGCGCTTCCACCACAGGGTGGCGGCCTTGGCGGATGGCTATGTCCCGGCCTTCATGCAGGTCCGGACGCACCCAGCCGCGCTTGCGCGCCGCTTCGGCCAGCCCCTGCCAGAAGTCGAGACCGGCCAACGCTTCGGCCATGAACAGAATGCGCGGGCGCTCGCTTTTGACGCGCTCACGCAACTCCTGGAACAGCGTGTATTCCAGGCGCTTGCGGCTTTCTCCGGCGGCCAGGATCCTGTCTTCCAGTTCCTTGAGCGCGGGCGTGATGTAGCGCTCGGCATTGGCCACGGTCTGGCGGCGCACGAAATGCTCGGGAACAGCGCTCTGCATGGACTTGGGCAGTTCAAAATAATACCCGAACACCCGGTTGTAGCCCAGTTTGAGCTTGGACAGACCATGCGCGGTCTGTTCGTGCAGCAAAAGTTCCTGCAGACGGTTTTCTCCGTGTTCCACAAGGTCGAGGAGTTCATCCAGTTCCGCATTGTACCCGGGCTTGAACAGGCCGCCCTCCATGATGGTCGGGGGAGGAGAATCAACCAGGGCCTTTTCCAGCACATGGGCGAGATCTTCCAGGCTGTCCCAATTATCGTAAACGCTTTGCACCACCTCGGGAAAACAGGCCGTGTCCTGTTCACTGGCATAGCGTCCGGGCGGGGATGCCTCAAGCGCCTCGCGCACGCCTTCCAGGGCCACAAGACTCGCGCCCAGAGCCACCATGTCTTTGGGGTTGGTTCTGCCAAGGGAAATGCGGGTGGACAGACGTTCCAGATCGTACACGGAGTCCAGCGCGGCCCTGACCGCGGTTCGCTTGTGCCCCTGTTCACCGAAAAAATGAACGGCATCAGCGCTGCGCCGGATGGGTTCCAGTTCCCGCCAGGGGTGGCGCAGGCGATCTTCCAGGAGGCGGCCGCCCATGGGCGTCAGGGTCTCGTCAAGCACCTGCCAGAGTGTTCCCATTCCCCTTTTGCCGTCAAGACGGCGGAAGATTTCCAGGTTCCGCTCGGTGATTTCATCGACAATAAGGTGTTTCCCCAAGTCGAGAGGCACAAAGGGCTTGAGGTGGACAAGCTGCTGCTTTTGCGTTTGCAAAAGATAGCCGAGAAGGCCCCCGCAGGCCAGGACCAGTTCCTCTTTGCCGTTCAGCCCGACAGCCCCCAGTTCTTTGATGCCCTGGGTTTCCAGAATGCGCGCCTCGGCTCCTTTTCTCTCAAAATAGCCGCGCACAGGCAGGCGCACCGGGACTGTTTCATGCAGGAGCACGCTTTTGGGAATGGCGAATTCCTCCACAGGCAGATCCGGCAAAAGCAATTCACGCGGCTGCATTTTCTGCACCCACTGCCACAGGTCAGCTTCCCTTTTGCTGTACAGACCGGACCATTCGCCCGTGGAGTACTCGAGCCAGACAAAACCGCCGCGAGAACGGTCAGCGCTCCAGTACAGAGCGCCGAGGTAGTTATGTCCCTTGGCCGCAAGCCCCGCGTCTTCCACAGTGGTGCCCGCGGTACGCACCTGAATGACCTCGCGCCGGACCAGGCCCTTGGCCGCCTTGGGATCTTCGACCTGTTCACAGACGGCTACCTTGAAGCCCTGGTCCAGAAGATCCTGGATGTAGTTTTCCGCTGAATGATGCGGAACCCCGCACATGGGAATGGGGTGCTCGGCTTGGGAGTTGCGGCTGGTGAGCGTTATCTGCAAGACTTTGGCCGCGACCAGGGCATCGTCAAAGAACAGCTCATAAAAATCACCCATGCGGTAAAAGAGCAGGGCGTCCTCATGCCGGCGTTTGATCGCCAGATACTGCTCGAACATGGGCGTGAGCTGCGACGGATGGATGTCCGGCGCCGGGTGCAAGGGACCTGCGTGGGCGGAAGGGTCAGTCATGGGTATGAAAAAGCAGGTTATAGTATACTACGCTTGTAGCGTCTCAGTTTGGTGTGATACTTCGTCAGGCTTCGTTTTTTGCTCCGGTCGAGTACCGTAAGAGTACACTCCCTCCGCAAAAAACTCGCCTTCCTTGTCTGACCCCAAACTGAGACACTACCGACATTGCTCAAACTGTTACGCGAGCATCCCAAGCGTACAATATTCTACCGGGACGATCAGGATTTCGCGCTTTCAGCCTTGGCCGGAAGCTCTTTTCCTTCACTTGCTTTGCTCTCGGCGGCTTTTACGCTTTTTTCCGCGCGCAGGCGCTCCACTTCCTTTTCCAGGATACGGACGGCGCGTTTGCGGCTCATGAGGGCGCAGCCGACCCGGATGCGGTCCACAAGCAGAAGCGTGGTGGCAAACAGCATACCCACGGCAAAAGCGGCCAGGATGACGATATACAGCGGAATGGCGTCGCTGTGCCAGTTCAGGCCGCTGAAATAGAGATCAAGATGCAGGGTAAGCGTTTTAGCCTGCTCCGCGCCTTGTTGCCCAAAGCCGAGCTCCGAACTGTTCTGGACAAAAAAGAGCAGGCCGAGAACAAAGACCGCAAGCAGCAAAAGAACTTTGATAAAGCGCATGGGGCTCCTCCCTATGGGGCGCAGGGTTATACGGCAAGGCCGGAAAAATATGGTCGTAACTTGGCGTATGTGCTGTGCAGATACTCCGGAATGACGTGCACGTCATCCATGACGCCCATGAATGAAGAATCGCCGTTCCAGCGGGGGACCAGATGAAAATGCAGATGTTCGCGTATGCCCGCGCCCGCAGCCTTACCAAGATTGAGGCCGATATTGGCGCCGTCGGGTGAAAAGCATTGTTGCAATATAGAGGTACATGTCTGCAAGAGATCCATGATCTCATGCGACTCCTGCCGCGTCAGATCGCAAAGATGCATGAGGTGGCGATAGGGGGTGACCATCAGGTGTCCACTGTTATACGGATACTTGTTCATGATCACAAAGGCCGTTTTACCGCGATATAAAACGAGCCGTTCTTCATCTTCGTCCGTGGTCTCGGGAAGACAGAAAACACAGGCGTCGGGCTTTGGCCCGAGAATATATTCGATGCGCCAAGGTGACCAGAGTTGTTTCATATCTGTTCTGTCTATACCGTGGACAAATTTTGGGCAAGTGTGGAATGCGCATCTCGCGGCAATTGCGTGCCGCCTTTCGCATCAAGGTGTTGCAAGTGAATTCTTGCCGCCTATGTATCCCCTAACCCCTGGCGAATTTGCTCCTCAAAATAGGCGATAGTGGGTTTCAGTCCTTCCGACAGGGGGGTTTGGGGTTCCCAGCGCAGAACGTCCTTGGCCAGGGTGATGTCCGGGCGGCGGCGGGCGGGATCATCGCCGGGCAGAGGCTTGAAAATGATTTCCGAGCGGGAGCCGGTCATATCCACCACTGCCTTTGCCAGTTCCAGAATGGTGAATTCGCCCGGATTGCCGAGATTCACGGGACCGCTGAAATCATCGGGCGTATCTTCCATAAGGATCAGCAATGCCTTGATCAGGTCGTCCACGTAACAGAAAGAGCGGGTTTGCGAACCGTCGCCATACACGGTGATCGGCTGGTTTTGCAGGGCCTGCATGATGAAGTTGGACACCACGCGGCCGTCATTGGGATGCATGCGCGGACCATAGGTATTGAAAAGACGGGCGATTTTAATCCGGACATTGTGCTGGCGGCGGTAATCGAAAAAGAGCGTCTCAGCCGCGCGCTTGCCTTCATCGTAGCAGGAGCGGATGCCAATGGGGTTCACATTGCCCCAATACGTTTCGGGCTGCGGGTGTACCTGCGGGTCACCGTAAACTTCCGAGGTGGATGTCTGCAACACTTTGGCCCGTACCCGCTTGGCCAAGCCGAGCACATTGATGGCACCGTGAACAGAGGTCTTCAAGGTCTGCACCGGATCCCTCTGGTAGTGGATGGGCGAGGCCGGACAGGCCAGATTGTATATTTCATCCACCTCGACATAGAGAGGAAAGGTAATGTCGTGGCGCATCAGTTCAAAACGGGGATTATCCCGCAGGTGGCGCACGTTGGCTTTGGTGCTGGAATAATAGTTATCGACGCACAGAACCTCCGCCCCCCTGGCAAGCAGCGCTTCGCAAAGATGGGACCCGAGAAAACCGGCCCCCCCGGTGACCATGATTCTTTTGCTTGTGAACATGCGATCTCCTTGGTAGCGCCTGAGTTTGCCGTGATACTTCGTCAGGCTTGTTTGCGCTCCGGGGGCAGGGCCGAAGAGCCCAGCCCCCGGAGCGCAAAGCTGCGCCTTCCTCGTCTGACAACAAACTGGGACACTACCACAAGGTTTTGTCTCCTCAGGTTTTTTTCAATCTAATACCTGTAGTGATCCGGCTTATAGGGACCGTCCACGGAGACGCCGATATAATCGGCCTGGAGCTTGCTGAGCCTGGTCAGCTTCACCCCGAGGCGGGCCAGGTGCAGACGGGCCACTTCCTCGTCCAGTTTCTTGGGCAGGGTATAGACCTGCGGCTTCAGAGCCTTATTGCCGACCAGTTCAAGCTGGGCCAGAACCTGGTTGGTGAAGCTGTTGGACATGACAAAACTCGGATGGCCGGTGGCGCAGCCCAGGTTCATCAGGCGGCCTTCGGCCAGAAGGACGATGGAGCGGCCCGAGGGCAGGAGCCATTTGTCCACCTGGGGCTTGATATTGGTGCGCACGCAGCCGTCGGTGTTTTCCAGCCAGTGTATGTCTATTTCATTGTCAAAATGGCCGATGTTGCAGACAATGGCTTCATCTTTCATGCCCAGCATGTGCTCGCCGGTAATGACATTGTAATTGCCTGTGGCGGTGACGAAAATATCAACCACAGGCAGGGCGTCTTCGACCGTGGTGACTTCAAAGCCCTCCATTGCCGCCTGCAGAGCGCAGATGGGGTCGATTTCCGTGATCAGCACGCGCGCGCCGAAACCACGCATGCTCTGGGCGCAACCCTTGCCCACATCGCCGTAACCGCAAACGAGCACCACCTTGCCGGCGACCATGATGTCCGTGGCCCGCTTCAGGCCGTCAGCAAGCGATTCGCGGCAGCCGTAGAGGTTGTCGAACTTGGATTTGGTCACGGCGTCATTGACGTTGATGGCCGGGAAAAGCAGGGTTCCGTCCTTTTGCATCTGGTACAGGCGGTGTACGCCGGTGGTGGTTTCCTCGGAAACCCCTTTGATCTTGGCGGCCACTTTGGTCCAGCGGTCCTTGGACTGCGCATGGCTCGCGGCCAGGCGATCCATGATGATGGCCAGTTCCTTGTTGTCCGGCACGTTGTTCAGCAGCGCCGGATCCTTCTCGACCTCTACGCCTTTGTGGATGAGCAGGGTGGCGTCGCCGCCGTCATCAACAATGAGATCCGGGCCGGAGCCGTCGGGCCAGGTCAGGGCCATTTCAGTGCACCACCAGTATTCTTCCAGGGTTTCGCCCTTCCAGGCGAATACCTTGGCCAGGCCGGACTCGGCAATGGCGGCGGCGGCGTGATCCTGGGTGGAAAAAATATTACAGGAGGCCCAGCGGATATCAGCGCCGAGAGCATGCAAGGTTTTGATCAGCATGGCCGTCTGGATGGTCATGTGCAAAGACCCGGCGATCTTCAGGCCTTTGAAAGGCTTTTTGGAACCGTATTTTTCAATAAGTTCCATGAGTCCCGGCATTTCCCGTTCGGAAAGCTGCATTTCCTTGTGGCCGAGATCCGCGAGGCTTATGTCCGCCACCTTGTAGGGCAGTGAAAGATCAAGAGGCTGTACCTTGGTTTCAGTCATGGTCTTCTCCGATAAGGTCAGATGTTTTTAGCCACAATAACATGTAAGGCCAAGCCGCGCTCCACGGAAGCCAGTTCTCCGGACACAATGTCGAATCCGGCCCGGCTGAGGTGTGAATACAGCGTATCACGGTCAAAACCGAGCCAGTGATCGCCGTATTCGCTGCGCATGCTTTCATCATTGTGGCTGTTAAAGTCAGTGATCACCAAAATACCGGACGGGGCAAGCACACGGCGGATTTCGCCCAGTACTTCCACCGGAGAGGGAACATGGTGCAGTACCATGTTCAGGGAGGCAAAGTCCGCTTCCCCGTCGCGCAGGGGAAGGTGCGACAAGTCTCCGATACGCAGGGAAACGCGGCCGCCCTCATGGGTAAAACGTCGCCGGGCAAGCTCCAGCATGCGGGGGGAGCCGTCAACGCCGATGACATTTTCCGCCTTGTCAAGCATGGCCTGTAAGACATTCCCGGTGCCGCAGCCAAGATCGACCGCCACTGCGGGCTTGGGGCGCCCGGGAATACAGCGGGCCACGACGCGGGCCAGATCAAAAGCGCCGAGCACCTCGCGGGAGAGCTTGTCCCAGTCTTCAGCAATGGTATTGAAAAATTGCCTGGTTTTGTGGACCCGCTCCTCGATCATGCTTGCGGCCATGTCCAGATCGGGTTTCAGGGCCGGGTCGCCTTCAATAAACGGCAGGATGGCATTGATGTATTCCCTGGCCGGTCCTTCCTCGGGAACGCTATAGAAAACCCACAGCCCCTCGCGGCGCCAGACCAGCAGCCCGGATGCTGACAGGATTTTAAGATGCCTGGATATCCGGGATTGCCCCATGGCCAGGATCAACACCAGTTCATTGACGTTAAGCTCGTATTTGTAGAGCACATTGAGCAAACGCAAACGGGTCTCATCCGCAAGGGCCTTGAAGTACGGTAATGCTCCGGGAATGTGGATGTTTTCTGTCAGCATGGCAACAACGGGACGGGACAGTTATGGGTTCAGGCGATATGAATCAACAAATCTTGATATAATGTATCTTGATTTTCAAATACGTCAACATAAAAAAATCCCGGACCGGCAATTTACCGGAAGAGCTTCTTTTTTTGCGGGGTGTTGCCCGGCCCGGCGGGGAGATCCAAAGTCCGGTCTTGTGTTTGATAGCATTTTGATTGATACTCGGGCAAAATTATATTGGCGATCACATCGAAATTGCCCCTAGAAAAGATGGACAACCGCATGCCGTCGATCGCTCCCCCGCTCCAGCCTCCTCTTTCCGGAAGCACAAAAATCCTTTGTTATACCGCCGCCGCCCTTGTCCCTCTGGCTTATCTTTTTCTCTACTCGCCCTATGGCATGGACACCACGGACATCGGCTACTTTTACGGCTTCCCCTGGCGTCTGCTTCAGGGAGAATTTCCTTACCGGGACTTCTATTACATCAACCCGCCCGTGGCCATCTCCTGGCATGCTCTGTGGATGTTCCTGACGCCGGAAACATGGAACGTACTCGCGGGCAGGGCGGGATTTCTGCTCGAAATGCTGCTCACGTCCTGGCTGACCACGCTCTATCTGAATCGCGTCTTTGCTCTTGAACGCCTGGGACTTCCCCTTTCTCTCCTGGCCACGACCGGATTTGTGTTCGCCGTCCATTCCTTCCCCCACATGCCCTGGCATACCATTGACGGCATCTTCTTTTCCTCCGTCGCCCTGTACGCAGGCATCAGCGGGCATCCGTTCATTGCGGGATTCTTTGCCGTACTGCCCTCCCTGTGCAAGCAGTCCTTTACCCTGGTTCCCCTGGGGCTGGCTCTTAGCTTCTGGTTTCTGCGCCCGCGCAAGCGCGAGGTCATTTTCTTCATCTCAGCGGCCGGGCTTACCTTCCTGGCCTACAGACTTATACTTCAGCAGGCGGGAGCCTGGGACGCCTTTGTCTTTATGACCACAGCGCCCCTGAACTTCTCCGAAGCCCTGGACTCCGGCATCTTCATTTACCTGCGCCAGCCCTGGTGGATTCCCGCCCTGGCCGCTCTTCCCTTCCTGGGGCTGCGCCTGGCGAAAAAAGATGTGCCCGATTGGCTCCAGCCCATACCCGTGTATCTCTTTCTTCTGGCTATGCGGTATATTGTCAAAACTCATATGGAGCAGCGCTGGATCGGATACGGGGAGTCCTGGCCAATGTTCTGCGTGATCCTGGGCGGACTCTGCCTGCTCTTTCCCCGCCGGAACCTCCTGCCCTGGCTGCGGGATACAGAATCCCCGCATCCTCTTCTGCGTTGCGTTGCCGGTCTTGGCGCGCCTCTGCTGGTGGCATGGTCCGTCGGGATCAGCGGAGGCTACAAGGTTCCCGCCTTTTTCGCCGTGCCCCTGATCTTCGCGCTGCTTGTCCTGCACGCCCGCCTTGGCGGCAGACCGTTGCGCGCCGCCGTAACCGCACTGGTGCTGGGCCTTGTCATGTTCCGCGCCGGGTACGAATACCCTTACGTGTTCCCCTCCCGCCCCATGCCCAGAGCCAGCCTCACCTTCAATGCCGGAGATATTTTCCCCAAGGCCTCGGGCATCTATGTGGACAAGGAAATGTACGAAGAACTGCGGGAACTGCGCCTGTTGCGAGAACGGTACGGTCCCGGCTACAAAACCATGCCTGGGTTTACCATGGCCTATTACCTGACCGGCGACAAACCCGCCTTTCCGGCCGATTGGCTGATGGACTGGTCCATCAGCAACCAGCCGGACAAACTCTACCAGATTCTTCTGGAAAAGGACCTGACCGTGTTCATGGAAAAAGACCAGATGGACATGGAACAGGCCGACGGCTACGAACGCAACCGCTACACTATTCCCCAACGGGTGCGCAAAACGTGGACCGTCATTGACGAAACCCCGCATTTTCTGGTCATGCGCAAGCCTTGACATCCAACAGCAGGCTCCGCCAGCCAGGGCCATGTGCCGTGGAAAAGACGTGTAATAATAGGGTGGTCACATATACGCATGTCATGGGAACTCATTCTGAACAAGGGACTGAACACTGTTCTGGCGCTGGGCTTTTTTGCGGCCATTGTCGTCTTCCTGCGTTTTCTATACGGTCCCAAGGGGCGTTTTCGGGATCCGCAGTGGGATGCCTGGAACGAGGAGGCGCGTCTGGCCCTGGAAAAAGAGTTGGACAGCAAAGAGTATGCAGCCCTGCGCGAAGCGTTCACAGCTTATGCGCGCTCCTGGTTTTCCGGCGATCCGGAACAGGACAGGCATCTTACGCTCAAGCTGGAGCACAGCTTTCGCGTGTGCGCCCACGCAAGCGAACTTGCGGCCTCCGAACCCGCTCTGGCTGACCCGGAAGTATCGCGGGCCTTGAAAATCGCGGCCCTGTTCCACGATGTGGCCCGCTTTGAGCAATATGTGAAATACAAGACCTTTGCCGATGATCTTTCCTACAACCACGGAGTGATGGGGGCAAAAATAGTGCTCAGGCAGGGCTTTATAAAAAACGAGCCCCCCGCTGTCCGGCGTCTGGTTCTGGGAGCGGTGGCCCTGCATAATCGCCTGACTCTTCCGGATACCCTGCCGGAAAAGCCGCGTCTGGTGCTGTCAGCCCTGCGCGATGCGGATAAACTGGATATCCTGCGGGTGATGGAAGGGCACTTGAAACCGGACGGGACTGCCGACAGCGTTGTGCTCCTGCACCTCAAGGATGAACCCAAAGCCTACTCTCCGGCTGTGCTGTCCGCTCTGGAACAAGGGCGCGTGGCGCTCTACCGGGACATGCGCTATTACAACGACTTTCGCCTGGTGCTCTGCACCTGGCTTTTTGATCTGCATTTTCCCACCGCGCTGCGTATCGCACAGCAGGGAGGGCATATCGAACGCATTATCGACGGCCTGGCCGCTCTGCCCGAGGTGCGGGAAAAAGCGCGCGCCGCAACGAGGAGTATGAAGAAACAATGAGGCGCTGCCAAGGCGCGGAATTCATTGACAGTGTGTGACGATTCATTTATCGCTATGGTAGCTAGGACCTGTAGCGGCAACAGGTCCTATATTGATGTTTCACGCGCCGCATCATATTTTTTCCATCAATCAGACAAGAGAGCATGCCATGATCAAAAAAAGCCACGAAGTGAAAAAAGATGTGCACACGGATTTCCGGGGCGGCAAGGGCGAGGTTGTTTTATACCACTATATGGATGAACAAAGCTCAAACGGCGCGGGGCGTCTTTTTTGTAAGGGAGTGCTGCCTCCGGGTTCATCCGTGGGCGTGCACAAGCATACGGGAGACCATGAGACGTATTTCATTCTGAGCGGCAAAGGCCGTGTGAATGATAACGGCAACCTGGTGGAAGTGGGACCGGGGGACTTGCAGCACTGTCTTGACGGACAGGAACACGGCCTGGAGAACATCGGCGACACTGATCTCGTCTATGTGGCGAATATCCTTTATACTGAGCAAAAGAAAATCTAATTTCCTTCAATCCCATGACGGAACAGTCCCGCTTCGTATACACGGAGCGGGACTGTTTTTTAGGCTATGCTAACAAATGGCCCTTTTGCCCTCCGGCTGCGTCAGATATCGCCTGCTCTTTCGGTCGAGTACCATAAGAGTACACTCCCTCATAGCAGGCTCATCTTCCTTGCCGGAGAACAAAATTGCTCATTTGTTAACACAGCCTGGGAATCGTACTGTTACATTACCGGAATTAGACCCTGATCCAGCCGCGCAGCCGCATGGCTTCAACAATTTTGCCAATGGCCGATATCCAGGCCGCCTGGCGCAATCCGAGCTTGTTTTTCCGGGCGGAGTGCCAGACTTCCTCCATTGTTTTTTGCATAATCGGCTTCAGCTTGGCAAACACTTCGTCTTCTTTCCAATAGTAGTGGTACAAGTCCTGCACCAGTTCAAAATAAGCGACAACCGCGCCGCCCGGATTGGCTACGATATCGGGAACGACAACGATCCCCTTGTCGCGCATGATGGCTTCCGCCTCGGGCGTGGTCGGGCCGTTGGCGCCTTCAATGATATAGGCGGCTTTGACCCGGTCCGCGTTGGCGGCCGTAAGCTGCCCTTGCAGGGCGCAGGGGGCCAGAATATCACAGGAAAGTTCCAGCAGTTCGGCATTGCTGACTGCTTCCGTACCGGGCATATCCTTCAAGGTGCCGTGTTTGGCCATATGGGCGAGAGCGGCCACATGGTCGATGCCTTTTGCGCGGTATATGCCGCCGTTGACATCCGAAAGGCCGGTTATCACGCCGCCAAGCTCCGAGAAAAAGTGGGCCGCATGTGAACCCAGATTGCCGAAGCCCTGAATCACGATGCGTTTTCCCTTTATTTCCTGTTTGTTCAGGGCCAGGGCTTTTTCCGCCACATCCACGAGCCCCCGTCCGGTGGCGCGGTTCCGGCCCTCGGAACCGCCGAGAATGGGCGGCTTTCCGGCAAAGGCCGCGGGCTCGTGGCACTGGGCGATGTTTTCGTATTCATCGGTAAACCAGGCCATGACCTGCTGCGGGGTGCCCACATCAGGACCGGGTATGTCGACTTTGCTGCCCAGAATGGGGAACACGGCTTTGATATAGGCCCGGCACAGACGTTCCAGTTCGGTCGGGGAAAGGGTGGCGGGGTCCACCGCGATGCCGCCCTTGGCGCCCCCGGCCGGAATGTTGGCCAGGGCGTTTTTAATGCTCATCCAGAAGGACAGGGCCTTCACGTCGTCAATGGTCTCATCCTTGTGCAGGCGGGTGCCGCCTTTTACCGGCCCCAGCGCGGAATTGTGCTGGGCGCGGTATCCGGTATAAAAGCGGAGGGAACCGTCATCCATGCGCACGGGCAGTTCCACGATCAGAATGCGTTGCGGCGTGCGCAGATAGCCGACAACTTCGTCACTGAGATTCATGATCCGGGCAACGTCATCAAGCCCCTTCATGGCTATATCATAAGCGGAATCTTTTTCTCTGGTCATTATAATGCTCCCGCCATTACTGGTCCATATTCTGGGGCGTGGGCGTAAAGCCTTGAGCCTTCAGAATATCCTCCAGCATATCATAGGCTTCTTCCAGAGTGGCGGCGACTTTGGCCCCGGCCTCGTTAAGCGCGGCATATTTTGACTCCGGCGTGCCCGCGCTGCCGGAAATAATGGCCCCGGCATGCCCCATCTTCTTGCCCGGCGGGGAAGTGACCCCGGCGATGAAGCTGACCAGCGGTTTATTATAGCCGACCCGCTTGAGGTATTCCGCGGCCCGTTCCTCGGCCGCGCCGCCGATTTCGCCCACCATGAGCACTGCCTTGGTTTCATCGTCGTGGCGGAAGCGCTCCAGGATATCTTCAAAGGGACTGCCCGGAACAGGGTCGCCGCCAATGCCCACGCAGGTGGTCTGGCCCATGCCGCGAATGGTCAGGCAGGAAGAGGATTCGTGGGTCAGGGTGCCGCTACGCGAGACAATGCCCACCGGGCCTTGGCTGTAAAGGAAGCCGGGCATGACCCCGAGCTTGCTTTTGCCCGGACTGATGATGCCGATGGTGTTCGGCCCGATGACGCAACAGCCCGCTTCCCTGGCCGCCTCGCGGATTTTCATGGTGTCATGCACGGGCATGTGCTCGGTGATGATCACCAGCACCTTGATGCCGCTGTCTATGGCTTCGAGAGCCCCGTCCAGCACCGAGTACGGCGGGGCAAGGATCATGGAGATGTCGATCTGGCCGAGTTCATCCTGGGCCTGGCGCACGGTATCAAACACCGGCAGGCCGTTGACCTTTTCTCCGGCCTTGCCCGGCGTGACTCCGCCAATCAGATTGGTTCCGTATTCCAGGTGATAGGGCACATGCAGCCGGGCTTGTTTGCCGGTAATGCCCTGAATGATCACCCGGCTTTTTTCATCAAGCAGTATGGACATGTGTGTATCCTCTATAGCCCGGCAAGCAGGGTTTGCACGGCATCCCTGGTAGTGCCGTATTTGACCATGGGAATATTGCGTTCTTTAAGCAGAGCCCAACCTTCGTCCTGGGAGTGGCCGCGCATTTTCACGACCACCTTGGCCGTGGGTTTGTCATGATCCACCACCTCGGAGATGCCTTTGGCGATCTCAAGGCAGTTATTGATGCCGCCAAAGACATTGATGACGACCCCGCGCACTCCTTTGGTGGCAAGGGAGATGCGCAGGGCTTCGGCCATGTTCCCGGAACTGATTCCACCGCCCAGATCCAGGAAGCTGGCGGCCTTGCTGTTCTGAAAGTTAACCATGTCCATGGTGGCCATGGCCAGGCCCGCGCCGCCCGCAATAATCGCCACTTCGCCGTCCAGGGTGACGTAATTCACCCCGATGGCCTGGGCTCTGCGTTCCAGATCGTTGGCCGGAACGGAGTCGGTCTGGACCATGTTCCGGCGCTTCAGGGCGGAATCATCAATAACCGCCTTGGCGTCCAGGGCAATGACGTCGCCCTCGCCGGTCACGGCCAGGGGATTGATTTCAAGCGTGGTACAGTCGGTGGCGAAAAAAGCTTCAATCAACTGTTGCACCACAGTGGTCACCTTGGGCAGCAGAGGACCGCTCACCCCGGCCTTGCGCATTGCCTCCAGAATCACATGGCGGCGAGGCAGGGCCAGGGAGGAAATGGGCATGGTGAGCACTTTTTCCGGCGTTTCCTTGGCCACTTCTTCGATTTCGACGCCGCCTTCGGTGGAGAAGATCAGCACCGGACAGCCCGCGCCCGCGTCTATGGTCAGACCGGCGTAGAATTCCTTTTCAATGCCGCAGGCTTTGGCGATAAGCAGTTTCTCGCAGGTCTCGTCATTGATGACCATGCCCAGGATGGCAGTGGCGGCGGAGCGCAGTTCATCGGCATTTTTAGCCAGTTTGACGCCTCCGGCCTTGCCGCGCCCGCCCGTCAGAACCTGGGCCTTTACCACCACGGGAAATCCCAACTCCTGTCCGGCGGCCAGGGCTTCTTCAACGGAAGAGACGACCCGTTCGGGGGTAGTGGCGATGCCGTGCTTACGCAGGATCACCTTGCCCTCGTATTCCAGCATTCTCATGACTGTTTCTCCCCACCGGCTTGGGAGTAGCCCAGGTCAAACGCTTCGTAGTTCTTGTCCAGAGCCTTTGCGGGCACGGTGTCGGCAATGGCTTTTTTGCAGGCCTCAGGGTTGGCCCAGCCGGTGAGCCGGGCCAGGGCGCCGAACATAATCACGTTGGCTACGACGCGCATGCCGATTTTTTCCTCAGCCAGGGAAGTGGCGGCGATTTTGAACACCTTGCCAAAGCGCGCGGGCACGTCCGTGACCAGGGTGGAGTCCACGATCAGGAGGCCGTCATCCGAAAGAGCGGCGGCATAGGCGTTAAGGGAAGGCTGGGACATGGCGGCCATGACATCCAGCTTGACCGGCTTGATGTAGTCGATTTCCACATCACTGGTCACGACATCCGACTTGCAGGCGCCGCCGCGGGCTTCAGGGCCGTAGCTCTGGGTCTGGGCCACATAGGAGTTGCCGTATTGCCCGAGGGCCTTGGCCATGAGCACGCCGATGGTGATCACGCCCTGGCCGCCGAAACCGGCTACGCGGAGTTCCTTACGCATTATTTGTCCCCCTTTATAAGGGTGATGGCCATTTCAGGGCAGGTCAACTCACAATTGCCGCAAGCGACACAGGCGTCCGGGGTATGATTGGGCACCATGTAGCCCTTGGCATTGCGTTCCGACCCTTTGGACAGAGCGGCGGGTTTGCACACGGCAATGCACAGGTCGCACCCTTTGCAGTATACTTTATCGATAGTCACAACATTCATAATTATTCGCCTCTCAGCGCGTAGAATAAAAGGTCTTCATGACCGGACAGGCGAAAGGCTCTCGCCTTTTGCCCGAAGTTCCAATCAGGCTGTGCTAACAAATAAGCAATTTTGTTCTCCGGCAAGGAAGGTGAGCCTGCTATAAGGGAGTATACTCTTATGGTATTCGACCGAAAGAGCAGGCGATATCTGACGCAGCCGGGGGGCAAAAGAGCTATTTGTTAGCATAGCCTAGGCTTTTGTCGCGGCATAGGGAGCCTTGCCGGTTTCATGGTGCAGCACGCCGATACGGAACTGCCCAGGCTCAAGAACGGCGTCGGCCTTGGAAATGCCGCGCTTCTTGAGTTCATTGAAGATGAAATCCGGCGAGCCGTTGCCGTAGATGTTCCGCCCGGCCTGGGTGGGGCACTGGGCCATGACTTCCAGAAAAGAGAATCCCTGATGTTCAATGGCGGCGGTCAGGGTTTTCCTGATTCTGCGCGGTTGGGCGGCGGTTTCCCGGGCCACAAAGGTGCCGCCGGCGCCGGTGACCAGCTTGGCCGCGTCAAAAGGCTCTTCGGGGTTGCCGTAGGGCGAGGTTTTGGTCTTGCTCGCTTTGGGGGTGGTGGGCGAAGTCTGGCCGCCGGTCATGCCGTAAATGTAGTTGTTGATCATGACCACGGTGATGTCCAGATTGCGCCGGGCCGCATGGATCAGGTGGTTGCCGCCGATGCCCATGCAGTCGCCGTCGCCGGTGAACACCACAACGTGCTTTTCCGGCATGGCCAGCTTGAGTCCGGTAGCCACGGCAATGGCGCGGCCGTGCAGGGTGTGCATGACATCCGCGTTGATCATGACCGGAATCCAGGAAGAACAGCCGATGCCGGAGACAAAGGCGAACTTGTCCGTGCCGCCCATTTCATCAAGCACGTGGATCATGGCATTGAGCACCGTGCCGTCGCCGCAGCCGGAACAGAATATGGTGGGCAGAGCCGTTTTGCGCAGGTATTTTTCTCCAAGGGGATGCATACTATCACTTCCTCATTGCAGCCGTAAGAATTTCTTCCGGGGTATGCATTTCACCGCCAACCTTGGGCAGGGAAAGCGTGGGACAGCCGCTGGCCAGTTGCACATCCCGCCACAGACGGCCCATGCTCATTTCAGGCACGGCAAAGCGGCGGCCCGCGCGGGCAAGTCCGGCAAAGAGCTTTTCCGGGAAGGGGAACAAAGTCTTGAGTTGAATCATGCCGACCTTGTGCCCTTGGGCGCGGGCGTCGCGCGCCGCGCGCAGGGTGGTGCGGGCAACGCTGCCATACGCGACCAGGATGAGGTCCGCATCGTCCACGTCATGGAGTTCGTAGTCGGCTATGCGGTCAGCGTTTTGGGTAATCTTGTTGCAGATGTCATGCAGACAGACGGCGCTGGCAGCTGGGTCATGACCTTTGCGTGTTCCCATGTAGTCGTGCATCTGCCCGTCCACCAGGATGTTGTAGCCTTCGCCGAAGTTGGCCCGGTAGGGTACGCCGTTATTGGCCGCGACAGGCTTATAGGGTTTGTAATCCCAATCCCTGGGCGGTTTGCGGCGGTTGAACATTTCCGGCTTTTCCGGGAACACCACCCGTTCACGGGTATGGCCGACGATTTCGTCCGAGAGCACGATGACCGGAACCAGATACTCCTCGGCCAGGTTAAAGGCCCGGATGGTCAGATCCAGCGCTTCCTGCGCGGACGAGGGCGCAAGCACGATAAGTTCGTAGTCGCCGTGGCTGCCGTAGCGGGCCTGGTAGACATCCTGCTGGGAGGAAAGAGTGGGCTGGCCGGTGCTCGGTCCGCCACGCATGACGTTGACAATAACTCCGGGCGTCTGGGTGATGCACAGATAGCCGATGCCTTCCTGCATCAGGCTGAAGCCGGGGCCGGAAGTCGCGGTCATGGGCTTGAGGCCGCCCCAGGCCGCTCCGGACATGGCGTTGACGGAAGCCAGTTCATCTTCCATCTGAATGTAGGTTCCGCCTATTTCGGGCATGCGCTGGGCCGCCACTTCCGCCAGTTCGCTGGCCGGAGTGATGGGATACCCTGCGAAGAACCGGCATCCGGCAAGGAGCGCTCCCTCGAGGCAGGCTTCGTTGCCTTGTATTACTTTAACGATAGGTGCCATAATCACTTGCTCCACATATCACAGGGTATGGTATGTTGCGGGCCGTCCCTCATTCTTGCGGGGCGCGGTTCCCTCTGTCTCTCAAAAAACTACAATACCCGGTTTGGCCGGAAGGAGGCACGCCCCTTCCGGCCAAACCGGAAAAGAAGCCCTTACGCGCTCTCGTAAAGCCTCGTCATCACAAACTCATTATGCCCGAGTGCCTCAGCCGCGGTCAACCTGCCATTGCACGTGCGGAACATCATGTCCAGCAACGCATCGCCAGCCTGATCCAT